>Ga0105104_10000879_pt1 | contig 23293 bp, 21 predicted proteins | sample PPLLaktember2015_3_FD_87034 | JGI IMG/M metagenome (GOLD analysis project Ga0105104, IMG submission 87034) | Freshwater sediment microbial communities from Prairie Pothole Lake near Jamestown, North Dakota, USA - PPLs Lake P7 Core (6) Depth... | ecosystem: Environmental > Aquatic > Freshwater >...
CAATTGGCCTTGCTGGCGCGTGACCTGAGGGCGGCTGGCATCAGCCTGGTCGCGGACCTGGTCTTCAACCACACCTCGGACGAGCATACCTGGGCTTTGCGTGCGCGCGCCGGCGAACCGGATTTTCAGGAAATGTACTATATCTTTTCCGACCGCACGATGCCAGACGCTTACGAACGCCACCTGCGTGAAATCTTCCCGGAAGAGCACCCCGGCGCCTTTACCCCTCTCTTAGAGGAAGCCCATATTACCGCGTTTTCCCCTCTCCCTTTGGGAGAGGGGCTAGGGGAAGTCCCGCAGAGCGGGATGAGGGTGAAATGGGTCTGGACCACCTTCCACGACTACCAGTGGGATTTGAATTATGTCAATCCGGCTGTCTTCAACCGTATGGCGGAGGAGATGTTGTTTCTTGCGAATCAAGGTGTCGAGATATTGCGCCTGGATGCGGTGGCATTTATCTGGAAACAACTGGGCACCAATTGTGAAAACCTGCCGGGAGCGCACACGCTGATTCAGGCTTTCAACGCAGTCAGGCGCATCGCTGCCCCGGCGCTGCTATTCAAATCCGAAGCGATTGTGCATCCCGATGAAGTTGTTAAATACATTTCCCCGCAGGAATGCCAGCTTTCTTATAACCCATTGTTGATGGCCCTTTTATGGAACTCGCTGGCGACCCGGAAGGTCCGCCTGCTGACACAGGCGCTAGCGACTCGCTTCAAACTGGACCCAGCGACCGCCTGGGTGAACTATGTACGCTGCCATGACGACATCGGCTGGACCTTCTCCAACGAAGATGCTGCCAGGTTGGGTGTCAACGGGAACGATCACCGTAGTTTCCTGAACGAGTTCTACCGCGGACGTTTCCCCGGCACTTTTGCGCGTGGCTTGCCTTTTCAGGAGAATCTCAAAACGGGTGATTGTCGTATTTCGGGGACCTGCGCCTCGCTGGCCGGGTTGGAAAAAGCCCTTAACGAGGAAGGTCCTCAGGAAGTGGAACTCGCCATTCGCCGCATAGCCCTTATCCACGCCATCATCATGACCGTTGGCGGCATCCCGCTCATTTATCTGGGCGACGAGATCGGGATGCTCAACGATTACAGTTATCGCGACCATCCGCAGCACAAGCGTGACAGCCGTTGGGCGCATAGACCTCCCGCCGATTGGGATGCTTATACCCGCCGGGACGATCCGGTGACCGTTGAAGGGCGGGTCTTCCAACGCTTGAAAGACCTGATTTCCTTGCGCAAAGAGCATCCAGTCTTCGCGGGCGGGGAGATGGAGATCATCCCGACTGAAAATGTGCACGTGCTCGGCTATGCCCGCCTTCATAATGGTGACCGTGCCGCGGTATTTGCAAATTTCAGTGAAAGCGAACAACCTGTCTCTGCCAAGGTGATCGAGCAAAATAATCTGGCTGGTAAATCGCGCTTGTTTGGGGGAAGTGATATTTCTGCAAACGGCGAGCTTCTGTTAAAGCCCCTGGAATTCGTTGTTTTTGGCTAGTTGCCTCTTCTCTACAACAGAATCTTTGAAAGATTTAACTGTAAAGTTAAAGTCACTTTAGGAAAAGGGCCGTTCTAACCAAAAAAACTTAAATTATGTCACCCTGAGCGTTGCGAAAGGTCTCCCTCCCCGACAAGCGCAGCGGGCCGGGGGATGGCACGCCTGTGCCTGCGCCATCGGTGACATGCTGGATGGCGATAAAGCTGCCTTTTACCTGAACCAGGACTTCGTTGGACCGCAATTACATGCTGCCCCACCGCTCAGCCTGTGTGTGGCAAAAGAAATTTCGAAGATTTCAGTGCGCCTGTTGCGTTCAGCGGGTTGTGTCCCTGTCTGGCAGGGGGAACACTTGCATGAAACCTTTGTGCGAAGCGTAGAGCTGCTCAGCGAAGGCAAATCCCTGTTGATCTTCCCCGAAGATCCTTCGAAAGAGATCAACCCGCACTATAAAATGACTCCCTTCAAAAAAGGCTTTGCTCGTTTGGGAGAAATGTATTATGAGCAGACCGGGAAGTCACTGCGTTTCTATCCTTTGACCGTGCATTTGGATTCATACCGCGTGAAAGTAGGCCGGCCCATCGCGTATAATTCGAAGAATCACCCGGCCAACGAACGTTTGCGCATCAAAAACGTGCTGGAGTCATCCATTCGTGAAATGTACCTGGATATGGGCATGAAGGGATTTCCGGGAATTCCAATCCAACATTAAGAAGCTGTCTGAAAACCCGTTTTCTAACCACGAAGGCACGAAGCCACAAAGACTCAAGGGGAAAATACTTTGTGACTTCGCGTCCTGGTGACTTTGTGGTGAGGTTTTCAGACACTCTCAAAGGAGCCTATGAAGAATCGAAGACAATCGTTTTGGGCGGGAGTCCGGGCTGAACTCCCGCTTTTGATGGGCGTGGTTCCCTTTGGTTTGATCTACGGTGTGCTCGCGCTCAATGCCGGACTTACGCCTGCTTCCGCGCAAATGATGTCATCCATCATTTTTGCGGGCTCGGCCCAATTTATCACCGCGCAACTTGTCCGCGAGGCTGTTCCGGGACTGGTCATCGTATTGACGATTGCAGTCGTCAATTTGCGGCACATGCTATACAGCGCTTCGGTCGCGCCGTATATAAGTGCCCTGCCGATGAACTGGAAGGTCCTGCTTTCCTATCTGCTTACGGACGAAGCCTACGCTGTGACGATAGGTAATTATGAGAAAGAAGGCGTCACACCGTCCGGTCACTGGTTCTTTCTGGGTACAGGCTTGACCCTGTGGATATCCTGGCAGCTGAGCACCGCTGCGGGGATCTTGCTGGGTACCACGTTCCCGGAATCCTGGCCGCTGGACTTCGCGCTCCCCATTACGTTCATTGCTTTAATTATTCCCACACTAAAAGACCGTCCCGCGATTGCAGCCTCGTTGACAGCCGGCGCAGTGGCTTTGTTTGCTTATGAGCTGCCTTATAAACTGGGGTTAATGATTGCCGGCCTGCTGGGCATCCTGGTCGGGACGTTTCTGGAGGGGCGAAAATCCCCAAAGGCCGTCTCGCCCCCCGTCTCCCCGGACCACGGCGGGCCGGGGAATGGGAGGACTCTGTGAACATCTGGCTGGTGCTCTTACTGGGCGGGTTGTTAACCTTCGGGATGCGATTCATCTTCATTTATTTGCTGGGCAGGTTCGATGTCCCGGAGATGATGCGCAGGGCGTTGCGCTTTGTCCCCCCGGCAGTCTTGTCTGCGATTGTCGTCCCCGAATTGGTGATCCAATCCGGTCAAATGAACCTGTCGCTGATGAATTTCCGCTTGCTGGCCGGTGCCGTTGCGGTCCTGGTTGCCTGGAGAACGAAAAATACCCTGTTAACCATTCTGGGGGGAATGGTGGTGCTGGTGTTGCTGGAACTTCTGTTTTAGTTCTACGAAGAACGTCCCGAAGGTTCCCGTAATTCGGACATGCATTCTGCCCAAACCTTCGGGACGGTGAATAACATCAGTTTTTAATTTACTGGTTAATTAAAAAGCGCCCGCTCGGCAGGCGGGCGCTTTGGGTTTCCCGGGATCTAAACAAAGACTACGCTTAAATTTTCACTCTTGTTTTGCTTGGAGTTGTTCATCGCCAGTACGGCGTTTTGAATGAATGTGTCGATCTCGGCGTAGGCAGTAATGGTCTGGGAGGATGCGATCCCGGCGCTGAGCCTGATCTCCAGGGCCGGTCCGTTGGTGAGTGAAATTTCACTGGATTGCACGCCGGCCAAAATGCGTTTTGCGACTTTCTGTGCATCGGTGCTGACCATACCCGGCAAGACGATCGTGAACTGGTCGCCAGCCCAACGACCGATGCAATCATAAGGGCGGCACTTTTCACGGATGATCTGCGCGACGATTTGCAGCACATTATCTCCCACGTCATGACCGTATTCGGCGTTGATGGCTTTGAAGTTGTCCACATCCATGGCGATGACGCTGACCCCATCCGATGTCCGCCGCGCACGTTCCAATTCACCCTGAGCAATTTTGTAGAAAGCGTGGCGGTTCATCAGGCCAGTCAGATTGTCATACATAGCCAGGTTTTCCAACTGGTGGCGGGCCTGCAAAAGCGTGTCTCCCATTGAAAGGATGCGCGCACCAACGGAGACGCGCGATTTCAATTCTTGCGGAGCGACAGGTTTGTTCAGGTAGTCGTCGGCGCCAATCCCCAGGCTGGAAACTAATTTCCCATTTTGGCCTTTGTTGATCAGCAATAAAATATAGGTATGCCCGGGGATGTTTGGGTTGCTGCGCACGTGCTGGATGAACTGGTGGACGCTTTGTTCATCAAGAGATGCATCGATAATAGCGAAGCGGAATCCATCTTCGACGATGAGCTTCCATGCCTCCCTTATATTTGGGACAAAGGTGACTTTGTGCTGGCTATGTTCCAAAACTTGCTTGATGACAGACCGCTCCATCAAATCGTCGTTAATCACCAGGATATCCATAGACGCCTCTCTGATTTAATTATACAGGGGTTTATGAATTTAACACCTGTGAATTTTTAAGGTTCTTTGGGAAATTCCGTGGTAGATACCCGGATTTGGGGGTGCGAGCGTGCGTACGCACGCTCGCACCCCCAAATCCGGCCCCCTTTCACATCGCCAAAGCGCGGCGGGGCCTACGGCAGCAAATCCTGGAGAACCATTTTTAATTACATCCTTTGTGAGCCCGAACGTTGACAAATGAAATACTCCATGCTAATATTTCCCCCGCTCGGCAAGGTAGCTCAGTGGTAGAGCAGGGGACTCATAAGCCCTTGGTCGTGGGTTCAACCCCCACCCTTGCCACCAGGTAGAAAAAAAGCCAGTCAACGGGACTGGCTTTTTGGTTTGCAAGTGATGAACAAAAAGGAGAAAATGTTTCGTTAATTTTTCTCAATAAACATTTTTAGGACCCATCCAGTTTGGCCGGTATCAAAGACCTTTACTTTGCAAAGGGCATATCTCATCCCTGAATCGATGAATGTATCGCAGAACAATGTCGTGTCGTCATCCGCTGGCACTAAAATTGCTCCAGCTGACAAGGCTGCGATCTGTTCTGCATCGATTTCCAAAGCGGAATAAAGACCGGTGGATTCGGATACTTTGTACATCGGTGGGGTCGCATTGATTTCATTTTGGCTACCTCCACAAGCGGAAAGCAACATTGAAAAAAACGTAACACCAATCATAAGAACGGATACCTTTTTCATTTAATTTCCCTTCCGGTGTATCTACTGCTTCTTGCATAAATTTCTGAACTTACTTGTTTCATACGGCTCGAAATTAACGGGTTTTGTTGAGATATTTACGCAGCACTTTGTAATTTCTTCAGGGTAGATATTTGGGATTGCACAATAACTTTTTGTATAGTCCCTTGGTTATAAAATGTGCTTATTTTAATATAACTCCAATTTTTAAAGAGTCTATTGGTTTTGCCTGTTTGGCCGTATGACCAAGAATCAAGGCACTTTACCCCAACCTTGGATTATCTCCATAGGAATCAAAAGCGTGCCAGAAACGTTCACACCTGAGAAACGAGAAATAGAGATAGTCACTAAATTTGCTTTATGGTCAAAATTTTTGAATTTCCCTTCAATAAATCCAGCGGGAACAATGAAGCAGACACCTTCTCCTTCTCCCACTGCCATCAAAAGATTATATAGTGATTTATTTGGCTGAGTTAGCATTTTGAATCTCCTCGATATAAGCAGAAATTATACACTACGGGGTATAGGTAATCTTGATATAAATCCGTACTAGTCCCCTGGTCGTAGGTTCCCCGGCCTTGCCCGCCGGGAGGGGCAACCCCCACCCTTGCCACAAAACTGGATGAGTGGACGCCCATAACTCCAAGTAAAGTGGATGAAAGAGGAGTATGAAGGCGTCTGTGGTTTAAAAAGTGGTGTTATCCCGTAAAACGAGACTATTCCCAATCTCGGGAGCATAAGAAGTCTACTCAAGTTTTGACGTTTTGATGGTGTGCATATGCATGCTGTGCCCCGGGACACATAGCGATGGTTCGCCCGGCCAAGGAATCCACTGCGGGATGTTGTATAATCCACTTGTGACCGAACGCGAATTTCTGATTTACCTTGACCCGGAAACTCGTTTATGTCGTTACAGGCATTACCATATTTCCAGGGGCGGGGAAATCGTAGAGTTTCGCATTCAGCTCGAAGTTTTAGTGGACGATGATTGGTATCCGGTTGTCCGATATGACACAGCGCATGGAAAGCCCCACCGGGACATTCTTACCCTGGATGGCGAACAATCCAAGCACTGGTTCGAAGGTTACTCTGTAGCAGATGTTCTCATCATTGGGCAGAAAGATATCATGGATAACTGGCTTACCTACCGCGATCGTTTTATCAAGGAGATAAAAGAATGAACGAATTTTACCGGGCAAAATTCAATGAATTGTTCATGGAGTTTACGCGTTACCTCATCACACATCCGGACTTTGGCGAAGATATTCCCAAGGGTGCTGAGGTTATTTTACTGGACCGCCTTGACCCGGGTTATACCAACTACATGTTGGAAAAAGCGCCCAAGCAGGATGTAGTCTTTATAGATGTAGGGAAACTTGCGCCTATCCGATCCCGGTTACAGAAACCCAAGGTCATATCCCGCCCGCCAGCAGTCATAACCGGATGATATAGAAAACAACTTCGCCCATCGGGGGAATACCCCCGCCCGGCAAGGTAGCTCAGTGGTAGAGCAGGAGACTCATAAGCTCTTGGTCGTGGGTTCAACCCCCACCCTTGCCACAGGTTCAGAAAAAAAAGCCAGTCAGCGTGACTGGCTTTTTGGTTTGCAAATGGTGAATAGAAAGGAGAATATGTTACGTTAATTTTTCTCAATAAACATTTTCAGGACCCATCCAGTTTGACCGGTATCGAAGACCTTTACTTTGCAAAGGGCATATCGCATCCCAGTATCGATGAATGTATCGCAGAACAATGTCGTTTTGTCATCCGCTGGCGCTAAAATTGCTCCAGCTGCCAGCACTGCGATCTGATCCGCATCGATTTTCAAAGCCGAATAAAGACCGGTGGATTCGGTTACTTTGTACATCGGTGCAGTAGCATTTGTTTCATTTTGGTTTTGCCCGCAAGTAGAAAGCAAGGTTGAAAAAAACGAAATACCAATCATAAGAACGGTTAACTTTTTCATTTTATTTCCCTTCCGGTGTATTTGCTGCTTCTTGCATAAATTTCTGAACTTACCTGTTTCGTCTGGCTCGAAATTAACGGGATTTGTTCAGATATTTACGCAGCACTCTGTAATTTTTCCAATGGTAACAAAAAAGAACCGCCTGGGCATCTGTCATTTGTCACCAATCCATTGGCAACCTTGCCCCCGCCCGGCAAGGTAGCTAAGTAAATGGGCAGGGGACTCATAAGCCCTTGGTTGTGGGTTCCCCAGCCTGACCGCTGGGACAGGCAACCCCCACCCTTGCCACACACGCGGAGAAAAGCCAGTTATTCTGACTGGCTTTTTTGTTTTGTACGATGGACGTATTCTTTTTCGCCGCGTTCATGGGACCTACTACATTCAAGTTCTGACTGTGTATCTTCAGAAGACAAAGTACGACCTTGAGAGCTCTCACAACTCAGCCAATCCTGTGGACAGATACTTGGCCTAAATAGAATCTCCCCGAAAGGGAAGTTGTTTTTTATAAGGCGGTTTCAGTTAATTTATCAAGTTCAACTTGAATTTTACTCATAATTGATATTGCTCGCTCCCCAAACTCTCTGACTTTTGCAACCAAGACCTGTTTATCAAAATCATCACTACTTTCAATCATGCTCATTATATAAAGTCTATTCTCTAATTCCTCATTGTATAGACTTGCTAATTCTACAGCTAAATTTCCCAGCTCAATATTGTCAAAAGCCGTAAGGCTTGATATTTGTTTTAGTGTCAATTTAATTTTTTCAGATTCATTGTCAGGAGAAGGCCTAAGTGCCTCAATATTTTCAGTGTGAATTAATAGAATCTCGGTAGCACACAACTCTTGGATTTCATGAAAGTAGGAATCAAGCAATTCCTGGGCATGCTTCAAATTTATATCCCTGAATTCAAGATGGCGATTAATTGCTCTGTCTTCTAACTCCCATTTTCTTTTTCTATCATCATGCTTTCTTTGAAAATAATGATTGACAAAAAGTGTTATCAAAGATGAAGAAATACCTATTAAGGCACCTACTAAGGCAGCTATTAAAGTATCCCAATCCATTCTAGCCTCCTGATACTGGATTTAATTTATCTTTTCTTGTTGCTATTGCTTTGAGCACATAACCAGTATGAAAATAATGAGTATATACCAAAGGAAACCTAATAAATATTGCCGGTCTTGTTTCTCTTTCCAACGAGAATTGACAACAGGGCCGTGATAAAGTTTTCTTTCTGCCCTTGTTTACTTTGATAAGGTTTGTTTGACAGATAGATAATAAAATAGGCAAGTCCTATCACTACAATGACGAATCCCCATGTTGCCGTATCGTTCATGATTCACCCTCCGTTCTAGCCTCTTGCTACTGAATTACTCCCCGGATCTGTTTCTTCGACAAAGATTGCACCTGCTGCTACTGGGTCAAAACCATCAGGCCAAACGGTATTACTGTTAAATTTAGTTTTTGTTAATATGGCATTCCTAAGATCGGCTGAATCCAGCTTAGCATTAGTCAAGTTCGCACCACGAAGGTCAGCTTTTCGCATCCTTGCATAAGAGAGAATTGCCCCTTCCAAATTAGTTTCTTGGAGCGAAGTTTCCACAAGGTCTGCCCCTCGTAGGTCTGCACTTCTCAGATTGGATCTAAAAAAGTTGGCATTCTTTAAATTCGCCCCTTGTAAGAAGGCCATTTCAAAGTTTGATGCTGTGATAAAAGTACGTTCTAGGTTAGCATAGGACAAATTTGCCTCTGTAAGAATGACGTAATCCAGTTCTAGATCGTGCAAATTCGCCTCTTTCAGATGCGCTCTTTTTAGTGAACCATCGGTCAACCAATTGTTACGCTTTAATTCTTCAATTGCCGGTATGGAAATATCCCTTATTGCGCTCCCCATTTGTGCAATCAATTGTGATTTCCTCTCTTTAGTTCCCAACACAATCTGTAACAATAAGTAAGTAACAACCGCCCCTGCCATCTCAGTGCCAAAATTCAACGCTGCTCCAGCCCAATCTCCCGTTTGGAGTATTGACCATCCGGTCGAAAGTATTGCGATGCCAATCAAAATACCCAACACACCCCAAGGTAATTGCCTTACTTGTTTTCTTTGAAATGTGCTTACAAGTTTATTCCAGAATGTCCTTATCATGGGTATTGCCCCTTTCTGCTTCAATGCCCTATAGATAAATTCTACACTAAATCACCTGTAAGTATATTAAAAGCCAATGCCCCTGGGGAGCTAAGGGGCACTGACACCTTGAGGGTACTTACCAATAACAGACCGAATTGATCCAATATTATCAATTTACGTTTTCGATGTCAACGCACAGAATTGTAAGCGCTCTCAAATCATGAGTACACCTCTGAGGCTCCATAGCATTGCTGCAATGAAAACTAACAAGATAATAAGCCAAAAAAACCACTGTAACATGGCCAGGGTACTTTTCCAAACAATACCCGCGGGAGTTAATTTTGGCTGTGCAGCGTCTGGGAATGTATCTAAAGGTTTGTTTCTTTGTTTCATAGTGCTGCTTGCCTTACTCATTCGCCTCAGAACAAAACCGATAATCAGAGCAGCAATAACACCTTGTATAAACCCACTGATATAAGTGGTATCCATTCCAAACCCCTTTTCTTATCATAGTACCATTGCATATTTACTATTACGATGGTTTTCTATTTCTCCCACAAGAACATTGTACAACAAATAAACTTCTAGAATATTAAAAGCCAATGCCCCTTCCTGCTAGAGGGGCACTGGCTTTTGAGGAGACAGTACATTGTCGAAAGCACGTCGCGCTTTTATGTTACCGGTTCATGATGATAAAGTCAACGCACAGATTTGTAAGCCAAAACGCTGAAATCCTTTCCACAAAATCAACCATGGTCAACCCAAGAATGCACACGTGTGCATAAATGGACGGCTTTTTAAGTGGGACGCTGATTGACGCTGACAAACGCAGATTTTTTCTTCATAAATCATTGAAATCAGCGTTTATCTGCGTCCAAAATCTCTTCCGCAATAGCGCGGGGCAAAGACTCTAAGAGAAAAAAACCTTTGTGACCTTGTGTTTTGGTGACTTAGTGGTAGGGTTTTCAGGCGCTCTCTGAAGTCGTTTTCACAAAATCCAGCACCTCCTCCAGCTTCGCAAACGCCAGCGCCGTCACCGTATCCGCGCCGCCGTAATAGATCGCGATCCTCCCGGTCGGTTCATCGTAAAGGGTGGCACAGGGGAAGGCCACATTCGGCACATCGCCGACACACTCATAATAAGTTTGCGGGGAAAGCAGGTACGGCCCGCCGCGATGGATCACCTTCCAGGGTTCGTCCAGGTCAAGCAGCGCCGCGCCGAAGCTGTATACGAATCCGTTGCAAGAGGTCAGCACGCCGTGGTAGAACAGCAGCCAGCCCTCGGGCGTCTCGATCGGGACAGGCCCGGCGCCGATCTTGGTGCTCTGCCAGCCACCCTTCACACCCATCACAAAACGGTGACAACCCCAATGGAGCATGTCCGGGCTTTGGCTGAGGTAGATATCGCCAAAAGGGGTGTGCCCGTTATCGCTCGGCCGGTTGAGCATCAAGTATTTGCTGTTGATCTTGCGCGGGAAGAGCACACCGTTGCGGTTGAACGGCAGCAGCGCATTCTCTAAAAAATGGAATGTCTCGAAATCAAACGTGTAACCGATCCCGATGGTCGGGCCGTGATAGCCGTTGCACCAGGTGACATAATAGCGGTCTTCCAGCCAGAGCACGCGCGGGTCGTAGCGGTACTGGAACCGACCAATCTCGGGGTCATCGCACAGCCATTCGATGGGGTCGTTATCCAGTTCCCAATCGAGGCCATTTTTGCTGAAGCCGCGGTGCACGTTCATATCGCGCTTTTTATTGTCACAGCGGAAGACGCCCGCGTATTTTCCTTCAAACGGAACAACAGCGCTATTGAAAATGCTGTTAGCAGAGGGGATCAGGTCACGCGGGATGATCGGGTTGGCGCTATACCGCCAAACAACGTCTGAACAGCCTGCCGGTCGTTCCTCCCAGGGGATGTTGGGCAGGGTTAAATCGGACATGGGTGGTGCCTCCTGTTTGTGCAAAAATTAACAACCTATTGACAGACGAAAAAAAAGTTGTATAATGGGATTGAGTTTTGAGAGCGCTCCCATTGTAACATTAAATACATGTAAATGTGGGTTATTTTCGTAGTTTTATCCATATATAGGGATTAAAAGCTGAGAGCGCTACCACCCAGGAGCACAGTGTCCAGTCTCACACTTGAAGATATCGCGGAATTAGCCGGAGTATCCCGTTCGACCGTTTCACGGGTCGTCAACGAACAACCCAACGTTCGCGCCGACGTGCGGAAGCGGGTCTTGGAGGTCATCCAGAATACGGGATACCATCCCAACGCCGCTGCGCGAACGCTCGCTTCGCAGCATTCCTGGACCATTGGTTTGATCCTGCCTCTCAGCGTGAGCTTTTTCTTTACCGATCCTTACTACCCTCACCTCACCAAGGGAATTGCCCAGGCCTGTAACCAATCTGACTATACCCTGGCGCTTTTCCTGGTTGGCTCCAAAGAAGATGAGGAAAAAATGTTCCCCCGTGTTTCACGCCGCAGTCTGTTGGATGGGGTGATCGTCCAATCCGGGCACCATGGCGATCAAGGCATCATCGGTCATCTGGTCGATGCGAATATGCCGCTTGTCGTGGTTGGCCGCCCGTTCCGCTCCGACAATGTCAGTTACGTTGATATCGATAACGTCAACGCAGCTTATAACGCGGTCACGCACTTGATCCGCTTGGGATACAAACGTATCGGGACGATCACCGGCCCGTTGACGAGCACAGTGGGGATCGATCGCAAGGAAGGGTACCGGAAAGCCCTGATTGAAAGAGGACGAGTTGTAGACGAAGCTCTCATCAAACAAGGCGATTTTACCGAGGCTGGCGGGTATTATGCGATGCAAAAAATGTTACCTGCCAGGCCTGACGCCGTCTTTGCCGCTTCCGATATCATGGCAATTGGCGCGATGCGCGCCGTTCGCGACGCAGGCCAGCGCATCCCCGAAGATGTCGCCTTTGTTGGTTTCGATGATCTCCCCATTGCCACCCTGTCAGATACACAATTAACGACCATTCGCCAGCCTGTCGTTCCATTCGGCGCCAAGGCTGTAGAGATCCTGATTGACATGATCGAGAACGGCATTCACCCGCCTCGTCACATCATTATGGATACTGAACTCGTGATCCGCGACTCATGCGGCGCTGCACGGGAAAAGTAAGGAAAGATATTATCTGCTCTCCCGTCTTTCCTCGATGGCAATTTCTAAAGATTTTGTGCAAGGAGGTGCCAACCTGTAAATAAAAATCCAGCTTATCTTTCGTTCAAACGAAGGACGCCCGGTACCAATATAGCACCGGACGCCTCTGAGACGAAGCCTGTCATCCGTAGCAGGGTATAGCAGGCTTCATGACCAGAAATATACCATAAACTATCCGAAAAGGAGAATGAAGATGAAACGCTTGTCTGTCGTTTTATCGATTTTGATCGCACTTAGCATCTTGCTTGTTGCATGCGCGCCTGCCGCTACGGAAGCGCCAGCCCCGCAGCCGGCTGCCGAAGAGCCCACGCAAGCCCCGGCTCCGGAACCTACAGCAGCACCTGAAGAACCTGCTGTGGAGGAACCTGCTGACCCGAACGCGCTGCCCCGCAATGAAACCCTGTACTTCAACGGTCTTCAGTGGGGAGCAGTCAAGGGTTGGAATCCATACTCTGCCGACATGAACAACGCGATGGCCATTGGGGACGGCAACAACAATTTCAGCGTCCAGTTGCCCATGTTCGAAACCCCGTACATGTACAGTTTGCTGGATGGCAAGGCCTATCCTCTGCTGGCCGACGGCGATTATGCCTGGAACGATGATATGACCGAGATCACGTTCAAGCTCAAACCGGCCGCACATTGGAGCGATGGTACCCCGGTGACCGCGGAAGACGTTGCCTATACCTTTGCCACCCACATTAAGTATGAAACCACCCAAGGCGCCGCCTATAAGGATTACGTTGATACCGTCGAAGCAGTGGATCCCCAAACGGTGGTGGTCAAGGCCAAACTGGATGCGAACGGGAAAGCTGTCAATCCTCTGCAAGTCGCCCAATACATCAGCAATATCTATGTCCTCCAGAAAGCCTGGACTGAAACCCTGGAAGCACGTGTCAACGGCGATGCGGCTGCGTTCAAAGCAGATCCCGCTGAAGATGTCGTTTGGTCCGGCCCTTACACAAAACACTTCGCTGATGATCAGAAAGTTGTCCTGATCCGCGATGAGGAGTACTGGGGCCAGGATGCCTCCATGTGGGGCAAGTTGCCGGTTCCGAAGTACCTGGCGCACACGATCTATGCCGATAACAATGCCGGTCTCGTCGCGCTGAAAGCCGGTGAGGTGGATGTCAGCCAGCAGTTCAATGCCAACGTCCAGGACCTGTGGCTGAAGGATAACCTGCCCATTTCTACCTACATAGCGGAAGCTCCCTACATGGTCTCTGCCAGCCTTCCAACTGCCTACTTCAACCTGAAATCCTATGGTTTGGATAACGTTGCAGTCCGCAAGGCGATCGCCATGGCAGTCGATTACGACACGATCATTGCCAACGCAATGACCAACCAATCCCCGACCTTTAACCAGGTTCCTCGCTCGGTGATGAACCCGACCGATGGCGAACAGGCTCTGTACGACCACGATGCCGTTGCGGACCTTCAGTGGACCGGCAACGACATCGAAGGCGCCAAGGCATTGCTCGACGAGGCCGGGATCAAAGATACCGACAACGATGGCTGGCGTGAGCTCGATGGGAAGAAACTTTCCTACAAGGCCCTCTGCCCCAACGGTTGGTCCGACTGGCAGGCTGCCATTGAGATCGTTGCTGCCGCAGGCGAAAAGATCGGTATCGATATCACCACCGAGTTCCCCGAATGGTCCGTGTACCAGACCGTCTTCACCGATGCAACGGTGAACAACTATGACATCTTCATGGTGTGGAGCAATGGCGCCAGCCCGACCAGTCCGTGGGGACGCGCTCGCCAGCTGATGAGCTCTGAGTTCGCTGGCACCTCGGGTAACTGGAACGGCAACTGGGGTGGCTACACCAATCCTCGCGTTGATGAGTTGCTCGCCATGATCCCAGGAGAAACCGATCAGGCCAAACTGGTAGAAGCCTACACGGAATTGACCGAGATCTATCTGACTGATGTTCCCTCCTTCTCCCTCATGTATCGCCCCGATTTCTTCCACACCGTAAACGAATCGGTTTGGACGAATTTCCCCACAGCGGATGATGGCTTGAACATCCCGCCGACGGTACTCGTCAAAGGTTACGGTATCGCAGGCTTGTATAACATTACGCTGGTTGCTGCACCGTAAAATTAACTCAGTTCAACAGCCATGTTCCGCAAACCCGGAGCATGGCTGTTGAATATCGATAGATCATGTAGGTTTGAATATATTTACGCGGAGGTGTTGAGTGAAAGGATACCGAAAATATTTCCTCAACAAAATGATTTGGTTCTCAATCACATTGGTGTGCGCATTCGTTTTGAATTTTATCCTGCCTCGCCTGATGCCGGGTGATCCCGTAGCTCTTATCACGGCCAGGGCGGTGCGGGGTATGAGCAGCCAGTCGGGGATCCAAGAGGTTTATAACCAGTACGCTGAACTGTTTGGCACCAATAAACCCATGCTGGAACAATTTTTCCTGTACGTGAGGAATGTTATACGGGGCGATTTTGGCACTTCGTTAAGCCAATATCCCCGATCGGTGGCAGACATTCTCAACTCGTCGATCTGGTGGACGATAGCGCTTCAATTCCCGGCGATCATCGTTGGCTGGCTGATCGGGAACACCCTCGGCGCGTTAGCTGCTTATCTCAAGGGGGGGGTCGATAAAGTCCTCCTGCCCGTCAGTATTTTTGTGAGCAATTTACCGGCATTTGGCACGGCAATCATTTTGCTGGTCATTTTTGGAGTCGGATTGAAATGGTTCCCGACCTCGGGCGGATATGGGTTTGACCTGATTCCCAACTTCAGTTATGCATTCATATGGTCTGTGATCGTCCATTATCAACTGCCATTCTGGTCGGTCGTGTTAATCGCCATCGGAGGCTGGGCGATTGGCATGCGTTCCATGTCCATCTATGAGCTGAATGCGGATTACGTAAAGTACAGCCGTTTCATGGGCATCAAAGACCGGAAGATCATCGGGTATGTATTTCGCAATGCCATGCTGCCGCAGATCACTGGCCTGGCATTATCGATCGGTACTATGGTCAGCGGCGCCATTGTAGCAGAGATCATCTTTAGTTATCCAGGGCTTGGATCTACGATCCTGACGGCTGTGAGGGGCCAGGATTATCCGCTGATCTCGGCAACCACATTGCTTATCACATTAATGGTGCTAAGTGCAAACTTCTTCATTGAAATTATATATGGCTTTATCGACCCGCGCATCAAAGCAGCGCAGGCAGATTAGGCAAAGATGCTGCTATGAAACATACACTTCAACAGGTTTTTCGCTCCGGCAAATTTGTCGTTGGCTTTTCGATTTTCATGGCCATTCTGCTGATCGTGATCGTTTATCCGCTGATCATACCGGACCCTCCATTAGCGATCATCGGCCAGGGTACTTTCTTTGAACCCGGGATCTATGTCAGTGTCTATGACAGCATTGGTTCTCCAACATATACACTTAATTTGGACGATGCTGCTGCAAAACGAATTGGCACCAAGTTGGGCGACCAGGAACGCCTTGATATGAAAGAGTGGCTCCTGGCGTACGAGATTCCTGAGAACGAGATCGATATCACGGATACCGAAAAACTCCTGGAACTGTGGGTGAACAATTATGACCCGAAGCTAAGGTTGGAAGGGATGACCAATGCCAAGCGGCAGTACTACGTCAGGCTCAACGACTCGTTGAAAGGGATTCTGGCGACCGAGGGGGCAATCATTGCCGAAAAAAATCCGGAGACGGGCGCTTTGGAAGAGACAGGTGTCGTTCAACAAACCGATTATGTGAATATCAGCCAGGTTCCGAACGTACGGGTGCTGCCGCTGGGAACTGATAACTTCGGGCGGGACATGCTGACGGAGCTGGTATCGGCAACCGGCACATCGCTGAAGGTCGGTTTTATCGCAGGAACGATCGCTACCCTGATCGGCCTGGCCCTGGGATTGTTGGCCGGTTATCTCGGTGGCCTGGTGGATGACATTATCATGTTCTTTACCAATCTCTTTACCGTCATCCCCAGTTTTGTGATATTGATCCTGATCATGTTCAGCATCGGGCAGGAATACCGCGGGGCTATCACGGTCGCAGTGGTGATCGGGTTGACTTCCTGGTATTGGACTACCAGGGCAGTGCGGGCGCAGGTGATTTCACTGCGCAATCGCGACCATGTCAATTTATCGAAACTATCCGGGCACTCAATCATCCATATTATCATCACCGATATCCTTCCTTATATCGCATCCTATGTTGTGATGGCGCTGATTCTGCAGATCTCCCAAGGCATCCTATCGGAGGCTTTTTTATCGTTCCTTGGGTTAGGACCCAGAACCACCGAAGTGCCAACATTGGGCTTGATGATGCAATGGGCGATGATCTACTCGGCGCACCTGCTCGGAAAATGGTGGGCATACTTCCCCGTGATCATCGTCATCGCTTTGATTACCTTCTCGATGAACCTGATGAATACCGGTCTCGACCAGGTGTTCAATCCAACATTGAGGGATTAGGTGAGGTAGTTGAAATGGCAAATGTCATGTTAGAGGTCAGGGAACTGACAACGAAATATATCACCCGGTTCCGGGAAGATGTTTATGCGGTTGACCATGTTTCTCTGAAGGTTGAAGAAGGGAAATCGTTGGGAATTGCGGGAGAATCCGGCTGTGGAAAGTCGACGCTCGCGCTCAGCCTGATGGGATATTACTTCCCTCCCCTGCACTATACGAGCGGAGAAATCATCATCGATGGACGTAATATTTCTGGAATGGATCCGGATGAGATTCGTAAATCGGTATTGGGCACAGAGATTTCCTATATCCCCCAGAGCGCGATGAACGCGCTCAACCCCACCCAGAAGATCATCCACTTTATCGAGGATGTCATTCATGCTCACGAAGAATACACCCCTCCGACGGATATTCATAAACTTGCCAGAGAAAGCTTTGAGGCCCTGGGGCTTTCAGCAGATGTACTGCAAAAATATCCAGTTGAACTTTCGGGCGGCATGAAACAGCGTACGGTGATCGCGATATCGGCAATTCTCTTTCCTAAGGTGTTGATCGCTGATGAGCCCTCCTCCGCGCTTGATGTCACTTCACAGAAGATGGTCATCAAAATGCTGAAGTATATGATGGAACAGAAGCTCATCAAATCGATGATCTTCATCACGCATGAGCTGCCGCTGCTTTACAACGTGACCGATGATATCATGGTCATGTACGCAGGGCAGATCGTTGAGAAGGGTACCGCGAAAGAAACCGTGTTTGATCCACTCCACCCATATGCTAAAGGTCTGATGGGTTCGATCATTGTGCCCGAAAGTGGTCTGCGGGATGTCGAACTGGCTGCCATCCCTGGGGTACCGCCTAATCTTAAAAACCCGCCTTGTGGCTGCCGGTTTGCCGAACGCTGCAAATACGCCCGGCCAGAATGCGAGGCATTTTCTGTCCCTCTTCGCGACGCGGGCGGCGGCCGCGCTTATCGTTGCATCCTATCGGAAGATGAACTGAGAAAGGCTTACGCGAGGGAGGCTCGTAAAAATGACCGATGAAAAAAAATTATGCCTGAGCGGATCAGGGCTTACCAAGGTGTTTGGATTTGGACACCAGAAAACAGTAGCCGTTGATCATGTGGATTTCAATTTCTATGAGGGCGAAATCGTCTCGATCGTAGGCGAATCGGGCAGTGGAAAGACCACTTTGGCGAAGATGCTTTTGGGATTACTCAGCCCCACTGAGGGTGAGGTTTACTTCCAGGGGCAGAAGCGAGATATCAGTACTCACAGGAAGAAGCAGGAATACTGGAAAAATATCCAGGCGATCTTTCAGGACCCGTTCTCTTCATACAACATGTTTAATAAGATCGATTCCGTGCTTTTGGATTGTATTCACATGCGCGGTGGTCGAAGACTTCCGCGCGCGAAAAAAGTGGAACTGATGGCAGAGGCGTGCAGCTTTGTCAACTTGAAATTCGAGGAATTGACCAACAAGTATCCTTTTGAGCTTTCCGGCGGACAGATGCAACGCTTAATGATTGCCCGTATCTTCCTGCTGAAGCCGAAGATCCTGCTGGCTGACGAACCAACCTCGATGATCGATGCCTGTTCACGCGCGACCATCCTGGGTATGCTGCTGAAACTGGTTTTTGAAACCGGGATGACGCTTATTTTCATTACCCATGACCTTGGCCTGGCGTATTATGTTTCAGACAGTATTTGCATTATGGAACATGGAAAAATTGTTGAAAGCGGATCTCCCGATGAGGTGATTCTGCATCCGAAAGAGGCTTACACCAAACGCTTGATCAATGATGTTCCAAAGATCCATGCAGAATGGGATCTCACAACTGTGTAATACATCCCTCTTAAGTTTAAATTCAAGCGACAAAACGTAATACTCTGAATCCTATTGACATTCATAAAAATCTCTCAACTTGCTACTGTCCTTCATTTTTGTCATGCTGAGCGTAGCGAAGCATCTCGTTCGCCGAAGGATAGACTCTTCGTCGCCCTGGCGGGCTCCTCAGAGTGACATAGCTAAACGTATGGTTGTGAATATCAATAAACATGACACACCTTTGAACATTCCGCAGGAAAACGCATCATGAAAATTCAATCTTTGGCAGGTGCCTGGGAATTTCGCCAGGCGAGCGCGGAAGAGTGGCTGCCCGCTTGCGTCCCCGGCGGCGTGCATACCGATTTACTGGCCCTGGGTCGCATCCCCGACCCGTTTGTGGGCGACAACGAAAAGCGCGTTCAGTGGGTGGCCGAATCAGATTGGGAATATCGCTATCAGTTTGTCGCCGCGCCCGATCTTTTAAGCCAGCCACACATCTTGCTGGTCTGCGACGGGCTGGATACGCTGGCGACCGTCAGCTTGAATGGTCGCGAGTTGGGCCGCGCCGCAAATATGTTCCGGCAGTATCGCTGGGATGTGAAGCCGCTGCTCCAGGGGGGCGAAAATGACCTGCGCATTGCTTTTGACTCGCCCGTACGCTTTGCCGCCGCGCAACAGGCTATCCGCCTCATGCCGGGCGTTTCGCAGGCCATTCCAGGCGGGCCGTATTTGCGCAAAGCACCCTGCCAATTTGGCTGGGATTGGGGCCCACAGCTGCCTCCCATCGGCGTCTGGAAGGATATTCGGCTGGAAGGCTACCAGGGCGCGCGCATCGCGGAAGTCCGCTTCAGCCAGCAGCATGCTAAAGAACAGGTAACAGTGGAGGCGCGGGTAACCGTTCAAAGCTGGGATGAAGCGCCGCGCTCAGCAGTTATGCGCCTGGTCGCGCCAGATGGGCGGGTGTTTGAAACCAGCGCAGCAGTTGCCTCGGGTAGCGATAGCACGCTGCGGGTGGAGATTCCCGATCCGCAACTTTGGTGGCCGAATGGCTACGGCGCACAGCCGCTCTATCAAGCCAGCCTCGAACTGTATCAGGCTGATGTCCTGCTGGACCAACGCGAATACCAACTGGGACTGCGCACCATCGAACTGCGCCAGCAGCCGGATGAATGGGGACGTTCCTTCACATTTGTCGTCAACGGGCTGCCCATTTTCGCGAAAGGCTCCAACTGGATCCCGGCGGATTCTTTCCCGGCACGCATCTCGGATGCCTATTTGGAAGGGCTGATTCGCGCTGCGGCGGAGACGCACCAGAACATGCTGCGCGTGTGGGGAGGCGGATTTTATGAGGAAGAGCGCTTTTACGATCTATGCGATCGTTATGGCATCCTGGTATGGCAGGAGTTCATTTTCTCCTGCAGCATTTATCCCTTGAACGATCCTGACTTCCTGGAAAACGTCAGGCAGGAAGTAATACAGAACGTTCGCCGCCTGCGCCATCGGGCCTGCTTGGCTCTGTGGTGTGGAAATAATGAGATGGAATGGGGCTGGGCGGATTGGAAATGGGACCGCCCCGAGTTAGGTGATTTGAAAGCTGCCTACGACCGGTTTTTCCACCACACGCTGCCTGGATGGTGCGCCACCGAAGACCCCGATCACGCTTATTGGCCCAGCTCGCCTTCGTCGGATACGCCTTTCGAGAACCCGAACGGCCAGGGGCAGGGTGACGCGCATTACTGGGATGTCTGGCACGGGCGCAAGCCGTTTACCGCTTACCGCGACCAATTCCCGCGTTTTATGAGCGAGTTTGGCTTCCAGGCGCTGCCGCCGCTGGCGACCATCCGGGCATATGCGGATGAGTCTGAGTGGAACATGACCTCTTATATTATGGAGCAGCACCAAAAGAATGCCAGCGGAAATTCCCTGATGGTCGGACAAATGCTGGAGGCATTCCGGTTACCAAAGGATTTTGACTCGTTGGTATATCTAAGTATGGTGCTCCAGGCAGAAGGCATCCGCTATGGCGTGGAACACTGGCGGCGCCATACCGATCGCGTGGCGGGGATCCTGTACTGGCAGCTTAATGACTGCTGGCCGGTTGCCTCCTGGTCCAGCCTGGATTACTTCGGGCGCTGGAAAGCGCTGCATTACGCCGCGCGCTGTTTCTACGCACCGCTGCTGTTGTCCATCGCAGACAAGCCGACCGAACAGGATGTTTACGTCACTAACGATATGCGCGAGACCTGGGAAGGGACCGTGCGCTGGTCGCTGGAAATGCTGGACGGCAATGCCCTGGAGGCGGGCGAGGAACCTGTGAAAGCCGCCCCATTTGATGTGACGCCTGTTCGCCGCCTCGATTTTTCCGGCCGTCTAAGCGACGATCTGCGCCGGGAAGTGGTTTTCATCGCCGAGCTCTGGCAGGGCGGGCAAATCCTGTCCAGGCAGACGGCCTTCTTTGTTCCCACCAAGCATCTTGCCCTGGCCGAACCGGAGATCTCGGCGCAGCTGCGCGTCGAAGGGGGACAGGTCCGCATCGAACTGGCCTCCCAGTCTCTGGCGCGTCTGGTGGAATGTGCGCTGGAAGGCGCGGAGGCCGTTTTCAGCGACAATTATTTTGACCTGCCCGCCGGTCGGGCAGTCAGCATTTCTGCGCCGCTGCCCGCCGGTTGGACGCTCTCCCAGGCGCAGGCGGCGCTCAAAGTTCGTTCCGTCTACGATTCGTATGCGCATGGCGCAGCGAAATAATCTTTAGCCAGGTTCCTCAAGGATTACACTATGTCTGATAAGATCCAAACCATTATTGCCAGGATGACTCTCGAAGAAAAAGCCGCCCTGTGCACCGGCGCCAGCGCATGGACGACCACTCCCGTGGAACGTTTGGGAGTACCTGAAATGATCGTCGCGGATGGGCCGCACGGCGTCCGGCGCGTGCCCGATGTCAATTCGCTGGCAATTGGAAGTCTGCCCGCCACCTGTTTCCCCACCGCCTCCTGTCTCGCTTCCACCTGGGATGTGGATTTGCTCCGCAAAATGGGCGAGGCGCTGGCTGAGGAATGTATCGCCCTGAACGTGGATGTTTTGCTCGGCCCCGGCGCGAACATGAAACGCTCCCCGCTGGGCGGGCGTAATTTCGAGTATTACTCCGAAGATCCCTACCTGGCCGGGGAAATGGCTGCCAGCTTCATCAATGGTGTGCAAAGCAAAGGTGTGGGTACCTCTCTCAAGCACTATGCCGCCAACAACCAGGAATTCCAACGCTTCAGCATCAACGCCGAAGTGGACGAGCGAGCACTGCGCGAAATCTACCTGCCCGCTTTTGAAAAGGCCGTTAAACAGGCCAAACCCTGGACGGTGATGTGCTCATACAACAAGATAAACGGCACCTACGGATCAGAACATCACTATCTGCTGACCGAGATTCTTAAAAAAGAATGGGGCTTCGAGGGCCTGGTCGTCTCGGACTGGGGCGCAGTGCATGACCGCGTTGCCGCGCTGAAAGGCGGGCTGGATTGGGAAATGCCCGGCCCGCAGGAACGCCGCGTCAAAGCTGTCGTGGAGGCTGTCCGCTCCGGCGCACTGGACGAGGCGCACCTTGACGAGTCGGTGCGTCGCATCTTGCGTATTGTCTTCAAGGCCAAAGAAACGCCAAAAAATGGAACCTTCGATCTAGACGCGCATCATGAACTGGCTCGAAAAGTTGCCGCCGAAGGCATGGTGCTGCTTAAAAACAACGGCCTGCTGCCGCTCAAGGGCCAGCAGCATATCGCCGTGATTGGCCGCTCGGCAGAAAATGCCCATTTCCAGGGCTTCGGCAGTTCGCACATCAACCCGACCAGGGTAGCGGTCCCGTTCAAGGAACTGGCTGCCCGGGCTGGCGGTGCCGAACTGACCTATGCCGAAGGCTACCCGGCCGATAACTCCTTCCAGCAAGATATGATTGACCAGGCTGTGACGCTTGCCGGGTCTGCCGATGTGGCCGTGCTCTACATCGCGCTGCCGGCATTCAAGGAATCCGAAGGCTACGACCGCCCCGATCTCGACCTGACCGATCAGCAGGTTGCGCTGATCAAGGCCGTCTCCAAAGTCCAGCCCAACACCGTTGTGGTGCTCAATAACGGTGCGCCGGTGGCGATGGGTTCCTGGATCGATGGTGTGACCGCTGTGCTCGAAGGCTGGATGATGGGGCAGGCGGGCGGCGCGGCGATTGCCGACGTGCTGTTTGGCAGAGTTAACCCGTGCGGCAAACTGGCCGAAACCTTCCCGATCAAGCTTTCCGATACTCCCGCGCATCTCAACTGGCCGGGTGGCGCGGGCGAAGTGCGCTACGGCGAAAGCCTGTTCATCGGCTATCGCTACTACGACGCCAAGCAGATGCCCGTCCTGTTCCCCTTTGGTTATGGGCTGAGTTACACCACCTTCGCTTACAGTAATGCCAGGGTGTCTGCGAAATCCTTCAAGGATGTGGACGGCGTGAGGGTAACAGTGGATGTCACCAACACGGG
>Ga0105104_10000880_pt1 | contig 23268 bp, 29 predicted proteins | sample PPLLaktember2015_3_FD_87034 | JGI IMG/M metagenome (GOLD analysis project Ga0105104, IMG submission 87034) | Freshwater sediment microbial communities from Prairie Pothole Lake near Jamestown, North Dakota, USA - PPLs Lake P7 Core (6) Depth... | ecosystem: Environmental > Aquatic > Freshwater >...
CTCCGGAGGAGGGCTAATTGAGAAACTGTCTGCCTGCACCTTGCCCCGGCTGTTCCATGCCGGGGTTGCCGCAGGCACAGGTGAAAACGCGGTGACTCCCACCCCGGCAGCCGGGTCAGTCCTCCTCCAGTCATCCTTCGCTCATCCTTCACTTAACCTATAGCCCCACTGCGCGGGATACCCTGCGGGCACACTGTCTGCGACGTGCACCCGATGCTGCCAGGGCGTCACCGATAACGCACACCGTTAGCCTGCTTCACCGATAGGAAGGTTTCCTTTTGTCCGAAGTTCAGTTAAAAGTTCTTGACACGGATTATTCCCCCAGATAAAATAAGAGCACTATTGTCCAAAACAAGGAAAGGAGGCACGAAAATATGACAACCATCAACTCACCTAAAAATTCTGTTTTGAGCGCGCCTCCCGCAGGTGGATTTTAGCAACGATTCTATTCGTTCAATTTGACTTTCAACCGCAGGCGTGGCTCACCCTGCGGTTTTTGATTCTGTGATCATCGCAGGGCGCAACCCTGCGATTTTATTTTCCGCAGGATGGTCCATATAGGAAAACAAATAATGAAAATTGTTTTAAACAAGTTGGATGCGGAAGATTTAGAAGTACAAAATTTCGTAAAGTTCAGAAGCAAAAAGCGCAAATTGACAGGCAAACAGTCGGTGACCCAGCTCGTTTCCCGCGCTGAAAATTCTTCGGACCCTAACTCGAAATTCGAGAACTCCGATCTAAACGAACTCTCCAAGCGGGGCTTTCTGGATGAGTTGATTTCCGGTATTAAGACGGGAAAAGAGGCTTCAGTTTTTCTTGGCAAAAATCCGGATGGATTGGTTGCCGTCAAAATCTACACCGATCTGCGGGTGCGGTCATTCAAGCGTGATGGGTCTTACAGAGAAGGCCGGTTTATCGGTGATTCAAGGATCGAAAAGGCGATCGAACAGGGGAGCCAGAAAGGTCTCGACGCCCATCAGATCCTCTGGGTGCAGGAAGAGTTCAGGCAGATGCAACATCTTGCTCGGCACGGCGTCAACGTGCCGAAAGCCATTGCCGTCAGCGGGATTTCGCTCGTAATGGAATTTATCGGAGATGAGAACGGAGATCCCGCTCCACGCATCTCCGATCTGAAAATGGAAAAGGATGAGGCGGAGGAAGCCTTCAGCCAATCGGTTGAGAACTTGAAGCGGATCGTAAGAGCAGGCCGGGTCCACGGCGATTATTCCGCTTTTAATATCCTTTGGCACAGTGAAAAGGCGGTTGTCATTGATTTTCCTCAGGTAATGGAATTCAAGAACAATCCAAATGCAAATGCTTTCCTGGAAAGGGACGTTCGCTCCTTATGCAAATCCTTCGTGAAGAAGGGTGTGAAAGCCGACGAAGGAAACGTATTAAGAGAAGTCCGGGCAGGCTAGGAGAAAAAATGGATAAAGGATTTTACGTCGAGAACCGGCGAAGATTGGCTGCGCATATGACGGGTAATGACGCCATGTTGTTTTTCAGCGGTGAACCTGTGCGAAAGAGTGCAGATGAGAACTTCCCGTTTTTTACAAACCGCAACTTTCTTTATTTGACAGGTATAAAACAGGAGCAGTCAGTGCTGCTGCTTCTAAAGAAGGGCGACCTCATCAGTGAATGCCTGTTTGTGACCAAACCCGATTTTGAGCGTGAGATCTGGACAGGCAGGCGTTTTACTGAAGAAGAGCTCAACGAAATCAGTGGAGTGGAAGGAATTGAAGACATCAACAATTTGAACAGGATATTGGATGAACTTCTCTCCTCGCAGCCTGCCATGACCCTTTGGCTTTGTTTTGACTCGCATGCGCGGGAACGCTCTTTTGATATCGAGCGTGAATTCGCGCAGCACCTCCAGAATCGGCATCCGCAGATCGTGACCAGGAATAGTTATCCGCTGCTCGCCGCGCTGCGTAAGATCAAGGCACCCGAAGAGATCGATGCCATCCGTAAAGCGATGCAAATCACCGGGGCAGGAATTCGTCGAATGATGCGAGCCGCGAAACCCGGCATAAAGGAATATGAGCTCGAAGCTGAGTTCAATTCCGAACTGGCAGCCCATGGACAGCGCCGCACCGCCTTTCCGTCCATCATTGCAGGAGGCGAGCGGATATTTTATTTGCACTATGCAAACCCCATGTCTGTCCTGGCAGATGGTGAGTTGATCCTCACCGATGTGGGCTCGACTTATGATGAATACTGTACGGATATCTCGCGCGTATTTCCCGCAAACGGTCGCTTCAGCGAGCGACAGGCACAGATCTACCAGATTGCCTTCGCAGCCAACCGGGCTGTCATGGCGCAGGTGCGTCCGGGTGTATTCTTTCCCCAGCTGAACCGCACCTGTCGGGAGTTCGCCTTCGAAGGGCTCAAAGCCCTGGGTCTGCTGGATGATTTCGCTGACATCGGCAGATATGTCTGGCATGGTGCAATCCACCATGTCGGGCTCGATACTCATGATGTGGGTGGATATGAAGAGCCAATGGCGGAAAACATGATATTCACCGTGGATGCTGGAATTTATGTACGCGAGTGGGGCATTGGATTGCGTATTGAGGACAACGTGCTCGTGACAGCAGATAGCTGCGAGAACCTGTCGGCAGCGATTCCGGCAACAATTGAAGAGGTGGAGAGCCTGATGGCATACAAGCCCAGGGAGAGAAAATGAATGGATCGAATCCCAAAAGGGACTTTGTACATGTAAACGGAATCCGCCTGCATTATCTGGATTGGGGCGGAAACGGTCCCACGTTGATTTTTCTCACAGGCATGGGGTCTTCCGCGTACATCTTCAATCAATTTGCCCCGCGCTTTGCCGACAGGTTCCGCGTCCTTGCCCTCACCCGCCGCGGACACGGCGATTCCGACTATCCTGAAACGGGCTATGACGCAGATACTCTCACTGAGGATATTCGTGAGTTCATGGACCGTTTGAACGTTGAAAAAGCCATCCTTGCCGGTCACTCACTTGCAGGAGTTGAGCTTACCCATTTTGCCGCGACGTACCCAACCCGGGTCGAAAGATTGGTCTATCTGGACGCGCTGGATGACCGAAGAGGGGAGACAGCAATTATGGAACAAAATCCGCTCAGAAATATAAAAATAGAAAGAGAGGAAAGCTCCCCGCACACTGTAGAAGAATACATCACTGATATGAAAAGGAATTTTCCCTCCTTTGCGGAAATATGGAGTGAACTATGGGATGAGGAAATTCCCCATGGCGTAAAAGTGAACGAGGCTGGGGTCGTCGTCGACAGAATGCCCGCATCTGTTGAAAAAATGATGGTTGAAAATCTGATCAAAGCGTATGCCCCCAAAAGAGTGAAAGCGAAAATACCGACTCTCAGTTTTTATGCGTGGAAAAAGCCAAAACTATTAAATGCCTACACCGAGGAACAAAAAGCCGCATTTGATCAATTCGAGCGAAATGTAGCAAAACCTTTTTTCAGGTCTTTAATTTTCGAATTTCAAAATAGATTTCCTCATGCAAAAATTATAGTGATCCCCGATGGGCATCACTACTGTTTCATCGCTCAGGAGGAACTGGTCTATGAGGAAATGCGAAAATTCCTGCTTGATTAATTCAGCGTCTGGAACCCTGAGAAATGCAAAGGCAGCCGCTGCCTCAACAAGGAGGCGGACGCTCCCATTTTCAAAGGCGCGCATTATGGCGCGGCGGGAGATGGCGTCCGGCTGATGGATCAATTAAGATCCATAAGTGTGCCACAATAAAAAAGAGCAGATCGCCCACGCAAACGCCAGCGACAGAATAATAATACAAACCTCCTGCCGAGAAGCGGGAGGTTTGTATTATGAACAACTGCTCGATTGGCTCGCAGACATTCCGGCTGTCTTGAGAGCCAACTCGGTTCCCCCTACCTGCAATCACTTCAAAAACAGGTAGAATCATATTGTTATAGCAGTGCAGTTATATAAAGGGTCTTATGCAGACATACTCTGCATAAGATATGGTTAGGTAGCTTTGAGGTAAGATTTATTCGGTTGCATCAAAAGGAGTCCCTGATGAAAGAGAATTTTCTTATAAAGTTATTTGAACACAACAACTGGGCGAACCTGCAAGTCATCCAGGCTTGCTCTACCCTGAGTGATGAGCAACTCGACGCTGAACCCCAGACTGCCACGAAAGGGAGCATTCGCAGAACCTTGTTGCATCTCGTGGGTTCGCAGCAGAGTTACCTGAGAACCCTGACTCTGCCACTTGAATCGAGACTCGATGCACCCAGCGTGGCTTTTGCTGAGTTGCAGGCGTCTGCAAACAAAAGCGGTGCAGGGTTGTTGGCGCTGGCGAAGGGCGAGCAAAAACCTCTGAAGCCTCAACTTCAAACGAGGGACGGTTACCTCGTGGAGTCCTGGGTTGTCATGGTCCAGATCATTAACCACGCAACCGAACATCGCGAACAGATATGCAGTATGCTCACTGCTCTCGGGGTGAGGTCTCCAGACATCGATGGCTGGACTTTCGGAGAGGCTACAAATGCGCTCATCCCGATATCAACGTGATCGAAGCGAAGACTTATTTATTCGACGCACGGGAAAAAGATATTCACGCTTGGGTTAAGTGATTTTCAGATCTCAAAGATACTAGAATCTATAAAGGGTGACAACATGTTGCCAGGGCGCCACGGGTAAAGCAAACCATTATTCTGCACTTGTATATGAGATTTCTCTGTACCGATAGAGGTAACTCATGCATATTGACTGCATTTCCCCGGAAACTTGTGCCGCTGCCACAGAGAGCGTTGTTGTGGTGGATGTTTGGCGTTCTTTTACGACTACTGCCTATGCTTTTGCTGCAGGCGCTCGGGACATCCTTGTAACCGCTTCGGCAGAGGAAGCCATGTCCTTGCGCTCACGTTTTCCGAAGGCCGTGCTGATGGGGATGGGGCAGCTGGGTGGGAAACCTGCAACGGGCTTTGACTATGGAAATTCTCCCGCCGAGGTACGAGAGTGTGATTGGCATGACCGGCGCATCATTCTGTGCACACCGAATGGAACACCGGGTTTGGTACGAAGTGTGAATGCCCGGACATTGGTGGCAGGGAGTTTGGTTTGCGCCCGTGCTACCGTCCGTTACCTCAAACGGCAGGCGCCCGAGCGCGTGACCTTTGTATGTACGGAAGAAGGGATAGCGGACCAGGCATGTGCGGAGTATATGACTGCACTCCTCCGCAATGAGCACCCGGATGTCGACGGAATGCTTGGGGCAATTCGTGCGGCGGGATTGGAACACGGCCGTGCCTTACTGGCGCGTGGGGTATTCACGGAAGCCCAATGGGACAAGTTGCAGGCGGACCTGAATTGTTGTCTGGAACTGGATCAGTTTGATTTTGTGATGGTAGCGGAACGACGCGATGGGGTCCTGGTGATGAAGGCGATGACAGAGCCAGGCAGCAAAAACGTGAGAGAAGAGAAAATATGAAAATCACTGGAAGAACAATGCTGGTTTCAGTTTTGGTTATCACATTAGCCTCTTGTAACGTTCTTGCGACAAAACGTGCGAGCTTACCAGGCCCCGGAACGGCAGAAGTTACGATTATTAATCATGAACGACCAAACATACAGGTTGATTTTTTCCCCTTTAAAAATTCGGGCTGTAAGCTTTTCTCCTCTAACAGTTATCATTGTCAACCGAGCAGCCTGTTATATACTCTTGGATGTACTTATATAGAAGAAACGCCATTATTAGGCGGGTTAACACCGGAATATCCGATAGCAACCTGTATCCTGGAAATCAATGAAGATGCGGGGGTAGCAGATATACCTGATAGCTGTTTTTATTATGATGGTGGTTTTACAACGTATTGTTATCAGTATGTTGTGTACAAAGACCATCACTATCAACTTTTGAAAACCATCGCTGAATTCCGTGCGCTTTACGCTCCCGTGGATTCGCCTGAGGAAGCCTTAGGCTTTGTACTGGTAAGTGATAATTTTATTGCCGAGTATGGGCAAACCAAAAACAATGATTATATTTACTCTGTTCAGGAACTGGAAGACACACATGTGGAAACCGTTGCTGGTGGCTATGTTGTTCATGTGTTCGATACTCCAGGTTTTGGGTGTGAGCCTTTTGAAACAAAATCCGTTGAAATTAAGGTGACTTATGATGGACAGCTTACTGAACTTAATCGTTTTCCGGTTTACGGTGATTCATCCCTGAGCGGTTGTGTGGATTAATTGATTGTTTCGGTTATGTTAACTTTTACAGGAGACGTTCCATGACAATTGATGTTTCGAAACTCTGGGATTTCAGCAAACCCGAGTTAAGCGAACAACGCTTCCGCTCTGCGCTTTCCACTGCATCTGCCGATGACGCCTTAATACTTCAAACACAAATTGCTCGAACCTATGGGATCCGTCGCAACTTCTCCCAGGCCCAACAAATCCTTGCTGATATTGAGCCGCAGATCAATAGCGCCAGCATGGAAGTGAAGGTCCGTTACTATCTTGAATTGGGACGAACGCACTCCTCTGCCACGCATCCTCCAGAGTCACAGACCCGTGAAAGTAGAGAACTGGCTCGTTCCGCTTACATGCACGCCTTCGAACTCGCGCAAGCCGGAAAGCTTGATCACCTGACCATTGACGCGCTTCATATGATGACCGTCGTAGACACAGCGCCCGAAGATCAGATCGAGTGGAATCGCAAGGCTGTGACACTCATGCAATCCTCTTCACAGCAGGCTGCCAGGAATTGGGAAGGCACTCTCCACAATAACATGGGATATGCGCTTCAGCTCCTCGGTCGCTATGAAGACGCACTCGTGGAATTTAAACTGGCGCTCGCCGCACGCGAGCGGGATGGAAACCCGCAAGCGATTCGAATTGCATATTGGATGATCGCACGGACATTGCGGGCACTTGATCGCCTGAATGCCGCAATTGAGATTCAATTGCGGCTTGAAAGAGAATGTGACGAAGCAGGGGAGCCCGATCCATACGTGTTTGAGGAACTTGAGCATCTATATCGGGCACTCAACAACAGCGAGCAAGCCGACTTCTATGCAACTCGCCGAAAGGCAACCATGTGACTTCCGTGAATGGACAGCTAACACAGCCCCGTCTCGCACATCGCGGTTGCGATAGTCTGCAACATGCATCTGGCTGTTGGACCCATTAAGATCCATAAGTGCTGCTCGTAGAAAAGTGCAGTGTTTTAGCCGCGCTCCAATGCTGAAAGGACTTCCGGTATTTGAGTCAGCGTTTCGCAATAATACCTGGCTTTCCTCTGGAAATTGCGCACAAGAATGCCGGGCAAACCTGTTGCTTTTGCTCCCCAAATATCCACTTCCAGGTTGTCACCGATCATCCAGATGGAATCGATCTGCGCGAGTGTCCTCAGCATGGATAGGAATGCCTGGCGATGAGGTTTTTCATACCCCGTTTCTGCTGAATTGAACAACCCGGTGATATGTTGATCCAGGTCCAGTGCCTGGATGATCTGCCTGAGTTCCGGGACGTGGTTCGACAATATCAAATGGATCCATCCCAGCGACGATAATCGCCCAAGAGCGGCTGGAACGTCGTCGAAGAGCCGCCAGGCAGCCGGATCCGGGTAGGCTATGCGGACCTGCTTTGTAAAGAGCCTGGCATGGTCCCGGTCAATCCCGGCTGCGAGAAATGCCTGTTCGAAGACCTCGTCCAGAGCGTCCCACCACTGCTCAGAGGACTGGATCTCGGTATGAGTTTGGTTGGGTGTGTGCCATGGGAAACCATTATGAAGGCCTGGCATGATCTGGTCGAGGCTTACATTGCATTCAGGGTCTGCCTGACGCATAATTTCAAGTAAAGTTGCCGACCACATTTCCCCCCTGCCGGTATCCAAGGGTGCCATCAAAATCCCATATCAGATACTTCATGTTCGCTGTTCACGATCTTGATGCGAGGCACAATCTGCGAATGTCCCGGAGGTTGCTCCGGTCAATGTCCCATTTGCATTAAAATGGGGCATGCAGTCGGTAGGGGCTCCCATCATTCGAATTAAAGGGAAGGAAACTGTGCCAGGTGGCTCATGGTGCCGGATCTAACAATAAGGTACTTGTCCTGTTTGTAAGCCGTCAGGGATAGTATAGCTCTCTCCGAGCATGGTTGTGTGAAGATGCGTTACTCCATTGCGCTCGTAAAATGTGATCCCTCTCCGGCGATAGTCTTTGTGAACCGAGATGTCACCGACCTTTTTGACCTTCCAAAAGGTGCTCGCGCACATAGACCGTGATATAGCCGCCCACCCGGGCTCCTGCCAGGGCAATAAAGGCAGCGTCGATCCAGCGTCAGAAACAGGCAGCAATATCGCTGTCATTCAATTCTTCGATCTCGAAGAAATCCCTGGACAATGTGATAAGGTCACGGCGCTCCACGGCGGGGTTGAGATGGCTGCTGCCCCTACCCCTCGCCGCTTATAAGGAGTATTCGTTGAGCGTCAATACCCTTTGCCCATTCAGTCATTTGCAGCAGGTCAAGCAGGTCTCGCCTGAATGCACCCCGTATAAAATAATTCTCCTCGATGCTGTAACTCGATAAGCCAATCTCAATGAAAATCTCCGGATGGGCGTCGATGACTTTGATGATCTGTGTGAGACAATCGATCAACTGCTGGGGAGGCTGCCATGCGACTTCGCGTGCCTTCTGATACTCTGCGAAGATTTTATCACTTGGGAACTCAAGGCGTGAAAATTCCCAGCCCGCCTGCCTTAACAACGGTTCGATATTCAGGCCTAGGCGTTCTACGAGAGGGCGGATGACATCCTTGAGATTTCCGACATGGCGTTCATATTCATCCAGATATTCGGAAAACAACGTCGAAGTGAGTGCGTTGGGGCACATTTCTCCATTTTCTGCTTCGAGAGAAATCCATATTTCCATGCTTGGTACCTTCCCTGGATACCCGCGCCCGGAACTGGGTGTCAGGTTGCAAAAGGTGATTTACTGCTATTTCGCTTGACAGAGATCAACATCATAGGGCAGTATGAAATATTTCATCTGGATCGGCTCCGTCACCGTGATCTCCTGTCGATACTGGTTTAAATACCCGTACCCTTTCCCGGATGCGGGGTCGAGGATCGGCTGCCTGTCTGGCCGTGCTGCCTGCAGACAGCACGGCTGTTTGCAGGAATATGAGGAGGAATAGCAAGCTCGAAATAATCCTTTTCGTTTGATCATGATCCTTTCTGGCGAACTACAAGTTTTGCTCAGCACCGCCTGGATGTCCAAATATTGAAAAACGGATTTCACCATTCTGTAAGAATCATATAGCAAATCTCCGGCGGTTTCATGTGTCGTTTGCCCTAAGAAAATGGGGCAAGTCTGGACAGTTTCCTGTCAGGCAGAGCGTGGAACCAGTTTAGGCTTGAAGTCTCTGATCTCCTTTGCCAGGTCTTCCAATGTGCCGGCGACAGGCACACCGGCTGGTCGGACCAGAGCGGTTTGAATACGGACGTCCGGCTCACGCGCGTAGCCGGGTTCGATGCCGATCACGATCGGCGTATCGGTCATCGACCACGCGCCCAGTTCATACAGGACGATGGGCTGGATCGTCTCTTTGCAGAACCAGAACGAGATCAGGTCAGCCTTCCGCAGATGTTCGAACTCCCATCGCACCTGGAACTCCGCGGCTCCGGGATCGCCTACCGGGAAATCGGCCCGCCTCGGATTCAATACCGCATAGTCGGTCATGCTCAGCAGCCTGACCATTTCCGTTTGCCAGTCAGGGCATCCGGTAATCCCACCCGCCAGAAAAACAGCCAGCTGGCCCGCTGAGCGAAGCCAGTTTTTAGGGCATTCTATATATTCCATATTTCCATTTCCCCTGTACAGCGAGCGACGACAGCGAACTCACTCGCCCCAGCGTCGTAGGGCTTGCCAGCCACGTCTGCGTACACTTTGGCGATCTCCAGGCCCGCCCTGCGGAACTCCGCGGTCAGGCTTTCCACGGAGAAATATTGAAGCCAGTTATAGACGCTTTTTGTCCAGGTGCGTCCAACGATGCTGTATTTATCCAACGTCACTTTTTCTTCTTCGTACTTGAAGCTGTTGAGAAAGCCGTAATAGGGTTCGGGCGACCAAAAGCCGTCCTGAAGATTCGCCTCATAACGGGACGTCTCGGCGCACTGGTCGAAGGCTGCCAAAGAGTAGACGTCGAGTACAATGCGCCCGCCGGGCTTGAGCAGGCAACGGAATTTCATCAACATGATCTCCCGTTGAGCGGGACTTAGCGCGCAGAAATCGCACATGATCATCAAGACCACCTCAAACTGCTTATCCGTGGTGAAGTCCAGATAGTTCTGATTCACATAGCAGATGTCGAGTCCCATGGTCCTTGCCTGATCCCTGGCGTACTCAATGGACCTTGCCGAGAAGTCGATGCCCGTGACATCGGCACCGCGTTTTGCCAGACGGGAAGTGTATAACCCGGGACCGCAGCCAAAATCGACTATGCGCGCGCCGGTCGCAATGCCAGGATGGCTGACCAGCCAGTCCACGGAGCGATCGATGAACGCCATCTTTCTCGAAGAAATATCGACGTTCTCGTTCAGATGCAGCGCAAGCATCTGCGCAGACGTGTGTTCGTCTGTCCACAGTTCGCTGGCGGTGTAAAACTCGAATGGCTTGGGGCGGGCGTTGATCCATTTGAGGTCCGAAAACAGCGTTTTCCCCAATTCTCTATTTTGCATTTTTGATCCTGTGTCCATGGCGGGCCTCCGATTTCAGGCAGCTAACGATTTGCGGCCGGGAATTAATCTGTCTCTATAACTTCGGCGCATCTATAAAGTTATGTTTCGGTGACGGGAATTCCCTGCATAAAATGGTAATGATAGTGTCAGAACAAGAGAATAGTTGGTGCATTCAATGAATACGTTGGTAGACATCATAATCTTGTGATTCATAGACCAATTCCCAAAAATTCTGTTGTGCCAGGACAGAATCATACAAATGCCACATTTCACTAGCAGAACCAACCACTATATAGTCTGGATCTGCGATCATCGGATCATATGGGATAACTATGTTTTGGCCCAGAAAAGTGCGTTTGTTTAATTCCACCTGAATTTGATCCGGGGGAAAATGAAATCGTCGTTGCACTAAAAAAAGGAGCTCGCTATCATAAGTTTCAATTAGCGCATCCGTGGGAGTTGAATGATTCAAATACTCAGCAATCTTTTCCGTATCATTGCTGGAAGCAACAAGGCCAAAGTTTCGCATGATGGCGGTGATTACCATATAGGATACTATCAGGATGGCTATGAGTGCCTGCAGATTTTCGCGTCTGAGCTGAAATCTGTAAAGTGTTTTACTGGCCAGGCTAATTACCCGAGACAGCTCAAAACTATTTGTTATTTCGGAGATAAAAACCGCGACAAAAACACTGCCGAAAAAGACAACGGGATAGAGGTAACGGATCCATGACATTGCAAACGCCGCATACCAGAAAAGCCAGCTTATTGTCAGACTCCAATACGCTATACGAAGATAAGGCAATGGGCCTGGATTTGCATCCATTTTCCAAGCATGTATTTCCCGGAATAGAGCGTATCCTAACCCTAGGATTAATGGTGAGGCAAAAAAGGCGATTGCATATAATGCCTGGATGCGAATTTCCCAGACAGGTACCCAACCGGTTACGGTAAGCAACCCCTGCATAGGGGCACTATAAATTGGCACATTTGCTTCGAGCGAAGCCTGGATTCTCAACATCCCTTGCCACACAACCAGTGTTCCCAAAATGACACCTGCACTGGCTCCGAAGGTAAAACGATCTCGCCGTAAACCAGCAACTACGAGCACAGCAAACATAGAAACAACCCAAAAAGGCAAAGTTTGCAGTTTGGTTGCCAGTGCTGCACCCCACAATAACATACTGCTCCCGAAGCTTAAAATAGAATAGCTCCCTAAAAACATCCGGAATGAATAAAAACCCGCCAGTAAATAAAAAATCATAGCCGGTTCGCCAATGGCTTGCCGTCCAATTAATAATGGAAAAGGAAACCCTAAAAGTAATATCAGTAGCGCTGCAACAGCGATCCTTTCATCGTACATCTGTCTGGCAAGCAAATAAACCAGGAACAATGACGCAATCGTAAACAATATACTTGGTAAGCGTCCCTGCAAAACTCCAATCCCAAAAATATGAAAGCTTAAGGCGACTGGGCCCGTGACGGGGAAGTTCCATGTCATCCCGACCGCAGAGACTGGTTCACCGTTTAAAAGGCGTGCATACTGTCCAGTTTCCACCCAGGTGCGTGCCACTGACAACGTCCAGCCCTCGTCAAACCATAGTGAAGGGGTTTGAGAGGGACGAAAACTTAATAAAAACAGAAATGAAACTCCAAGTAAGATCATTATCCATAATGGAGTTCGATTTTTTATCATTGCACTCAACCTTGGTCCAGGTATAGCCGTCCACCTAGCATTTAAACAGTCCGCATAATCCTCTTTAAACGGACTATTTAAATGTCCAAAATATTTCAGTCGTTAGGCGGTTCTGGATGAAGAATCAAAACATTTAATCGATTGCTACTATTTTACAGATTACCTTATTGCAAGTCATGTGTTATTTGTCATGAAAGCAGAGCAGGTTGTCAAGCTTGCCCGGGCAGGCTTGTTCACCCTCCGATGGATTTGCCTTCAACCATCTCATTTCTGAATTCAATAAGAAGGAGTAACCGGGTTCATGATCCTGTGAAAATCATATACTACCTCCTGATTGTTTTATGTGTCATTTGTCTTAAAAACCATGATCGCTCCCGACACCCTGCCAACGCGGAGCAAATGTACCTGTATTTAGGTGTGTTTCTCTATTATCTTGAGAAGTTTTGCCCGCGTGAGAGGCTGATCGTGACCCTCGACGTAAAGCGTATACTCACTGCTTTCCAATGCAGCCAGCATGGCAAATGAAGGCTGCGCTTCGGGCGTCCTCAGGTGCAGAGGTGGCGGATAGTAGCAGTCTCCGAGAAACATGATCCCTGCATTCGGGACCCTGGCGACGATCGAGTCTTCGGCATGTTGCCCGCCCACGTGTTCGAGCTCAACGCTGATTTGCCCGAGCTGGATGGTCATCCGGTCGTCGAAGACAATATCCGGAATGATGATACGGAAGTCCGACCAATCCCGAATGGCACGTGCGCGCGCGGTATAACTGGCTCTGAGAAGCGGATTGGCTTCGATCTGTTGGCGGAGATACTCCGGTCCCCAGGGCTTTTGGGCTGCCTCGCTGAGGATGGTCTTACAGATGGAGTGCGCCACCACGGAGATCTGGAACTCGCATGCCCCGTATGTATGGTCCCAATGATGATGAGTGTAGATGATCTGGCTTACCGGTGGAAGACCGGATCGCCGCAATTCATCTTTGATGCCGCGAGCCAGTTGCGGACTATTCCCAGCATCGACCAGGATGGTCCTGTTCCCGCTGGTGATGATTCCCACCGAACTCTGGACAGCGTTGAAACTTGAACTATGGGGCCAAAGCCAGACGTTTTCAGAAAGTTGCGTAAGTTTCTGTCGCATGACCTGCGACCCCTACTCCCTTTCCGTCAACCATTCCACTGTTTGCAGGAGAAGTTGTTGATAGGGTTCGAGGTTCCACACGGCAGCGGAATGTCCCGGTGCAATATGAGCCACGCGGCCTCGTCCCTCACTTTTGCTCCATGCCATGGGGTATGCCACGCCGCGGTCAAAGGCGATCATGTGCACGTGGACGTCGGGCGTATACGCTTCGACATAGAACTCATCGTGGACGGTGAAGGCTTCGATCCCGGCTGTGATGGGGTGCTTTACAAAGACCGGATAGACGGTGAAGGCGAACGGCGGTGGATGGGAGACAAAGACGCCGCCGATCAATTCAGCGAGCGCCGGGTCAGACTCCCCGACGACAGTTGCCGCGTGAGCCGCCAGGAAGGCCCCGCCCGAACGGACCCAACCTGCCAGCCCGTCGATCTGGGCGTTCGTGAGCCGGTCGGGACCAGTGTCCCCGGTGCCATCCTCATCCCGCGTGAGACAGGTGTAACTGAGCACCAGGTCATAGCGGTTTTCCTCCAGGTGCAGCAGGCTATCCAGATCATACGTCGCCTCGACTTGAACGCCGCGCGGTTCCAGCAGGGATTGCATGGCGCTGGCGAAGCCGTCGAAATCATGCCATTGCCCGCCAAGCAGGACAAGTACGTGTTTTCCACTTAATCTCATTGCAGCCTCCGAAAAGGTATGCGTGGCATTTCACCAGCGCATTGGCTGGCCCCGATAGTCCAGGTAGATCTCATCCTCCGGATCCCAGTTCCTCTGAGCCAAGTTGAAGATCCCCTCGGCTGCCTCATCCGGGTGGATGTCGGCTCCGACTCCCCCCATGTTGGTCCTCATCCAGCCGGGATGGACAGCCAGGACTTTGAAGCCGCGCGGCTTGAGGTAGTTCTGCAAAATTCTGGACTGCATGTTCAACGCCGCCTTGGACATGCTGTAGGCAAATTCGGATTCGCGCCAGCAATCGGCGATGCTGCCCGCTTCCGAGGAAACGTTGATGATCAGCTTGCGGTCGCCTTTTTCCAGCAAAGGCAGAAACTGCTGGACCACGCGCAGCGGCCCAAAGGTGTTCACGTCCAGAGTCTCGAGCAGTGGCAGCTGGGTTAGGTCAAGCTCGAGCAGCGGCGTGCGCGTTTCCAGCATCACCCCGGCATTGTTGATCAGGATGTCCAGCGTGGGGGTCAGTTCCGCCACACGCCGAGCAGCCTGGCGGACCGAGTCCATCTGCGTCACATCCAGCGGAATGGCGGTGAACGTTTGATGGAAGGACCCGGCCAAGCTGGAGAGGTTGCTGTCGGCGTGTTACTGACCGGCAAAGACGTGCGTGCCCTCCTGCAGAAAACGTCCCGCCAGTGAGAACCCCAGGCCCTTATCCGCACCGCTGATGAAAATAGTTTTGATCACAATGTTTTCCTGATATCAGTCATTTTCCAGCAGTTCGATCACCGTCCCGAACTTTTTCTGCCCGTCCACGTACGCATAACGTCCGCCCTCATATTCACCCCGTTGGATCAGCGGCAAGCCATGTTCCGCCAGCCCGCGCAGATGCTCGTCCATGCCTCTGATTTCAAAGGCGATGTGATGCAGGCTCGAACCATGCGCGGCGAGTTGATCGTTCCAGGTGCTCGGCTCGCCGATGGGTTCGATCAATTCCAAAGTGACCTGGCCCAGATCGAAAAATGCCAGCTTTGCCTGCGCCGGCGAGGGCTTGTCCTGGTAATGGGTGTTCGCAGTATCAAATGGAGCGGTGATAGCGATGGAGGGCGGCTCTACTCCTAATAAGCGCGCCCAGTCCTGCACGGCCGCCTCGATGTTTTCCACGATCAGACCCACCTGCATGACCTTGTTATTGCCTAACGGTTTCGAAGTCATTGGGATATATTCCCTTCCATTGACAAGGATAAACTGCAAGCTCTTCTATTTTACACAACACTTTCCACAGTTGTTACCAGTTTATATCCCGGCTGGGATAAAACCACAAAGGATGGCAGCTCCAATCGTTTCCAAAAGGAAAAGGGTTCCAGTCCTGCAATTTTTCCGACAAACAGCGTGATTACTGTCCCGTGCGAAACCACGACAAGGTTCTTGTGCGGGTATTCTGCTTCGATCGATGTTAATGCTTTTGAAAACCTCTCCCGTGCCTGGCGGGCGGTTTCCCTGCCCATCACCAATTCGTCAGGATGTTCGAAAAAATTACGAACTACAGATTCAAATTCCTCCCTGCCCAGAAACTCAACCCCTGTGCGGTCATGTTCGTGCAAGCCTTCGAACGTCCGGACCGGCTTGTCCATCTGCCGGGCTACCAGTTGGGCCGTTTCCACAGCTTTCGGTTCGGTACTTGAAATCACCATCTCGGATCCATACGACGCGATCCTCTCTGCCAGTGCCGCGCAGCGAACTCGACCAGCTTGGGAGAGCCTCCATTGGCTGGCAGGGATCGCTGGGACAACTTCCGGAAGCGAATGCTTTACAAGAAGGAGATAATTCATGACAGGGGCCACATTATGGTATTACCAAACGTTGTTAACATCATAACGATTAATTCCACGATGATCAAAGCAACGCTCAGTATCCTGTGTTCCTGCATTTCTTTTCGAACAATCCAGAGCGGAAAATAGGTCAGTGGTGCATACACCATGATCGCCAGTGGAATTCCAATCAGCAGGGCCGGGAACGTCATGACCAGCGGGTTTCTGGTAAAGAGAACTTCCACCACAAAGATGGCGACCAGAGTTGCCAGAAACAAACTGCGTTCATTCCAGTGCAGTTTGAATATCAGGACAGAAAATATTAATGGATAACCGATGTAGAAGAGCAGGAGAGTCGGCCCATATGTTTCGAAGTAGCTGATCCGAAACCCGCCGGCTGTCCCCAAATCTACTAGACCCAGAGAAGAATTCCCAGTAAAAATATTGCCATGAATATGGCAGTTGAAACTCTTTGCTCACTACAATGCCTTTATACACTGACTTATTCGTATGATTGATCAAGACTGAACAATCCTGCAAACGCATCCCTGCCAGCAGAGCCATCAGCGCTTTGCACAGAGTCACCCTAACCGCGGGCTACTCTTTCGGGGGACCCATAAGAATCCGATCGTGCATGGCTGTCAGGGGCCACGTCCCATTTCCCTGCCAGCCAAAACGCCAGGGACTGATCCCTTCCACCCACCAGGTTACGCCAGCCTTTTCATAGGCGACTACCGCAGACCGGTCATCGTCCCGGTCTTTGGGCAATTTATTCCGCTTGAGGACGAGATCAAAAGGCATGTTCCCGGACCGGTGCTCGCGAATATAGGCAAGTATGTCTCTGAATTGCTCCGGACTGAGATCCTTCATGAAATCATCACGATTGAGAGGATAGACACCGTCCCAGCGGGCAGCCCGCCGAAATGGCGCTTTGGTTGGCCATGACCCGGCCACCCAGATTGGTATCCGCGGCTGCTGAACGGGCGCGGGCATGAACAGTGCCTCCTGGATCCGATAATGCTTCCCGGCATAACTGAAAGGTGTACCGTGCCATAAGCCGGTCAGGACTTCCAGCCCTTCATCCAGCATCGCTGCACGGACCTTGAGATCGCTAGGCTCATTCAGGTAGTCGAACTCCTCGACGTTGACACCCAAGCCAACACCCAGCGTCAAACGACCGTTCGACACCTGATCAATGGATATGGTTTCGCGGGCAAGTTTCCAGGGGCGGCGCCGAGGCAGAGGCGTCACAAGAGTGCCCAAACGGATGTGTTCAGTATTCAGAGCAATGGCTGTCAACGCCACCCATGGATCGACCAGACGGTCGGGCCAGTCTGTGAATACATGGTCCCACAGAAAAAAACCTTCCCAACCGGCAGTTTCAGCATCCTTTGCCAGGGCAGCAAGAATACGAACATCTGCATATTCCCCAAACAACGGAACGTATAGACCGAAGCGCATATGCAACCTCCACTTGCTTATCGAGTGGGCGTCCCAACTGTGTAAAAAGCAGAACTATCCGGCAATCAGGCTGCATCATTGTTCATGGACGAAACGATTATAAATCCTTTGAGTTACTATTTCACCAGCCTTGCAAAGAGCAGTCCTGCCAGCAATGCCATCAAGGCGCCGAAGAAGAATGGAGCGCCTGCGCCGAACCCGGTCCAGGGGCCTATGCCCTGCCAGAGGAAGCCAGCGATCAGCGAAGCGGGCAGCATGGTCAGGCCGATCGCAGCGTTGAAGAGTCCATAAGCGATGCCGCGTTGTGCCGGTGGCACGAGGTCTGCCACCAGGGCTTTTGCCGCGCCCTCTGTTGCGGCGTAATACAAACCGTACAACCCGAACAGCATCCATACCTGCCAGCCCGTTTGTGAAAACGCAAAGCCCAGGTACACCAGGCCGTACGCCAGCCAGCCGATCAATATCAGTCTGCGCCTCCCCACCTTATCTGACCACGCGCCGAGCGGACCGGCGAAGACGGTGTAGATCGCATTGAACGTCAGCGACATGCCCATGACTTGCAGGAGGCTCAAGCCGCGTTCCTGTCCGCGCAGCAGGATGAAGGCGTCGGAGGAGTTGCCGAGCGTGAACAGGACCAGCGCAAACAGGAAGTATTTGAAGCGCGGGTCCATCTCTTTGAGCGACAAACGCTTCAATTCCACGTCTGAACTTGTTCCCGTTTTCCCTGGCACGGGCGTCACCTCGACCGCGCCGAACGCCAGGATCAGCACCCCCAGCACCGCCGGGATGATGCTGAGCAGCACGACCAATCTGAATGTGTCGACCGTGAGGAGCAACGCCTGAGCCTGGGTCCGCCAGATGATCAGGGCAACTATCCCCAGCCCGAGGAACGCGCCGAGCGTATCCCCGGCGCGGTGGAGCCCGAAGGCGAGCCCGCGCTGTGTCTCGTCGATGGAGTCGGCGATCAACGCATCCCGCGGTGCCGTGCGGACGCCTTTCCCGATCCGGTCCGCCACCCGGACGCCCAGCACCCAGCCCCAGACGCTGGCAAAATACAGGAACGGTTTTGTAAGAGCGGAGAGAGCGTACCCAGCCACCGCAAACGGTTTGCGCTTGCCGAATTTATCGGAAAGCGCGCCGAAGAAGATCTTCAACAGACTGGCAGTCGTTTCGGCGACCCCCTCGATCAACCCAATGACCGCGGTGCGCACCCCCAGGATGTTAGCAAGAAAAAACGGGATGAGATTGAGCAGCATCTCCGAAGAGATGTCGTTGAGCAGCGAGGTCGCAGTCATCACCCAGACATTGCGCGGCAGGCGGCGGAGACCTTTTTGCATATGTACTGGCGGGGTCACCCGCCCTTACTCATCGCCTTCGTCAGTGATCGCCCCCGGCTGCTCGACCTTTAATACCTCTCCATGCACATTGATGATGATTTTGAAACCCATCATGCCGAGATAGGCGCGCATATCCTCCGGGAGACCCACCTGCAAAAGCTGATCGAACTGCTTGTCTATGTTTTTCAACTGCTGTTGGATCGCGGCTTTGGTGAACACATCTTCCTGACCCAGCATCTTGGCAGTCTGTTCAGAGAGCAGGTCCTCACTGCCCTTCATCATTTCAGCCAGTTGATTGAGGACCTGCCTGTCCACCTGCTCCGAGGGGATATGACGCCGGAAGCCGGCGTCATTCACAACATAGCATGGTTCATTACCCACCGAAGCTGATTCGGCGAGGTTGCCAAATTCATCCAGTACAAGACCGGCAAAGAGAGGTTGTCGAGGCATTAACTGCTCTGTTTTCCTTCCACAGTCGCGAGCAAGATCCCTGCGGCAATTCCGATGCGGCGGTCAAGCCGCTGTGCGGTATCCATGCTGAAGTCCAGGTTCAGCTCGTAGCGGAAAAGATTGAAGTTCTGTTTTAAGTCTGCGACACGCGTCTCACCGACCGTCATGTCATAGTTCTGAGGCAGCAGCGAGCCGAGCAGCAAGCGGCGCAGTAGAGCCAGGCCCATGCTGTCTTCGAACAGCTTTCCGATCACGTTGTCGTTCGCGTCCAGCACTTCCCATTCATCGCGCAGCATGGACTGCAAACCTCTGCGCCGCAGCACGCCGACCTTTTGGTTGTAGGCGCTATCCACCACATCATATGCGGCGGAAAAATCGAGAATGCTGCGCGCCTTGATGCTCAGTACCTCCTGCGATTTGCTTTCATCCGAAAATACACGGATATCCTCGCGCAGTTTGAACATCTTCTGCTCGCTGAACATAATCAGTCGGCCCGCGGGGTCATAAAAACGGAACTTTCCTGTCAGCGCGATCGCCTGACGTCTGAGCAAATAAGTTGGGAATTGAAAGATGGGGTTCAAAGCATTCTCCATTGTGTAATGCGAGATTAATCTCGCATTACAAATTAAAAGATCTGGACTCTCGTCCCTTCGCCTGGCAGATGGACATAATCCTCATCAGGCGGGACGTTGGGCTTGGTCCAGCGATAAATGAACTTTGCCGACTCGGACGGCAGGTTAACGCAGCCATGGCTGCGCGGACGGCCATAATCGTTGTGCCAGTACGTTCCATGAAAGGCATTCCCGGCGCCGGTGAAGAATGCACACCACGGCACGCCGGGCAAACTATAAACGGACTCATTCTCGACGGCGTCGCCTTCATTGGTCATGTGGACGGAGGGTCCCTTATGATATGTACGGAATTCGCCTTTGGGGGTGTCAGTGCCGCGTACACCGCTTGCACAGCGCTGCGAAAAGACGAGTTTCTCCCCCTCGAAAGCGGTCACCAATTGAGCGCTTAGATCGACAACGATATGTTTCTCTTCATCCGGTACTTCCGGCGAGAGCGTGGATAACTCCTCGTTGGGGATCAGGCGCATGTCATGTGACGCGACGTAAAAATTCCGCTTGAGATAAAAATCATAGATCTCGTACCAGATGCTTTTTTCATCGCGCTGTACGATCACTTTTGTCACCCAGTGCGTGGTGCCGTAGTAGATCCGATAGCCGCGTTCGGCATAGGTGTAGGGCTCCTTCTTTGTGTCGCAGAACGGGACGCTGATCTCACCCACCTGGCCCTTTTCAGGGACGCTGAAGATCGGCTTCTGATAATTGGTCTCGACCGGCTGGATCCAGCCGGAGTATGTGTACCCGCTATCCACCTGGTACCAGGTGCTGTTGAACGGATTCCCCTGCTCGCCATTCTCTTCGATCGCCTTGATCTCGATCACCTTGTCTGCGCCGAAATAATGGATCTTATTGGCAGCAAACGCCGGCCCATCGTAAAGAGGGATGCCGCTCCAGGTGATGCGGCCCTGCTTGACGGTTGAAGCCGCCAGGGCGCGATCGAGGCGCAGGTCTGGTAAAGCAAAGGTGAGCAAACCGGCCCTGGCAAGCTTGAGAAATTCACGTCGTGAGATTTGGGGATTGAGCATAAGATAAGTTTACCTGCAAAAAAGTCATTTGGATGAGGATTATTACTTTATTCTTATACTGTGAACTCTATAAAAATGTTCCATTTTATATTGTTAGAGTTATGCTCGCTTCAAAGCATCTCCTTGATGTACCCTTCTCCACGCCCACACAAGCGCAGTAAGAAGCAAAACAAGGATAACGACCGCGACAGACATAAAAAAACCGGCAATTCCACCGATTACACCATATGTCAGAGGATCCGGCCAAGTCTTGTGTCGCCATGAATACACGTATCCTTTGTCGTCAACAGCGTGTACTGTCAATACCATTCCTGGTACGCTCCAGTCACAGGTTGCCTTTGAATCTATAAAACCATCCAGAGAAGGCAAATCGCTACAGTTGTCCAGTGGGTAAGGAGAAGAATATTTAGAATCGAGTAGAGGTGTTGGGTCCACTACTTGGACCCAACAAGTATCAGTACATTCCTGTTGATAAGAGTTGATGTATCTATAGATAGCGCCTGAAGCTGTTTGTACGGTATCAGGCCAGATAACATGAGTGGCTCCACCTGGAGGTCTGCCCATGGATTGCCACTTGACGAACGATCGAGCATTTGGCAATGCTAGAAGAAATAACCCAATTGCACCAATGACTGAAAATAAAACAGGGATAGCTATGAGTGTTCGTAATTTCATCTTTTTTACACCTTGATCTCCACCCTGGTGCCCACATACCCATAAACAAGTAATTTCTCCGGCGGCACGGTGGGCAGTGTCCAGCGGTAGAGCCACTTCGCGGCTTGCGGCGTCATATTAATACAGCCATGGCTGTGTGGGTGTCCAAAGTCGTTGTGCCAGTAGGTGCCGTGGAAGGAAATGCCACCTTCCGTGATGTATAGCACCCAGGGTACGCCGGGCAGGTCAAAGCCGTTCGAGGCAATGTCACCGGCGGCCATGTGTCGCGTGGGACGCTTATGGTATGTGAGGAACTTATCTCCGACCGGCGTTGTGTATCTTCCGCTCGTACGTTTGCCGCCCGTCGAGATGCGCGTCGCAAAGACGATTTTGCCGTTCTCGTATGCCAACAGCAGCTGGTCATCCAACCGCACCTCGACCCGTTTGTTCTCGCTGGGGACATTCGCAGATAATGGAGCCAGCTCCTCGCCGGGAACGATGCGGATATGTCTCGCCGGGACGTAATAATATTGCTCGAACTTGTCATCCCACAGGCGATACCATTTACTTTTATCGACTCCGTCGACGGCGCCCATGACCCAGTGGACGGTTTCATAATACAAACGGTAAACAAGGTCTGCGCTCAGATCCGCTTCGAGATAGGCGTCGGTATACGGAACGCTGACCTCTCCCAGGGCGCCCCGCGTTGGGATTTCCTGCGACTGGTTGAGGATCGTACGCACCGGTTGGATGCCGCCCGAATAGGCGTAGCCGCCATCCTCCAACTGATACCAGACGCGGTTATAAGCCGTTTCATCGTCGCCGATGGTGGTGTTCGTAATCGGCACGACCAGGTCATGCCAGTAGAGTTTGGCACGCTTCGCGTTGGAATTGGGTTCGTCATACGCCCAAACGGTGCGGTCGATGATGCGCCCCTGCAGGTTGGTAAAGTTATCCGCTTGAGGAAAATGCGACGTGAAATCAGGCAGGAATATCCCCATCAAGCCATAACCGCTTAATTTGAGAAAATCACGTCGGGAAAGAAGGGGCTTGCTCATGCTAGCAAAACTCAGGTGACAGTCACTTTCAAGTAGTATTCCCAAAGACAAGCATGAGAAACTAAGTGACTGTCACCTTTTCATTAATAATGCACATTGACCACTGTGCCGACCGAGGCCCAGTTGAACAACCAGCCAGCCTCGTCGGTCCGCAGATTGACACAGCCATGACTCATCGGCGTTCCAAAGTTGTTGTGCCAGTACGTGCCGTGCAATCCATAGCTTTTGTGGAAATACATAATGTAGGGGACATCGGGGAGGAAATAACCGGGACCGCTCATACTGCCGGAACGAATCTTGACGTAAATTTTATACTTGCCTGTCACGGTCGGGGTCAACCATGTGCCTGTCGAAACCACGAATGAATTTACGACCGTATCCCCTTCGTACGCATAAACCATTTGGTTGGTCAGGTCCACGTCGATCCAGCGCGCGCCACCACTGCTGGCAATCTGTTCTTTGGGCGGGACGAATTCGCTCGTGAGAGCATAGGTGACGATCTCCATCACCATCGAGCCGGGGGTCTCGGTGATCGCGGGGATGTAGGTGGCTGCATCGGCTGGACTTTCAGTGCGAGCGGGTGTTTCGGAAGCAACCGGTTCCTCTGTGGGTGAGGCGCTGGCATTGGGTGCCGCACCGAG
>Ga0105104_10000881_pt1 | contig 23259 bp, 21 predicted proteins | sample PPLLaktember2015_3_FD_87034 | JGI IMG/M metagenome (GOLD analysis project Ga0105104, IMG submission 87034) | Freshwater sediment microbial communities from Prairie Pothole Lake near Jamestown, North Dakota, USA - PPLs Lake P7 Core (6) Depth... | ecosystem: Environmental > Aquatic > Freshwater >...
CCAGGCAATCTCAGTGTCTCGCAAGGCGCCTGGGGAAACCGAAAAAAAAGCGGCCACGGGCATTGCGTGCCCGCGGCCGGCCTGGTTGAGAAGAGAAGGGGAAAATAAAAGGCCACGGGCAGGGAGTGCGCCGCGGCCTGGTTTATGCGTATAACCGAAAGGTCAGCAGGTACACTCCGACAAGGTATATGACTCGCCGCCAGCGTGCGAGCACAGGGGGTTAAAAACAGCCTTGTCTAAGAGTACCATTGCATCTGGATCCTCAAAACGAGAAATTGATTCTTCTACTCCAGTTTATCATAATGGTTTGGAACCTGTCAAGATTATTGCGAGCGGACAGTTTCGGGAGGTTTTATCCGGGAACTGCGCGAATTGGTCCTGGTCAATTATTTTGGATAAAAATGTTTCTCACGCGGAGACGAAGAGTATTCCACAAAGGACACAAAGAGCACTAAAATAGTAAGAAATAAAGGGAGGATCCTATGGCATTTGTCATGAACAAAATCGAACTCCCATCCGATGAGATTGGATGGGAGTTCCAGGGTGTCCATTATGGAGATGCGAGTGCATCGTTTATTCTGGTCGAGGCGGCGCCATGGGGCGGCCCCCGGCTGCACATGCATCCTTATGAGGAGATCTTTATCGTGCAGGAGGGTCAGGCTACGTTTACCGTCGGGGATGCCACTCTGGAGGTGACCGGCGGACAGATCGTCGTTGCGCCGGCCGGCGTCCCGCACAAATTTATCAATTCAGGCTCCGGGCTGCTGCGCCAGGTCGACATCCATCCAAGCCCCCGGATGATCACCACATGGTTGGAGGATTGAATTTATTTAATACTCTCTTTCTGGCAGATCCATCCGTTCGGCTTTGGCAAGGGCGACGACCTCGGTTTCGAAGACCGGGATGACCTGATCCATACGGGTCAGCTCGAAGATCTTTTTATAGTGATCGCTGAGCCCATAGCCGACGATATTCTTGTTGTCTCGCCGGGCGCGTACCAGCAGGGCCACCAGCATGCCGATCCCCAGACTGTTCATATACCCCAGTCCGCTGAAGTTGAAGATGATCGTGCGGACGTTCCCCTGTGTGGCTTCTGCGTAGGCGTCCATCAGGCTTCCCTCGGAGAACGAGGTGATGTCGCCCTCGATGTCGATCACATTGGCAAACGGGCTGGCTCGGCGCACGACTGTAGATAATTTATGCTGGGTCATAAAGGCCTCCTGGCTCGAAATAGGATTTTTATCCGGAAACGGATCGATGCCGGCAGCCTGGATTCCATACCGTTCCTGTCTTATTTATTGTAGCCGGATAGGGGGCGCGTGGCAAGTAGGGATGGGGTAGACTGAGATACAGCACCGCGGAGCACGCAGAGAAGACTTGGACCGATGCGGGTCAGCCCCAAGAAGACATCTATCCACCTGGGGAACCAGACCGACTTTGGCGGCGTACACGTCCGGAAGAGCTCTATCATCCTGACCATTCGGCTGAACCACCCGCTCGAGAGCCCGCGGGTGATCAAGGCCGAGCAAGCATCCAAAAACCGCTATCACCTGGACGTTCGGTTGGAGAGGGTGGAAGACGTCGACGCGGAACTGCTGGGTTGGCTGAAGGAGTCGTACGGGCAGGCGGGGGATAAAGGGTAAAACGTAAAATGTAAAGCGTAAAACGTCAACAACCGCTTCGCCTGAAGCGACCGTTTTGCAGGGGGTTGGTTGGGTGAATCAGACGTTCCTTTCATAGGAACGGAACAAAACGATCCTGGTCATCGTAGAATGATCATGGGGATCCCCATCTACCAGGTCGATGCATTCGCCAACCAACCGTTCGAAGGTAACCCGGCCGGGGTATGCCTGTTGTCCGAAGAGACCCCGGCGGCCTGGATGCAGTCGGTCGCAGCGGAGATAAACCTGTCCGAAACGGCTTTCGTTTTACGCTGTCCGGATGGGTTCAGCCTGCGCTGGTTCACACCCCTCAAAGAGGTGCGCCTGTGCGGGCACGCCACCCTGGCCAGCGCACACATCCTGTGGGAGAGCGGGGCTCTGCAGCAGGGCGAGCCGGCGCGCTTCTTCACACGCAGCGGGCTGCTGACGGCGGACCGGCGTGGGGACTGGATCGAGCTCGATTTTCCTGCCAAACATGCCTTACCGTGTGACCCGCCCGAAGAGCTTTCCCTCGCGCTGGGCGCGGATTTTCGATTTGCAGGTAGAAACGACCAGACTTACCTGCTCGAAGTAGAGAACGAGTCCATCCTGCGCGCTCTACATCCCGACTTTGCCCTCCTCGAACGGCTTCCAGTCCGCTGTGTCATCGTCACCGCCCGTGCTTCTACCCCGGAGTTTGATTTCATCTCGCGCTTTTTTGCTCCCGCAATCGGCATCCTCGAAGACCCGGTCACCGGATCAGCCCACTGTTACCTGGCCTCCTTCTGGTCTGCCCGGTTGGGGCTGCGTGAGCTGAGCGCGTACCAGGCCTCTCCGCGCGGCGGCGTGCTGCGTGTCCGGCTGGCTGGCGAGAGGGTCAAGATAAGCGGGCATGCAGTGACCGTTTTCGCGGGTGAATTATTAAGCCTGTCGAAGGGTAGAAAAATTTAGATCGAGGTCAAAAATGAAATTTTCAGGCTGGTTTTCTATCGTTGTGGGTTTTCTGATGCTGGCCCAGTGGGGCTTTTTTCTGGCTGCCGGGCAGGTCCCCGAAGTGCTGAGCGAGCCCATCCGGCTGGCTTTTCACCTGGCGGCTGAGGGAGCTACCGCCCTGGCGCTGATCGCCTCGGGTGCGGGGCTGCTGCGAGGCGCAGGCTGGGGCCGTACGGCCTCCCTGGTAGCCCTCGGGATGCTGGGTTATACCGTCATCGTCAGCCCGGGTTATTTTGCCCAACAGGGAGCCTGGCCCCTGGTGGTGATGTTCGCGGTGCTGCTGGTCCTGGCGCTGGTCAGCATCCGCCGGCTGGCGCGCTCCTGAATCAGTGGGCTATTTATAGTGATCCATACATTAGGAGAATGAGAATGAACACTTTCCAAGAGGCGAAAACATCCGCAAGCAGCCTGACCAATTCGGGAAGAAACCCGATGACAACAAAAACGCTCACCCCTTTCCTGGCGCTTACCTTCATCCTGACCTGGGGCCTTGCTGCCCTGCTGATCCTGTTCTATGAGCAGATCGTGGCTATCTTCGGCGAGATCAGCACCACCAACCCGTTGTATATCCTCGCCGTCTATTCACCCGGATTTGCCGGCATATTCCTTGTCTGGCGTCATTACGGGCTTAAGGGCCTGGGCAGCTTCTTCCAACGCCTGACGCTCTGGCGCGCGCCCATGACCTGGTGGTTATTCCTCATTCTGGGCATACCTGTGCTTTTCTACGCCGGCGCTGCTATCAAAGGCACCCTTAGCGACCCGTTTCCATTCTCTCCCTGGTACCAGGTGCTGCCTGCGCTGGGCCTGGCCCTGTTCCTCGGCCCCATCGAGGAATTCGGCTGGCGGGGACTGGCCCTGCCTCTGCTGCAGCGCAAATTCGCGCCATTCTGGGCTGGCTTGCTCCTCGGACTCATTTGGGCTGTCTGGCACATTCCCGCTTTCCTGATGAGCGGTACGCCCCAAAGCAGCTGGTCCTTCGTCCCATTCTTCGCTGGCGTCGTCGCCATTTCTGTCGTGCTAACGCCCCTATTCAACGCTTCAAGGGGCAGCCTCCTGATCGCCGTGATCTATCACTTCCAGATGATGAACCCCATCTGGCCTGACGCCCAACCCTGGGACAGCCTGCTGATCATCATTGCCGCCGTAATTATCGTCTGGCTGAACCGCAGCACAATGTTCAACCGTGGGGACGCTGTAACCGATGTGCTTATGCCATCCGAAACAACCGCACATTCAGCGTGACAAAAAGCATAACTGCTCAGCCAGTATGCCTGGGCTTTTTCTTTGTGTTCCTTTGTGTGTCTTCGTGGATTTGGATTTTTCCACGTTTGTCTGCGTCACCAAAAACATGCCTACCGCTCTTCCGGATCGGGGGCGGTAACGATGATGGTCGTGCCTTTACCTGGCGCGCTTTCAATACTCAGCTCGCCGCCGATCATTTCTGCTCGTTCGCGCATGCCCATGATACCCAAACAACCATCCTGATCGATGGTTTCGGCATTAAACCCAACTCCATCATCTTCTACGATCATTTTTATCTGGCGGTCAAGCCGTTCGAAACAGATCCCCACCTGGCTGGCGTGCGAGTGTTTGGTGATATTGGTCAATGCTTCCTGGACGATCCGGTATAGAACCGTTTCCACGGCATCTGGCAGGCGTGCGCTTCCGCCGTAGTTTTCAAATTGAACCACCAGGCCATTCTTTTGGCTGATCTCTTCCAGATCCTGCTGGATGGCGGCGCTCAGACCCAGGTGATCCAAACTGGCAGGCCGCAGGTTTACCGCAAGTGTATTCAGGTTTTCAAGAACAGCGGATAAATCGCGGTCCAGCTCTGAGATCTGGTTCCGTAGAACCTCGGGTTGGTCGATTTTTTGTTCCAGCAGTCTCACCTGGTACAGCACGGATACCACCGCCTGGCCGACTTCGTCGTACAGGTCTCGAGCGACGGATTGCTTTTCAGTTTCCTGGACTTCGACGATTTTGCGCGTCAGGGTTTTTAACCGCTCGCGTCCGGTCTGGACCTGCTCGAACAACCAGGCATTCTGGATTGCCACAGCCGCCTGGCTGACCACCCCCTCGGCAAGCCGGACCTTCTCTTGTGTAAAGGTATCTGGTTGGGCATGTCCAAAGCTGCAGAGGCCGATCTTCCTGCCACCCGCGACCAGCGGGATACCCATCCAGCTCCTGGCGGACGCCATCTCCGCAGGCTGGATCCAATCTCTGACAGCCTGAATATCGGGCACGAGCAGGCTTTCCTGTTCCTTCAAGACCCGGTCGATTAGAGGGCTGCTTTGTGGATCGAACCCGCCGGTTTCCTGACCGCCGCTGACCGTTCCCGGACCAGATCCCCGGGTGGCTTTTGTGACCAGCCAGCTGGGGGATTGCAAGAGGTAGAGCGCCGCGTAGTCGAAAGAAACCAGCTCCCTGACCTGGTTGAGCAGGATGTCGGCCACACGGTTTAGATCTAAAGTGCGCGACAATTCCAGGCTGGTATTGCGCAGCGTCTCGGCGGTCCGGCGGGCCTCCACGGCAGCCTGATAGTGCTGGATCATCGGGCGGATAAACTGAAGATAGAGGACCGGCATCGCCAGGATGATAAGGGCAAATGAGTCCAGAATCGCTTCCACCAGCCTGGGCAGCTCTAAATAATCGATGACCGCCATCACGACCGCTTCGATAAGAAAAAGCAGCACCAGAACGGTGATGAGTCTCCGGGTTGGCGAAAACAATGGATCGTTCATAGTCAATGCTGTCGGATTAGCGATCAAGGATTCGAGGTTGGGTTCGTAAACTTGAACTCCATCTATATTAGCATGGAATTATAATAGTTAAATCACAGTATTTTTTAAAAATTGAAAGACGGGACCACCGATGAACCCTCTCGTATTCCTCCCCGCTGTAGAAATGGCCAGGTTGATCCGCGAAAAGCAGGTTTCCGCTTGCGAAGTGATGGAGGCGCATCTGCGGCAGATTGAGGCCTGGAACCCAAAGATCAATGCCATCGTTACCCTGGACGCGGAAGGCGCCCTACGCGGGGCGCGGGAGGCGGATGCCGCCCTGGGGCGGGGCGACAACCATGGACCTTTGCATGGCGTCCCGTTTACGATCAAGGATGTCTACGAAACGGCCGGGATGCGCACCACCAGCGGCTCGCGGCGCCTGGCAGGCTATATCCCGCGCCAGGATGCCAGTGTGGTAGCGCGCTTACGCGCCGCCGGGGCCATTCTGATTGGCAAAACCAATACTCCGGAATTTGCCAACGATAACCAAACCGATAACAGGCAGTTTGGGCGCACAAATAACCCCTGGGACCTGTCCCGAACCACCGGTGGCAGCAGCGGCGGCGCCGCGGCGGCGATTGCCACGGGGTGTTCCCCATTGGATATTGGTGGAGACCTGGGCGGCTCGATCCGCCGCCCAGCCCATTACTGCGGTATCTATGGAATGAAGCCCACCGATCACCTTGTTCCTCACACCGGACATATCCCGCCTCCACCGGGAGTGCGCAGTTGGGGGATGCTGCGCCACCTCTTCTCCGCGGGTCCTCTGGCGCGCTCGGTTGCCGATTTGCGCCTGGCCCTGACCTTGATCGCCGGCGCGGATGGACACGACCCCGAGGTTCCGCCGGTCAGCCTATCTGCCCCCCAGGAGCTCCGCCCGCTGCGCGAGCTGCGGATTGCCTGGACGGATGACTGCGCGGGTGTTCAGCCCACCGCCGAGACGCGCGCAGCACTGGAAGCCTTTGCCGGGCAGCTGCAAAGCCTGGGCTGCCGGGTCGAGCGCTGCGCGCCATCCGGTTTTGATTTCCCTGAGGCGCTGCACACAGATGGAGAGGTCGAGCAGACCAGTTTCTTTGCCCAAGCCCACATGCCGCGCCTTCTGCTGCGGGTTATCGCCAGGCTCTGGTATTCTCGCGACCCGTTGGTGAGCGGTTATCTCTCGGGCGCCGGTTCTGACCTGGGCCGTTATTCTTCGGCCCTGGTCCGCCGCGACCGCTACATCGATTTATTGGAACGCTTTCTGGAGAACTGGGATGCCTGGCTCCTGCCTGTGGCGCCTTCCGCGGCTTTTCCACATCTGCCCCAAACGGCTTCTACCTTGAAGAAGCTGACTTCCCATGTGGATATCGATGGCAAGCCGGTCTCCTATATGCTGGCCAGCACCGGGAACATGAACATCTTCAACCTGACCGGGAGCCCGGTCGTGGTGCTGCCGCTGGCGCACACCAAAGAAGGCCTGCCCATCGGTGTGCAGGTGGTTGGGCGGCGTTGGATGGACATGGAACTCCTGGCAGTCGCCGGCCAGCTCGCCGAAGTGATCGGCCCCTATCAACCCCCGCTTAAATAGAACTTTGGCAGACCGAGAGAGGCTGCCAAAGTTCTAACTCTCTATTGTGCCCCTAGCATCGCAGAGAGACAAAAAAGCTTTTTTGTGGCGTTGGAGCTTGCTAGATCCTTGCTCTGCGTGTGGCTCCGAGTAAGAAAAGCAAGATAATCGCCCCAACGGTTGCCGTAATAATGGCGCCCAGGGTACCGCCCAGGCCAATATCGAGCAGGTCGAATAAAAACCCACCCAAAAGTGCGCCCACAATACCGATAATGATATTGCCCACCAGACCAAAACCGCGACCGCGCATAAACTGCCCGGCCAGGAAACCGGCGATCAAGCCAATCAATAAATACCAGGCCAAATTATTTAGATCCATTATATGTACTCCTTCAGATGCAAGGCGCTTTCTTTAATCTCAATGGTATTCAAATAAAAACTGCGCCTTGCATCTGACTAGTTCCATCACCAATAAATTGCCAATAAAAATAGCAATTTCACTATAAGTCTGAATAATCTGTGTATCAATGGGGGATATTCCCCCCGGACCCTAGGGGAATCCCTATCTTTTTCAATGGTAAATGCACAACCAGGCGCTTCTAAAATCCCCGGCAGAGGAACAGTATCTCCGGAGGATGTATAATTACCCCATCCCATTCAAAGGAGCCTCCATGACTTATCAGGGAGTTATTTCTCGCTACCGGGAGTGGCTGGATGTGCCAGATACCCTGGTCCCGGTAACTTTGTTAGAAGGCGATACACCGCTGATCCCGGTGCCGCGCCTGGCCGAGGAATTGGGTGGGGGTTTCGAGCTGTATGTAAAATTTGAGGGAATGAACCCAACCGGCTCATTCAAAGACCGCGGCATGACCGTGGCGATCAGCGAAGCGCTGGGCCGGGGTGTCAAAGCGGTCATGTGCGCTTCTACCGGAAATACCGCGGCATCCGCGGCGGCTTACGCAGCCCGCGCGGGTCTGCGCGCAATGGTGCTGATCCCGGAGGGCAAGGTAGCCGCGGGCAAGCTGGCCGGAGCCGTGGCGTATGGAGCCGAAGTGCTCCAAATCCAGGGGTCATTCGATGACGCGTTAAGCCTGGTCGTGGAGCTGACCGGGCGCTACCCCATTGCCCTGGTTAATTCGCTCAACCCATACCGGCTGGAGGGCCAAAAGACGGCCGCTTTTGAGATCTGCGACACGCTGGGCGCTGCCCCGGATTGGCTGTGTTTACCGGTGGGGAACGCAGGAAATATTAGCGCGTATTGGATGGGGTTCACCCAGCTCGACCGAAGGCGGGGATCCGGTCTGCCGCACATCCTGGGAGTGCAGGCCGCGGGATCGGCTCCGCTGGTCCTCGGGCATCCGGTGGAGCACCCGGAGACCGTGGCCACAGCCATCCGGATTGGCAAACCGGCCCGCGGCGAACAGGCGCTGCTGGCTGCCGAAGAATCAGGCGGGCGGATCATCGCGGTGACCGATGACCAGATCCTGGGCATGCAGCGCCGGCTGGCCGGCAACGGGATCTGGGTCGAACCGGCTTCAGCGGCCGGGCTGGCCGGTTTGGCTCACGAAATCCAGGCCGGCCGCTTCCAACCGCAGGGCAAACGGATCGTGGCGGTCTGCACCGGGCACGGCCTCAAAGACCCGGATATCATCACCCGCACTTTCCAGCCCCGGGTGCTGCCGTCGGATTTTCATGCGATCGAAGAGATACTATCGAGTTTAGGGGGGAACTAATGGAAACTATTACGGTGCGCGTGCCGGCCACCACGGCAAACCTGGGGCCGGGTTTTGACTGCCTGGGGTTGGCCATCGATCTGTGGAACGAGGTGACCTTTCAACCTGGGGCCGCGGGGATGCAGGTAACCGTCGATGGGTTGGGATCCGGCCAGCTGCCCACGGATTCGCGCAACCTGGTGGCTCGCGCTGTTCAATTGTTCTACCAGGCCATGGAACTGTCAAAAACACCACCGGGGCTGCGCATCCATTGTATAAACCGCATCCCGCTCGGGTCGGGTCTGGGTTCGAGCGCGGCCGCCACCCTGGCGGGTCTCCTGGGAGCGAATGCACTGTTGGGAAACCCGGCTGACCCGCAAGAGATCCTGCGCCTGGCAGCGCAGATCGAAGGACATTCGGATAATGCCGCGGCTGCCCTGGTAGGCGGATTGGTCCTGGTGGCGCACGGTGAGGATGACCTGCTGATCCGCAAAATCGAGCTGCCTGAGGACAGTTTCCGGAATGTGTGCCTGGCCGCCGCAGTCCCGCAGATCCACCTGCCTACCCGCGTTGCGCGGGCAGCCCTGCCGCGCGAAGTCTCGCTTGGCGATGCGGTATACAATATCGGGCGCACGGCGCTGGTTATCGAGGCACTGCGCCTGGGCGATCTTGACCTGCTCGGGCAGGTGATGGATGACCGGCTGCACCAGCCATACCGTTTGAAACTCATCCCGGGAGCCGAAATGGCCATGCGGGCAGCCCGCCAGGCCGGAGCAGACGCGGTGGCGCTTTCCGGAGCCGGCCCGAGCCTGGTGGCATTTGGCCGGGGAGACCTGCGTCCCGCGGCGGACGCCATGGTCGCGGCTTTCATCGAAGCGGGCTTGCAGGCCAAAGGCTACGTTTTGGGGGTTTCTACGCAAGGCTCTTACGTACAAACAAACCCTGGAGAGTGAGCTTATCCTCCAGGATAATAAAACCATCGCAGTGGCAGGCGGACGGGCTTACTCTGCCTGTCTCAGGGTGGTATACAAAGCCAGGCGGTTGCCGGTTGGATCGGTGAAAAAGGCATACCACCTCGATCACGGCAAACCCCAATGAGCCGCGAGCAGTCAATTCGGAAAATACGATTATACTTAACCGGGGTAAGGTTTGGGAGTGCAACCGAGATTGGCTACAAGTATGATAGAAAGGACGGGTGGAATGGCTGTCCCACGTGCGCTCCCGGACCATAAGATCGTGATCGTATTACCTGCTTACAATGCCGCGCGCACGCTGCTCCGCACCCTGGCGGAGATTCCCCCGGGCTGCGCGGACCACATCCTGCTGGTCGACGATGCTTCGCGGGATGATACCGTGGAGATCGCCAGGCAGGCTGGCTTGACCGTTTTCGTCCACCCCAAGAACCGCGGGTATGGCGGCAACCAGAAGACCTGCTACCGTGAGGCCCTGGCGCTGGGGGCCGATATCGTGGTGATGCTCCACCCAGACCACCAGTACGACGCCATGGTGATCCCCGATATGGTATACCCCATCCGCAAGGGATTTGCGGATGCGGTGTTTGGTTCGCGCATGCTGGGCGGGCGCCCCCTGGACGGGGGTATGCCCTGGTGGAAATACCTGGCGAATATCCTCCTGACCGCCTTTGCCAATATCGCTTTCCGGCGCTACCTGACCGAGATCCATTCCGGGTTCCGCGCCTATTCGCGCAAATACCTGGAGACCGTGCGTTTCGAGGAAAACAGCGACGATTTTGTCTTCGACACCGAGATCATCGCCCAGGGGATGGCCTGCGACCTGTTTTTCCGCGAGGTGCCGATCGTGACCCGTTATTTCCCGGAAGCTTCCTCGATCAATTTTTTCCACAGCCTGGTGTATGGGATCAAGGTGGTCTGGGTGCTGGTGCGCTACATGCTGCACGATCTGGGTGTTTGGCGCCAGCGGCAGTTTGGCGCTAAGGAAAGCGGTTAGCTAGTTCATGGTGCAAAACCTCTATGTTGAGTGCTCCCCTGGGGTCTCCCCGGACTGGGTTCCGTCCACCTGCCGAAGGCTGCGGCCTTTGGTGGCGCAGGCACCTCCAGCAGGCTGACCCCAGGAGCAGTTTCGCACGAGAAACAAGCTAACACAGTAAGAGTCCAGATAATTACTGGCTGACTGTCTGTGGCTGCCAGGTATTAAATCGGCTCCGCTCAATTATCGATTGTTACGGCCTAAAAACGAAGCAAAGCGGTTACACGCGCATTTAATCCTCTGGCAGACGAATAACGATAAATAACCTGCCAGTGTTCATCGACCTCTTGAGACCACCAAAAGATGCAGACCATCATTAAAAAAGATTTCATTTTTGATGTTCTGTCCAAGGAAGCTGTCCAGGTTGCCTGGAACCCCGATCAAAGCTGGGCTTTTGTAGTCTTTCCGGCTCGGGATGAACAAGACCGGTTGGGTCTGGATGGGGGCTTGTGGAAAATTGGAACGCAAATCTTGCTCGGGCGGTGACGGATTTCCGACAATATCCTCTACCAGGATTCGGCCCGCGATGATGCCTTTTACGCCTATCCAGGTTTGATTTCAATCGCCTGGTCGCAGGATGGGGAAAGGGTAGCCGTCGCTGACAGGCTCGGCCGGATCAAGATTCTGGGTGTAGACGGCTCCGAAAGGGTTTTATCCGAAACGATAGATCAGAGCGTAGACCTGCGCTGGTCACCCGATGATAGTCATTTGTTGGTGTTACAGGAAGGCCGCGCCTGGATCGTCAACACAACGGATCGGTGACCGGATAGAAATATCAGGCAGGGAGGGTGGTGTGAAGAAGATACGCGTGGGGATCTCGATTGCATTATTCCTGGTCAGTTTTTTGACCGGTTGTACTTCACCGGAAGAAGACAGCCGCGTTTTGTATTCTATTCCGAATGTCTACCGACAGGTTCCCGAAAGCCAGGGATACCCGTTTACGGTGGACGCATCCACCCATACCATCAAACTGAATAAGCCCACATTCTTTGTGGTCGACCCAAGACTGTTCAAGCCTGAATTTATTAAAATCCTGCAAATTAGCCTGGGGGAAAACATCGAGATCGAGATCCACGGGGTTGGAAATCATTCGTTGGCGATCTCTCCAAAAAGTGAACTGGCCGATGGCGGTTATTGTCTGGTATTGCAAAACCCCGGCCAGAAACCGGAGGATTTTCGCCATTGGTGTTTTCGCATTGAAGCTCCCCAGCCCACTCCCACCCAAGGTCCAACTCGAACTTTTTCTGCGACAGGTACGCCCAGAGCCTTCCCGTATGCTACCTTGACCTCACTTCCCTGGTACCCAGAACCAACTCCGGTGGTGATCCCCAGCGTGACCCCAACCCTGCAACCGGGCTGGATCAACGCACAGATCCATTGGCAGGTTCGCCTGCCCTCACATGGTCTCCAGGAAATCAGCTTTATTTCGCTGAGCGAGGGCTGGGTAGCCAATGAGGCTGGCCTGTTCCATACCAGGGATGGCGGCATGTCCTGGGAGACCCTGACAGATCAGCGCATGGACTCCGTCCGGCTGGATTTTGTCGACAGCCGGCAAGGTTGGGTTCGGAGCGGCGGGCAGGTCTACCAAACCCAGGATGGCGGGCGCTCCTGGGTCTTGCAAATCGCCGGCCTGGAGGGCCGGCCTGTCTCCCTGATCGAATTTGTCACCGCCCAAACCGGTTGGGCCAGCAGCGGTAACTTGCTTTACCAATCCCAGGATGGCGGGCAGACCTGGACGCCGGTCCGACTGCCCGAGATGCACGGCGATCGGATCGCCAGTATTTCCTTCACCGATCCCCAGACAGGTTGGTTCCTGGATGCGATCTGCATCCCCCCTTCATGCGGGCTCGAATTGTTCAAGACCACAAACGGGGGGACGACCTGGCAAAAGATCGCCTGGGGAGGTTTTCTCAGGGAAGCGGGTTCTCTGCACAGTATGCGACCGGGAATGGAATATGATTTTGCGGATGACCTGCACGGCTGGAATGTGGGCTCCGGAGACGGGATATATGCGACGACCGATGGAGGCCAAACCTGGCATATCATCCACGAGCTGAGGAATCGAGGTCCACACTTTGACCAGCTCAACATGTTCAATGCCCAAGAAGGAATTGCCAACTATTCAGAGGAGAGGATTGAGTACGTCGTTAAAACAACGGATGGCGGCAGAACCTGGGAACGCATCCTCCTTCCTCTGCTGCCCGATGACCACATCCAATTTGTTGATCCGCAGCACGCGATTGGGACCGACCATGCCTGGAGATTCCTGACTTCCCAGGATGGTGGACAATCCTGGGAACAGGTTGGCCAGATGCCCTGCGCAGCCCAATTTATGACCCCAAAGCTGGGCTGGGGTGTGGGGGTCGATCTTGAAACTTCTAAATATTACCTTTGCCGCACACAGGACGGGGGCGAAACCTGGCAGAAATTCTTTACCCCACAGAACTTCCGCTCCTGGCCTTCGCTCTATTTTATCGATGAGTCACGAGGAGCCATCTGGGAGAACATCAACACCATATTCGCCACAGATGACGGAGGCAAGACCTGGCAGCCGTTGTACCCAAGCCGGAATAAGTTACCTTTGAAAGAAAATGAGGGCGGCTGGCTGCTGGCGGATAAGACGATCTATCGCGCCGAACCCCAAGATCTGCATTGGGTGTCCGTGCTTCAGGCCAGCGCTATCGACCATCTCAACCCGGTCTCGGACCAGGTAGCTTTCGTCTCGGTGCAGGACGAGCGGGGTGAATGGACGCTATTGAGAACAAGCGATGGTGGAAAGAATTGGGTCCGGATCGAACTGCAAGGGATCATGGGGCTGGAGCCGGGCGGAAACCCATTCGCTTTTGCATTCCGGGATGCGCAGAACGGCCTGCTGATTGCCCAACAGGGCGCGTTCCGCACCGGGGACGGTGGTCATACCTGGGAGCAGATCGTACCCAGAGCAAGCCGGGCTGTGAAATAGAGAAAATTGGAATAGATGCCACCTCCGGTTGCCCATACATAAGTCGCGAAACCACCATGCCTGGCATGACCCAACCGGGGCAGGTTTTTGGGTTGGTACACCTGGTATCCGGCACGATCAAAGGCTGGCCATGGGTGCTGTGAACTGCACATGCCTTAGAAAGGCCCTGGGATCTGCGAGCGAGGGAGCGAGAGACACCCGGTGTTTTGAAAAACACCGGGTGTCTGTAGGATGGATGCTGGATCAGGAGCCCGAACGGTAGGTTCGCCGGGTTTGCTGCTAATGCCCGCTGCCGGGCTGCGCCTCTCCCTCATACACATCCGGGTTGGGTTCGCCTTCTACCAACAGGTACCCGGCCAGGCCGCGTTCCAACCGCGAGAGGGCGTGGTCGACCATGATATAGCGGCCGGGAACTTCCAGCTTGAATTCGACCATCACCGCGCCGCCGGCGGGGACCAGGGTGGTCTGGACGTCGGTGAGGGGCGCCGAGGTAAGGGAAGCCTGTTCGAATACCCGGTCGAAAATCTCGCCGATCACATGGAAGGATGAGATCTTGTTGGGCCCGCCGACGCCGAAGAAGATGCGCACGGTTTCACCAGTATTGGCTTTGAGGGGGAGCTCCTGGGTCAGGCCGCCCACGGCGCCGTTGAATACATAGGTTTCGGGCGTCTCGTTGGCCAGTTTTTCGGCGGAGAACTCCAGGTGACCTTTGGATGCGTGGGCCTGTTGGGTATACAGCTCGCCCTGCATCACGTAGAACTCGCGGTCTACAGGCGGCAGACCGCCCTCCGGTTCGACCAGGATCATGCCGTACATGCCGTTGCTGATGTGATGAGCCACGCTGGGGGTGGCGCAGTGGTAAACGTACAAACCGGGGTTGAGCGCCTGGAAGGTGAACATGGTCTCTTCACCAGGTTTGGTCTGGGTGGCCACCGCGCCGCCGCCCGGGCCGGTCACAGCATGAAAATCCACCGAATGAACCATCCCGCTCGAGATGGAATTCTTTAGATGCACTTCGACGGTATCGCCAACGCGCACGCGGATGAACGGCCCGGGAACTTTGCCGTTGAATGTCCAAAAGGTATAGGTGGCGCCATCGGCAAGCTGGCCTTCGACTTCAACGGTTTCCATGTCCACCATCACTTTTTGTGGGCCGCGCGAACCCACCGGCTCAGGCAGATTAGCGGGGTCGAGCACGATGCTGGGGGCGGTCGCCGCCGCGGGCGCCGACCCGCTGCCCACGATCAGCTTGCCTTCCATCCCGGCCTGGCGGTGTCCTGGGACAGAGCAGTAATAGGCAAACGTGCCATCCTGCTCGACTTTGAAATGGATCTGCGTCTGGCTGTCTTTTCCGGTGATCTGCTCGGAGGCCGCGCCAAGATCAGGGAGGACAATGTCATGCATGGCTCCGTCCCCATCGATCAACGTGATCTCGAGCATATCTCCGGGTTGGGCCTTCAGATCGGGATTTTCGACACCGTCGATATCGCCGCCTACCCCGATGAAGACCATCTTGCCATCCCCCATACCGGTCTTGAGCGTATAAGCGACCGTCCCAGGGACGGACTGGGCTTTGGCTGCCGGCTGCGGAGCGCAGGCCGCCAGAATGATCGAAAAGGCCAGAAGTATTCCCAGCCATTTGAGGGACGAAACCTTATTATAGGGATGAGATGAATTGTTCATAATGTCTATCCTTTGTTTTTCTCTGCGTGCTCCGCGAATGTTTTCTGTGAACTCTGCGGTGGATCTTTTACAGCCTATGACCTAGCTCAAGACCTGGGCTGGATCGCCCGGTTAATGTCTCGGAGGAAATGATTGAGATCGAGCCCGTAGATAGCCGAGACATCCGCCAGGTCTTCAAAACGCGACATGCTGCATCCAATACAGCCCATACGGCGCTCCAGGAAGAGCGGGATCACCTGCGGGAAGCGGGTGAGCAGCTCGGCTACGTTCTGGTTGGCCTGGATTTCTGGTTGCATGTACGGCTCCTTTCTGTCTGGTACACTGTATAGAATACCGGGAAAGCACCCGCCTGTCTTTGCGCTAGATCAAATATGGCTGTCTGGTTTTGGATGGATGGAGAGTAGATCCGCGAATTATAGGGGCGCGGTCGAATGTAATTCATATTTACCAACGAATTCGTTGAATTCAGACTCCGCGGGGGGTAGCGGGTAGAGGGTAGAGGGCGGCTGAAGCCACCCTCTACGTTTGCGAAGCCGGCTGCGCCGGCTGAAAAATCCCTGGGAATCGGGTTGAGCCGGCGAAGCCGGCTTTGCAAGACTAGCGGGGGGATTTACCCCCCCGCGGATGGGATGGGCTGATGTGGTGCGAAGCCTGCTGCGCCGGCTTTAATGGCCTCGTAGGGACGACCCGTGAACTGGAGACCGGCCCGGTCCGGCAATCCACCTGGGTCGTCCCGGGTTGGGTGTGGCGAACCCCTCCCGGCCGGCTGGGCAGGTGTGCGTTAAAGTTGTTTTATTCCCTATTGACCAGGACATACTTGATGCAAAACGAGGAAACACACGAACGCTGATCAAAAAAATATTGTAAAATTCAGCTATCAAACAAAACGATACTCATCCTATTCCTTATCCTTCCTATGTCCCCTCACCCCCTGGTTTCCCAACTGCGTTTTGCGCGTGTCGAAATGCTGCGCGCTCTCGAAGGCGTCTCGGACGAAGACTCGCTCCGCCGCCTGGGTCCAATGAACAGCCTGGGCTGGATCGTCGGTCACCTGGCCGACCAGGAGAACCTGTATTGGGTGGTTATAGCCCAGGGGAAAAATGCGGCCCCCGGGCTGCGCGAGCGGGTGGGGCATGGAAAGCCTTCCAGCACCCCGCCGCTTTCCGAAATGTTGGCGACCTGGAAAATTGTTACCCGTGAAGCGGACCAATTCCTCGATACGCTAACCCCGCACAGCCTGCATCGGCCGCTGGAATGGCGCGGCAAGCCGGTCGAAGAGACAGCCGGGACCTGGCTGCTGCGGAATATCTATCATTACTGGTATCACTTGGGTGAGAGCCAATCAATCCGCCAGATGCTCGGCCATACGGGCCTGCCCGAGTTTATCGGGGATATGAGCCAGGCGGTGTATGAGCCTGAAGTGGAAAGTGGGTAGTGGAGAGTGGGCAGTGTGCAGTGTGCAGTGTGCAGTGGACGGTAGACTTGGGAGCGAGCGTAGTGCGGCAGACACCAAGTTTCTCGCCAGCATCCACAGCCCACTAATTACTAATCACCCATCACTAATCACTCTTCCCTAATCACCCATCACTCTTCGCCAGATCTTCCGCGATCCTGACCAGGCCGTGTGGGAAGCGGATGACGACGCGCTCGCGGCCGGCATCGATGATCCCCTGGCGTTCCCATTGGGCGAGGATGCGGCTGACCGTGTAAAGGGTTGTGCCGCTCATCTCGGCCAGCTCCTGGCGTGAAATCGCCAGGTCGACTAAGACACCCCCCTCGACCTTTTTGCCTACCTGGCGGACCAGGCGCAGCATGACCCGCGCCAGGCGGCGCTCGACGCGTTCGGTGGACAGCTCGCGGATGCGGTCCTGGAAGTCGTGGACGCGCCCGGCCATCAACTGCATGGCGTTCAGCGCCAACCGCGGGCAGCGCTCGGTAAGCTGTACCAGGCTGTCGCGGTCCCAACTCAACGCCAGGCACGCGGCGGTTGCCTCGGCCGAAGCGGGATAGATGCCGTTTTCCACAAAGGCGATCAGACCAAATATCTCCCACGGCCCGATCATGTGCAGGATGACCTGCTGCCCGTCGGGCGTGACCTGGCCGAGCTTAATCGTGCCTTCGGTGAGCACGTAGAGATGCCCGGCGGAATCGCCCTGGTAGAAGAAGTAAGCCTCCTCCGCCACCCGGCGCGGACGGCTGGCATCCAGGACAGCCTGTAAATCGGCGGGTTTTAACCCTTGAAAGAGAGGGATTGCGCCAAAGCGTTCCAGGTCGACGGACAAGACAGGTGCCTTTCTACTATAATATGTCTTTATGGTTATATTCTATCTCATTCTAAGGAGGGCTGCTGATGAAGGTTGCAGAGTTCTTCGAGCATTGGGAGCAGGTGCGCGCAGACTTGCACGCGACCCTGCGTAAGTTCAAGCCGGAAGAGTTGACATTCCGTCCCTTCCCCGGTTCCTGGCCGGTCGGGACGATCATGTTGCATATCGCCGAAACCGAGGACTACTGGCTGCACGAGCTGGTGACCGGCGAGCTGGAAGATGGTTCTGCCAACTACCCCCTCGCGCGGTACCCCACGCTGGAGGATATCGAAGGAGTACTGCGGCGGGCGCGCCAGCGAACCGTGGCTCTATTGGCCAGGCTTACTGAGGAAGATTTACAGCGGGTTTACACCACTGCTTCGGGAAAGAACTTTTCCCTTTACTGGATCTTATGGCACGTACTCGAGCACGAGACCCACCACCGGGGTGAGCTCTCGCTCACCCACGGGCTGTTGGGCCGCGAAGGGTTAGATGTCTAGGAAAGGCTATATCAACGCGGAAGAGGATCTGCGCCTGTCTTACCAACAGGTCGGAGAGGGACAGCCTTCGGTGATCGTTCCGGGCGCGTGTTTATTGGGGGCAGACCTCAATCCCCTGGCGGGGGGGCATACGCTTCTGCTTTACGATATGCGCGGGCGGGGAGGATCGGACCCTTCTCCAGATCCCTGGGCAGCCTGGACTACTTTCGAGGTGACCGACCTGGAAGCTGTACGCCGCTCGTTCGGGTTGAGCAAGGTCAGCCTGATCGGCTGGTCGTATATGGGTGGTGTCGTGCCCCTGTATGCGTTAAATTTCCCGCAGCGCGTCGAGCGCCTGGTGTTGATGTGCCCGATCTCACCGCGCTCGCCAGCCCCCTATGATGATCTTGCTGCCGCCAATCGAAAGGCTCAGGAGCGCATCGACCCACGCGGCGTCGAGCGCCTGGAGGAACAGCGCGCAAAAGGGAAAGATTTAGAGGATCCGGTCGCATACTGCCGGGATTACCGATCTGTTTATACCCCGCGCCAGATGGGACGTCCCGAAGCGTTAGATCGCATGCGCAGTGACCCGAGTGTCTATCCCAATGAATGGCCAGACGCACTCAGCAGCCATTGGCAGCGTCATTTCCCCGAAGAATCCTGGCAGCGAGACTGGCGTGAAATGCTGCATGGCTTACCCCATCCTACGCTGGTGATCCACGGAGCCGAAGACCTGATCCCCCTGGCTAGCTCACGAGAGTGGGCGTCCACTCTGCCGAATGCACGTTTATTAGTCATCCCTGGAGCGGGTCATTTTCCTCACCTGGAAGCGCCCGAAATATTTTTCCCCGCAGTCGATCAATTTCTAAAAGGCGAATGGCCGTCCGAGGCTACCATCGTTCATACATGAGGGGTGGTTAATTGCTTCTCTATATAGAACCGTCCCACCAACCCATCCAACGCACTGGACATTTCTTTGAGCACTTCCGCGGCAGCGTTCACCTCATGGCTCTGAGCGGTCATCTCTTCGATGGCTGCGCTGACCTCCTGCATGGCGGCAGAATTCTCTTCACTGATGCTGGCTACCCCCTCCAGGGCTTCGTTTACTTCTCCAGCTTTTCCAGAAAGCGCTCGAGTGGTTTCGAGATTGCTATTGACCACGGTGGATACGGCATTAACCGCCCCGACCATTTGAGCGGCCAGGGTATTCATTTCGCTGGCGGCCGCCGCGATCTGCTCTCCATACTGCGTGTTGGCGCGCGCGGAGAGTAGGATATTCTCAAATGCTTTGCCCGTCGCATAAGTGTGCGTGACGCTGGCTTCGACTTCGCTCACGCCATCTGTCATAGCCTGGACGGCTTCGGCGACGGTGGTCTGGATGCCACCGACCAGCTCGGCGATCTCGCGGGTGGAGCGGGAGGCGCGTTCGGCCAGTTTGCGCACCTCATCGGCGACCACGGCAAACCCCTTGCCGTGCTCGCCGGCGCGGGCGGCCTCGATGGCGGCGTTGAGAGCCAGCAGGTTGGTCTGCGAGGCGATCTCCGCAATGGTCTCCACGATGGCCCCGATCTGTGTCGAGCGCGAGCCCATTTCCTGAACCTTCTGGGCAGACAGCCCCACCTTGGATTTCAGGCTGGCCATGCTGTTGACAGCCTCGGTTACCTGCTGCCCGTTCTGTGTCGCCAGAGCGGCGGTCTCTTGCGCGCTTTTTTCCTGGAGCTGGACGATATCCAGTACATGCTTAATTGCCGCGTTCCATTCGTTGGTCACGCGGGTTGCCTCATGGACGGCCCCAGCCTGGTCGTGAGCGCCGCGCGCGACGCGGTCGAGCGCCTGGATGACCTGTTCGAAAGACATGGTAGTGTTCAGGATTTTCTCGGTCTGCTGGCTGCTGCCCACGGCGGCCTGATGTACCGCGGTCGAGATCTGGCCGGAGGCTTCCCCGGTCAGGTTTGCGGCGATCGCCAGCTCATCCGAGGCAATTCCCAGGTGTGTAGAGTTAGCAGCCAGTTCCGTGACCATCTGATGGAGCCGCTGCACGGCTTGCTGGAAGGCCAGGCCAAATTCCTGGAGCTGCTCCACCATGGAATTAAATGCCGTGGCTACCTGGCCGATCTCATCCCTGGAAGCGACGGCCACAGGCTGGGCCTGGACGGAAAAACACACCGTCAGGTCTCCTTCCGCCAGCCCGTGGGCCGCCAGGCGCAGGCGGTCCAGGTCGACGCGGGCAATCCCCACCACTGCTCGGGCGACCTGTTCGAGAGGGCGCGTGATCACCCGGCTGATCCACAGCCCCAGGCCAATGGCGAGCAGGAACCCGGCCGCGCCGCTGGTGATCAGGATGATCAGGGAGCGTTGGTTGGTGGCGGCCGCGTCAGCCGCCTGCTCTTCCGCCGCGCGATGGTTTAGGTCGATCAGGCCGGCGAGTGCGCTTGCGGCGGCGGTGCGCGCTTTGGCTGCCGCGCCAGCATCCGACAGCATCCCAACCGCACCCGGGGTGTCGCCCGCGTCGGTTTTGCGGAACAACTCTTGGGCCGCATTGCGGTAGGTGCCTACCGCGGCTGAAACGCGCGCTAAATCATCTTTTTCTTTCTGGGTGCGGTCCAGCTCAGCATAACCCTGGATATTTTCATTGACGGAGCTGAAGGCTTCATCGACTCCCCGGCGTAGGGCTGCTCGCTGGTCGGGGAGCATAATATATTTAGATATCTCCCCATGAAGGTAAAAGAGCTGGCTGTTGGCCGCCGCCAGGTGCTCTTCACCGCGCAGTTGTTGGGTCACCAGGGTCTCGGCATTGGTTTTGACGGTTTGGAGGTTGATGATCCCCACGCCTGCCACCAGGACGAGCAGCATGGCCACGAGGCCGAACCCCCCGATCAGTTTTACAGAGGTCTTGAGATTTTTTAATATCTTCATCCTGCCCTCCAGAGGCAGTCTAATCGAGTGCAAACGCCCAAAGAAGCGCATCACGCTTGGTTTGCAACCAGGATAGACGCTCTCAACCATTGTAGGAAGAAATGCTATCGAATCCTCTAAAAAGGCCCTGAAAGTCGGATAAATATGTCATAAAAAGTTTAAATTTTTTACCGTTTGTTTAGGTTATCCTTATTCCAAATTAATTCCCTTGCGGCGATTTCCTGCTTACTATAGATACAGGTCCCAATGTGTCTGGTAGCACCCTGTTATTTGGTAGCATTTAGAAAGGGAATCTATGCCTGCCATTTCTGCTCACCCTCGTACCCCCAAACACCGGCTGCATATCTTCTGGTATGACTGGAAAATCCGCGAGAAAACGACCAGCATCGTGCTCGTGGTGTTGGGCTTGATTACCTTTACCCTGATGGTTACTAGCTATCTGACGATATCCCAGCAGACCATCCAGCTTACCGGAGATCAGATGGTGATGCTTGGCGACCAGTTGGGGCAGAGGGTTACCGGCAGGATCCGTGAAAGCCGGACGGCCCTGGAAACCCTGGCCGTCTCGCCCCGCGTGATCGAACTGGTGGATACTGCGAACCTGCGCAGCATGGGGTTATCCTCGCAGCAGATCGCCGATCGGGACCAGCAGTGGAAGGACGGTTCTCCTGACATCCAGTCCTTGCAGGAAGATCTCCAGGGGAATGTCGTCAGCCAGTACCTGCGCGAGTATATTCACAAAAATGCGGAAAATGTAGAAGTCTTCATCACCGATCAAAAGGGCCTGGTGGCTGCCACGACCGGGCTGACCAGCGATTACGTGCAGTCAGATGAAGATTGGTGGCAGTCAGCCTATGCGGATGGTAAGGGAAACACCTTTCTCGCTCCGGTGGAATACGATGAGAGCACCGGTGTGTACGCGATAGATATGGGAGTACCGGTCTATAATTTTAACCACACCCAGGTGATTGGTGTCCTGCGCGGTACGGTGGATGTCTCCGCGATACTCGAGTCCCTTTCGGCGATCCGGTTGGGGGAAAGCGGGCAGGCGGCCATGCTGGACGCGAATGGGATGATCCTGGCAAGCCGCGAAGAAGAACTGATCATGCAGCCCGCCCCTCAAGCGATCGTCGACCTGATGAAAAGTGAAACCCTGGTCCGCGAGAACCGGGGCCCGGACCTGGAATCGGATGGTGAGGCGGTAATGGTGCTGGTCCCCCTGGCGAAAGAGAACGGGATCGATCTGGGATGGTGGATCCTACTGGAGCAGGATGTAGATGAAATCGACCAGATTGTCATCCAAAAACTGCTTACCAGCCTGTTGGTTGCCCTGGCTGTCGGCCTGGCAGCCATTGGATATGTATTCTGGGCGACCACCTATATTACAAAACCCTTAAAAGCAGCCACCCAGGTGATGACCGGGCTGGCCGGGGGCGACATCCGCCAGGAGAAAACGGAGTGGAATTATATCCAGCTGATCTCTTCGCAAAAAGATGAGCTGGGAGAGATGAACCGCGCCTGCCTGGCGCTGTATGAATACCTGTGCGAAACTGCCGGGGTTGCCGAACAGGTTGCCCAGGGGAACCTGACGGTCAGTTTAGCCGGTCGTTCGACGCAAGATTCATTTGCAAGCGCGCTGGGTCACATGCTCCAGAAACTCAATGCGCTCGTGGACCGGGTTGCCACCAGCGCCGCTCAAGTCCGCGATTCGTCCGGGGAGATGATGGGGTCTGCTTCCCAGGCCGAGAGCGCAGTGAACCAGATCGCAGTGACCATCCAGCAGGTGGCGCGCGGGACGACGCAGCAGTCGGAAAGTGTGAACCAGACGGTCATGTCGGTCGAACAGATGAGACGCGCGATCGAGGGCGTCGCGGCAGGCGCGCAGGAGCAGGCTGCCGCCATTGGGAAGACTTCTCAGGTGGCCGGTCAAATCAGCCAGTCGATCCAACGGGTGTCGCACAGCGCGCTGGAAGTGACGCACAGCTCGGCTCAGGCAGCCGAATCGGCTCGCCAGGGAGCGCGTACGGTGGAGGATACTTTGCAAGGCATGCAAACGATCCGCAAAAAGGTGGGTCTGTCTGCGGAAAGGGTGCGCGAGATGGGGCAGCGTTCGATGCAGATCGGGGCCATCGTGGAGACCATTGCGGAGATCGCTTCGCAGACCAACCTGCTGGCTCTCAACGCCGCCATCGAGGCCGCCCGCGCCGGCGAGCACGGCAAGGGGTTTGCCGTGGTCGC
>Ga0105104_10000883_pt1 | contig 23238 bp, 19 predicted proteins | sample PPLLaktember2015_3_FD_87034 | JGI IMG/M metagenome (GOLD analysis project Ga0105104, IMG submission 87034) | Freshwater sediment microbial communities from Prairie Pothole Lake near Jamestown, North Dakota, USA - PPLs Lake P7 Core (6) Depth... | ecosystem: Environmental > Aquatic > Freshwater >...
AGCTGGCGAAACTGATTCTGAACAGCTCTACGCCGGCTGTGTTTATCGGCTTCTGGCTGGGGCTGCCGTTAATGCTGGCCTTCGGGACCAACATTTCCGACTACGTCGCGGAGATGATCAATATGGTAATACCCATGATGGTGAACCCGTGGTATGTCCTGATAAGCTTCATGTTGATCTTTGCGGTGTACGAGATAACCAAGCGGCTGTGCGGCAGGAAGCTCGCGAAAATATCTATGAGCGAAGCGCTGAAAGCGGGCGCGGAGTGAGTTGTTTGGTCGCAACCTATATAAAGACCGAACCGCTGGTGTGACCACGCTGCTTTCCGTTTATCAACTCGGCGTTTGTGCCGCCGTGTCGGATTGGCATTACCCGTCGATATGCTGGACAAGAAAAAGCAGTGGGTTGCTCAACCAAACTCCGCCTCGTCACAATTGAAGGATGATCTATCTTAGATATCCATTTATTCAAGTCTTGGCGTTCCTACATCCATCAGTCTTGTTGTGATCCTGAGTTATTGTTTGATTTCACTTTGGTTACCTACCGTATTCGGTTTTTCTGCAGCGGGTTGTTTAGAAAAGAGGGGATTTTTAACCGAGAATGTGGTTTAATGAGGATCGTAGCCACTTAACAATTCTCGTCCAATATTATAGAGTCAATAAGGTATAAGGATCGAAATCCTCTCCAATCCGGTTACCGAACTAAGACCGCCGCTGCTCAAGACCAAGATCTCTGTTCCCCGGCTGCCGGGAGAATTCATTCACCGGCCGCGGCTGACGGAGCGGATCCATCAGGGCGTGAAGGGTCCGCTGACACTGCTGGCTGCGCCGGCTGGCTTTGGAAAAACCAATCTTCTGATCGAATGGACAAAAGAAACCACTCTGCCCGTTGCCTGGCTGAGAATAGACAGCGACGATAACGATCTCAGTCGCTTTGTCCGCTATGCAATTGGTGCGCTGCAAACCCTCGAGCCGGGGTTGGGGGAAGAAGCATTAGATCTGCTCGAATCCTCCAAGGGCGATGGATGGAAAATTGGATTGACGCTGTTGATCAACGAGCTTTCTGTTCTTCCGAAGGAAGGGGTCCTGGTGCTCGATGATTTTCATACTCTGGAAAATTCGACGATTCTACAGAGAATCGACTTTTATCTTAAACACTCTCCGCCCAACCTGCACCTGATCATCGCCAGCCGAAGCGAGCCCGAGCTGGACCTGGCCTTCCTGCGCGCCAAGGGCCGGGTGGTCGAGTTGGGCAATCGAACGTCTAAAATCGCTTTTGCAGGTGCTGAGGCAACAAAACCGCAGTACTGTCTGGGATTTGATACCCACGTTAGCTTTGGTTATTGCGAAGATTGCTGGAGCTCAGGCAGCTATTGAATTGGTAGATCGCCTTCAATCCATAGAACAGCTATGGTCTCGATAATTGTCAGCGTTGGATTTTGCTAATAAGCCGACCGCGGTTCGGGCGCTGACAAATCCTAATGTGTGGATAATAATTGTTTGAACACACTATAAACAGGTGAATATTCCTATAGAAAGTTGATGGTTATTTTAGCTTCTATATTGGAAGTATTCGTTTGAAGCATTAACTTTTGCAAATCGACATTTTCATAAGTAATCATCTCTTGATGAAACGCCACGTTTATTATCAGATCTCACAAATAGTGAGCGCGTGGCAAAGGCAATGAGAGTAATCTAACATGACTGGCAGCAGATCGAACTGGAGTCCCTTTATTCCCGCGACCAGAAGTGCGCCAACTTATTCTTAATCTCGTTGGTGTTTTTTACGACTTGGAATCCCCGCCAGTGCGCGGGAAACAATTGGCGGTAGCGAAGCTGGGTAAAACGTTCATCGATCAATACAATGATCCCCCGATCGGACTCTGTGCGAATTACCCGACCGGTAGCCTGCAGCACTCGGTTGAAACCTGGATATTGGTAAGCATAGGCAAAGCCACTTGTGTTTTGGTGATCAAAATAATCCTTGATCAAATCTCTCTCTAAGCACACTTGTGGTACGCCCACCCCGACAACTACGGCGCCAATCAACCGGTCTCTGACGAGATCAATCCCTTCACCAAATATACCGCCCATGACAGCGAGCCCGACCAGTGTTTCCTGATTGCTGGCTGAAAACTGAGCCAAGAAAGACTCGCGCGCTGCTTCCGTCATGCCCCGGTCCTGAACGAGAAGCTGCCATTCCAGCAGTTTTTCTTTGAGCCGTTCAAGTACCGCAGTCAGATATGCATAGGATGGGAAGAAAACCAGGTAATTGCCCACATGCGCGCTGCAAACGGATTCAATCGCAGAGGCAATCGCCGCGTAGGAATCCGCTCGCTGTGCATATTTGGTGGATATCCCGTTGTGGATCAGCAAGCTGACATTTTCCACGGGAAAAGGAGATTGGTAGATCCGCTTGGGATGGTCTGACGCGCCGGTCAAGAGCTTCATAAAGTAATCTAAGGGCAACAGGGTTGCCGAGAAAAAGATGGTCGACTGGCTGCGCTCCAATGGGGCGACCAGCAGAGGAGCCGGATCCAAGCAAAATAATTTTGCTTTAAGATCGGACTGACCCTGGCGCTCAAAGTAAGACACATAGAAGGTATCGAAATATTCGGCCGTACGGAGATAATTGCTGCACAAGAAATAGAACTCCAGCAGCTCCTGCCTGAACTCAGTAATCTGATTCAATATCAGCCAGTCTTCTGCTTTTTGGTTGAATTCCCGGATTGCTTTGAGCAGGTCCTCAGGAAGTTCGGACTCGACCAGCGCATCCCTGCCTTCCGCCTGGCAGGCTTTGCGTATCTCCAGCAGGATCTTATTGATCGCACTCAGTTTTTTAGCGAGCGCAGGCAAATGTGGTTTTACTGCACGCTGCAGGTCCAGCACTGCCTTTTTATCCAGTTCAGCCGAATACATGGATCGGGCTCGATCCGGAAGGTTGTGCGCTTCATCGACCAGGAAGATATAGGGTTCAATATTGAAGTCAAAAAAACGGTGCAGATAGACGCGTGGATCGAACACATAGTTGTAATCACAGATGATGCAATCCACCCATAACGCCAGGTCCAGTGAAAACTCAAACGGGCAGATCTGATATTTCCGGGCGATCGCCTCAATGACCGGACGGGTAAACGCCTGGTACTGGTCGATTTCCTCCAGCGCCCTTTTCACCTTGCCAAAATAATCCCGGGCAAATACACAGGCTTCCGGGGCACAGTTGACCGGCGGGCAAAAACAGATCTTTTCTTTGGCCGTCAAGGTCACGCTTTTTAATTGGAGACCGGTCTGGCGCATATCATCCAGCGCTTTTTCCGCTACCAGGCGCCCGGACGTTTTCGCGGTCAGGTAAAAGATCTTGGTAGCCAGTCTTTGGCCCAGGGCTTTGACCGCCGGGAACAGAGTCGCGATGGTCTTTCCAACCCCCGTAGGCGATTGAACATACAAGCGATCCATGTCTCGGATGGCTTTGTAGACGGCAACAGCCATATCTCGCTGGCCGGGGCGGTACTCCTCATAAGGGAAATCGAGCTGTTGAATCGACCGGTCACGCCTGGCCTGCCATGCATGGATCTTTCGAAACCAATCCTGATAGGAAATGATTAAGTTGTAGAAAAAGGTTTCCAATGCAGCCTGCGTAAAATGACGTTCAAAGGTTTTTTCTTTGTGGCTGTCCAAATGATAGTAGGTCAGGTGAATACAGACCTCACCCAGAAGATGCTGCTGCCGGGCATACATGTAAGCGTAGCACTGTGCCTGTGCCCAATGCAGTTGGTTGTGCGTCTCACTTACAAGATCCAGGCTCAGGGTGGTTGTTTTGATCTCCTCAATGATCACTGGCTCTGTGTTGGTATACAGCCCATCGATCCGGCCTCGCACTTCCATAGGTGGGTCTGCGTCTTCAAGCTGGTAGGCGATTTCCACTTCGGCTTCATAGCCTTCAGGACGGGAGCGCTGCACCCGCTTGTGTCCCTGCGTACCAAGCTGGGCGCGATCGCGCCTTTGAAACCCACCAGAGGTCAAATCGCCCGACTGCAATACAAATTCCACCAGGCTTCGGACAGAGACGATATGAGGTTGGCTGACTTCAGTCCGAGGGGCATTATCAGTATACATTTTCGCTTGAGATTCTAGCATGAGTTGGGGAAGTCGACTTTTGAATTACTATGTCACCGAGTTCTGGATGCATTTGCAGTTACGTTCAGGTGCATGCCGCGCAATGCTATGCGTATTACTTCTGAAAATCAGCATTTACTAAAGTATTGCATTCCCCGGCAATTTTCTTTGGATACCAAGCTTACGGTGACCCTGCCGCAATCTATGATATGGTGGAGCGGTTGTGTATGGGAGTCTGGTTGGGGCGCTATCTGCCCGGAATCTGCAAAACTCTGATACCTTTTGACGGACTTCGAAAGCCCGCAGTGATTATCCTTGTAGAACCATACAAAAGAAAGGATAGTCCGCGATGAAAATTGATATCATCCTCGCTTACATTCAGCGCTACCGCTTCGGCCACGAGAAAGACTTCGTCCCACCGATTACTGGGATCCACCTGGCTGCCCTGACCCCAGTCACTCATGAGGTCCGGGTGATCCACCAACAATTGGAACAGCCTCCTGTTGAAACCGACGCCGACCTCGTAGCGATAAGTTTCTTCAGCGGGTTTGCCCCGGAAGCGTATCGGCTGGCCCGGCACTATCGTTCACGTGGCAAGCTTGTCGTGGGAGGGGGGCCGCACGTTACATATTCTGAAGAGGAAGCATCGCGTTACTTCGATGCGCTCGTGATCGGCGAGGCAGAGTCGATCTGGGACCAGTTGCTCGAAGATGCCAGGCGGGGGGAACTCAAACCAGTCTACCGCGGTGTCCCGCAAGAACTGGAAAATGTCCCCACGCCTCGGTACGACCTCCTGCCAGATCGCTTTTTTATCAAACGGGTTGTGCAAGCCACGCGCGGATGTCCATTTCATTGTTCCTTTTGCACCGTCCCCTCCCTGAACCCCGGATTCAGAATGCGACCTGTTGAAAACGTGATCGCGGACATTCGTTACAACAGCTTCAAACATTGGTGGCAACGGAAGCTGGTCTGGTTCTGGGACGACAACCTGACCGCGAACCGGCCTTATATCCGCGAGTTGCTGAAAGCCATGATCCCGTTCAAAAAATGGTGGCTGACTCAGGCCAGCATGGAGATTGCCAGGGACGGAAACCTGCTGGCGTTGATGAAAGAGTCCGGCTGCATCGGGGTATTCTTCGGCATGGAATCTTTTGGGGAGGCCTCTCTGAAAGATGCCCATAAATCCCAGAACAAAGCCCGGCAGTACACTGAGACGATCCGCGCGCTGCACGGGCATGGTGTCTGCGTTATGGCCGGATTTATCTCGGGTTTTGATGGCGACTCTCCAGCTACGATCAATGCTATGGCGCGGCGGCTCTATGAGGCGGGTGTCGACGTTCCCTTCCTGAGCATCCTGACTCCTTTCCGAGGTACAGAGGCCTATGACAAAATGGTCGCCGAAAAACGCATCCTCGCAGAGCGCGGCTGGGAGTTCTACAACGGCTATAACGTTACCTTCCATCCCAGGCAAATGTCTCCTGATGAGCTCCTGTCGGCGCATCGGCAGCTCTGGCGGGAAGCCTTTTCCCTCAAATACAGCTTCCTGCGCGTGATCCGCAGCCTCAAATACCTCCGGCTGGGTGCTTTCCTGATGTGCCTGTTCATGAATGCCTTTTACTGTCTGAAATGCTTGCGCGGCAACGAACCAATCAGCTTTGATAGTGTCGAAACTTTTGCACAGACTTTTGATGACATCCAGGCGGACATGAATCCGGTTAAATGATGACTTCTCTTTCCCTATCCGTTCTCTTGGAGAGGAAGTCTCAGGTACTTTCAAAAGGAAGCTCGAACTCCAAGTTATGTAATCAGCGAGGTGTTTTGTACCGAAAAGTAGCTTTCGCAAACGAACATTTTCATAAGTGAATCGGCGTTCGCCAATACGCATGTTTTTGCCTTTATCGGGCCGACCCGAATAGGGGATATATAAGAGCCTCGCTGCGCGCTGTTTAGCCTCCTCAGGCCCGCGATCATAGCGCGCTGTTGTCTGGATATTCGAATGACCTGCCATTTTCGCTACAGTCGCAATATCAACGCCTGCATCCAGTAAATTACTGACGAACGTTCTTCGCAAGTCATGAGGTGTGAAGAACTTAACTCCGGCCCGTTTCGCGCGGGCGACTAATATGTGATAAATTGCCTGGGGCGTCATTCGACGCCCGTAGGTCAGCTTTCCACCTTTGTTCACTGCAAGGAAAAGTGGTCCCGGGTCTCCTCCACGAACTTCTAACCAGTCACCTAGGGCAGCAATTGCTCCATCGACTAGATAAGCTGTACGTTGTTTGGATCGCTTACCACGGATTACTAATTTCTTGTTTTCACAATCGTAGTCATCCAGATTCAATGTCGTTACCTCGTCACGACGCAAACCAGCTCCCAGCATAATGGAAATGGTTGCTGCGTCGCGGATGCCAATACCACGCAGATCTTCGATACAGTTTCGCAGGAGAGCAGTGATCTCTTCAGCTAATAGCCCCCTGCCAGCGGGCAATGTTTCCCCGTTGATAGGGGATAAACGCGCGGCGCGATGATAATCTTCAGCAGATATCTGACCGAGCAACCAGGTCTGTTCAAGTACGCCACGCAAAGCAGACAAGATGCGATTGGCAGTAGCAGGAGCATATCCGTCCAGCAGGCGACCTCGCACAGCGGCGGTATGTTGATAACGGACGGCTGCCCAGTTAAGTGTCAGGCAGTCTGCGCTGCCGCTCGTTAGAAGAGATGCAATTAAATCTAAGGCTTGCTTTTGAGGTCTTCGACTACTCTGTTTTAGTTGAGCGAGGTAAACCGCGGCTGGACTTTGGGCGAGAGGTAGTCGATTCACCAAAGTGAGCGTTTTTTGTTCGCTGATTAGCGGTGCAGACATAGTTCAAGTACGGACTATAAGTCTTCCAAACACTCGACAGGAGAATAATAGCCAGCGGCAATCATTTGATCTAGTGCCTGTTGAGCTTGTGATGGAGTAAGCACGGCTCGGTTTACACACTGGACAAGAATGCCGACCGTCCCAGTGACTTGAATTTGATAACGGGCTGCAACCTTTCTTGCTCCCAAGTCGTCGCTTGCTAATAAAGCATTCCGCAGGTAGGCAACGGCGAGACAAGAACGCTCGCCTCTTCCCAGCTTTGTGGACAATGATGCGCCGAAATCTGCTTCTTCAGAAGTCAGCTGAACGACCTTTAGAAAATTCCATGCAGAGGGGGATAGTTTAGCCGATTTGACGCCATTTCGATATTCTGAAATGGCATCACAGGTGGTGTTGATCTGTTCTTTCCACAGATCATGAATCACGGATGTCAGCCGTGCCTCCGCAAAGTTACTCAGGACGGTGTTGTCCAGAAGAATGAGCAAGGTTAACTGTCCTTATCAAGTTTCTTAAGGAGGGCTACTTCTGCTCTAAGTTCCTCTATGGTTTCCGGACCGATTCGTAACGAAATGCCGGAACGGACTAACCTAGTTCGCAAGTCATCAAATGGCAGTTTGAGCAATTCCGCTGCGCGCCCAAGGCTAATGTGAACCGCGAGATAATGACCAACAACCAAATCACATCGAGCCTGATCATCGGGCAGAGATTCCATTACAGCATCAGTGATCTCAACATCCTCATCCAATAGATGGGGACTGGAAAAATAACGGATGGCTGCTCTCTGCAACTGGAAGTCAAGAATATCTACTATAGCTACTTCCGCTTGCCCATGGTTTTCTACAACTACGGTATAGCCCCGTTGGGCTTCACGGATTGCTTGATGGGTATTACGGGCTAAGTCAGTTTTGCTAATACGCTGCTGGTAATACATCCGGGCCTCCTGAAAAATACGTATTTTACATATTTTATGTATTTTTCAGGTTGTGTCAAGCCCCTCAACATGATTTTAGAATGGCGCTCGGAAATGGGGATTTACACCAGTGATTTTGATTAGGTTGGTTGTTTCAATGTGAATGTCAGTGAATTTCCTCGGCAATACCACCTATGACACGCGCTCGGCTTTGTGTTGTGGTGATATACGCACATACGAAAAGCGCGCCAAACAACAGATCGATCAGCCCGAGTGCCAGCACCTGCAATGAGATGCGGTTCTGTACATATAGCACGACTGCAATGAGTCCCCAGGTCTTTTCAAGCCAGGTGACCGGCATCAGAGTGCGGAAACGTCGCGGGTCATTGCTTATAACAATAAATGCCACCTGCCATGCCAGTGATGGCAAAGCCGTAGTAATACTCCGGATGAGTGATGGCGGGCGGAGAGGTCTGTGACACAACACGCTCAAGAAAGAGCAGCGGTGCCAGCACCAAGAGTCCATAGATGCCGGCAGTACGATATACCCATTTGGCGAATTTCACTGTTATCTCCATTAAGTTGGATTTTGTTCAATTGTCCTGCTAACCAGTTTTTCTCGGCAGAACGCTCTATTGGACCGCGTGATCATTACAGCACATGCAAAACCCAAATGCCTGGTTCAACATACTCTCCTTCGCTGTCACGAATGGCGACCGGCACTAGGCCATGCGGGATAGTGTAGTTACCTTCGCCTGGGAAGTCCATGTCGGCCCACGCCATCCATTGTTGTCTTGACCCTTTGACCACCATGGCACTCGGACAAGGATGCAGGATCTTCCCACCTGCCTGAACATGCACTCGCAGCCAGGGGTCAAACGGAAGTCCATCTGAATTCTGCCACTGGAAATATTCTTCAATTGGAATCAAAGGATAGCGGCTCTTTAGTGAGGGGCGGACGGGGGCGATCAAATGGCTAAAGCCCTGAGAAAGGGCAATCTGGCGCATCACCGAGATCATTCGTGAACTGAGATGTTGCCCGCGATGAGAACCAGCTACTTCGATATAGAGCGCGCTCATGATGGTCGCTGTTTTGCTGGCAGCACGGTCCTGAAAACCTTTTTCCAAAACCCAGTCGAGCCCTCCGGCGGCAAATCGGCCCATTCGCCCTCGAAGGCTACCGGGATGCTGTTGCCCACTCCAACTGCTTTGCCACTTGCCTGCTCTACCAGGCAAAACTGGTTATCTGGAAAGGTCTCGTCTAAGTGGGACCAGTACTGTGCGATGGCGCTATCATGTTCGAGATAAGGGGACCGTCGGCCCGTACCATTCCATTATTGAGCTCCCAGAATCGTTTGTTCTCCTGGGCGGTAACTACTGTGTATGCTGACATTTTCAACTCCTTGACACCTCAGCCGTTGGCGCGGGTCTGGAAAAACCCAGTCATTCCTCGATCACTACGAGTTATGCAATCGCTGTCACAGACGGTTTTAGACTTGATCACTGGACACGGTCAGCGAGGCGGCGCTTTTTGCCACGTCTGGTGGGTGTTTTGTTCGTCTGCTCCATCTCCTTGCCGATAGAAATTAGCACCGATCACGACCGTATCACTATGAGGAACAGAGTCATATTGCGCATCTTGGTAAGAACGCCGTACAGTGCTGCCTGATCTCGAATTGGACCTGAGACGATAATCTGACCTTTATCGTTGTGCGTGATGGCCAATCCTAATCAATCAAACAGACTTCATCGGCTACCTCTGTTCTAAAGGAAGCCAGCGTCGGTCCCTCGCGCCTACGTATTCAGACTCAGGCCGGATGATGCGGCGCTGCTGCCGCTGCTCCAAAATATGAGTGATCCAACCTGCAACCCGGCTGATAGCAAAGGTGGGAGTGAACAAATCTGTGGAGAAGCCCAGCCCATGCAGAAGCAGCGCTGTATAAAACTCGACATTTGTTTTGAGATTCCGTTGCGGATAACGTTCCGTTAGGAGTCGAACAGCAATATTTTCTACTTCCCGAGCCAGTGTATAGAGTGCCATATCACCAGAATGCTGGAACATTTTCTCAGCAGCCACCGACAACACTTCCGCGCGTGGGTCACGTGTCCGGTAGACACGATGACCAAACCCCATCAGTCGTTCCCGGCGTTCGAGTTTCTCGCGCATTATCGTCTCCGCGCGGCTGGCCTCGCCGATCTCAAATACCATATCCAGCGCAGGTCCAGGCGCGCCGCCATGCAGCGGACCCTTCAATGCGCCAATAGCGCCAACGACAGCCGAAACCAGATCAGAACCCGTGGAAGTGATTACTCGGGCTGTGAAGGTGGAAGCATTCAGCCCGTGATCCACCGTTGTATTCAGATAAGTTTCTAAGCCACGCACTTGGTCTGGCTGAGGAACTTCACCAAACAACATATAGAGATAGTTGGCGGCGTGGCCCAGGTCATCTCGAGGGGACAGGATGTTTTGGCCATTCAACAGGCGTGCATACGCAGCGACGATCAACGGGAAACGTGCCAGGGTCGCGATCGCTTGGTGGGGTGGATCACTCTCCGCCAGATCAAGGCTGAGCGTGCTGGCTGCCAGCAATAATGCATCCATCGCTGGCAATCGGTACTGGACTGCCGCTCGCAATATTTCTACTGTAGCGTCAGGTAATACGCGCTGTGCGGCCAGTGCATCTCGAAATTCATCAAGCTCAATAGCCGTGGGCAGCGCATCGTTCCATAGCAAACACACCACCTCTTCAAAGGTCGCCCGACTAGCGATTTCCTGCACGGGAAAACCTGCAATGATTAATTCACCTTCAAGTCCATTGACGCTGCTCAAGCGAGTCTGTGCCGCAACAACGTTGGCAAGACCCGGAACAAAATCTCTTGAATACGTTGAGGTCGCCATAGTTACTCCTAAGGATAGTGGTATTTAATCGATATTCTACGGCGTGGTCAACATGTTGTCAATATTGATTAATAAATCAATGTATAATCGAGGTTGACACGGAAAGGAGAGTTCATATGCCCAAACCCCCTTATCTCACTGCCCAGGAAGCCGCCGCGAAACTGGGAGTAAAGCTACCCACGCTGTATGCTTACGTTAGCCGGGGGCTTATTCGTTCGGAAGCCAGTGGGAACAACACACGAGAACGGCGTTACTCTGCAGAAGATGTGCAACGCCTCAAGGAACGCCAGGAGCAGCGTCACGATCCAACAAGCGTGGTCGCCGGGGCACTATCTTGGGGTGCTCCGGTGTTGGAATCAGCGCTGACACTGATCAGTAATGGAAAACTATATTACCGTGGCTATGATGCAGTGATGTTAGCGTCCCAGTACACCGTGGAGGAGGTTGTGGGCTTGCTATGGGAGGATGATCTGCGCGCCCGAATCAGTACCTTGAGTAAACCCATTTCGAGGTCCGCACGTGCCCAAATTGAAAGTTTGATTTCCTATGTCCGGCAGTATCCATTGCTCGAATCTTTTCAGCTTGCACTTCTGATGACCGCGCCTGAAGATCCAACTGCCTATGACTTACGCCCAAGCGCAGTGAAACAGACCGGAAGCCGAATCTTATGGCTACTGATGGCAGTAGCGGCCGGGCGGGTGGAGGAAAATGGCATTGCGCAGACCTTGGCCCAGAACTGGATGCCGAGTCAGCCATCCAAAGTTACTCGTCTGCTCAATGCAGCACTGATCTTGCTGGCCGACCATGAATTCAATGTATCCTCGTTTACCGCGCGCTGTGTTGCCTCTGCGGGGGCGACGCCGTACGAGGTAGTAACCGCTGGACTGGCAGCACTCCAGGGCGTGAAACATGGTGGAAGTGTAAACCGCGTCGAGGCTTTGCTCGACGAGATTCATAAGCCCACCAACGCCCGCAGCGTGTTGAGCCGTCGGCTAAAGCGTGGAGACGATATTCCTGGTTTTGGACACAGACTTTATCCTGAAGGAGATCCACGTGCACGTATATTACTGGAACTGATGACAGATACAATCTCTCGTTCACCTGCCCTGTCGTTATCCAAGGCTGTTATCCAAGAAGCAAAGGCTCTGATTGGTGAAGAGCCAAACTCCGATTTTGCTTTAGCAGTATTGGCTCGCCTGCTAAACCTACCTGAAGGATATGGATTGGGACTTTTCGCATTGAGCCGGACGATTGGCTGGCTGGCCCATGCTATCGAACAATATCAATCCGACCGCATCATCCGACCCCGCGCTCGCTATATTGGTCACATGCCTCATGTAGATTGAGACATTGGAAATCTTACTCCTTATTGAATGTCCAATCAAAATAATCGCATGGTCATTCCAGTCCCAAGCCAGGTTAATCCCATCATACTTTCATATCAGCAGATTTCTGCATGAATCTGTAGTTGCGCTCGGATGTGTAGTACGCACTACAAGAAGAGACGGCGCTTCTGAAAAAAGAGTCACTGTGGACTCCATGATGCTGTGCAGAATGAAGAGATTTGACGCTGAATAGAGTTCGGCCGTATTTTCTTAAATCTTATGATGACTGTGAAAGAATTACTTCCGAAAATAGGGGTTTACATAACCCATTGGAATTTGTCTCAGGTGGGTTGATTGTATACGGGTACAAATTTAGGCCTGCAGTCGTTAATTAGTCCAAATTATGCGAATAAACGAGCAACAGGCGGAAGATGTTTTCGCCTGTTCTGCTTTAAGAGCACACCTCGCCAGTTGCTGAACGAAGGTGATTCGCCCTACCATTTCACTGCTTATAATGATGGTTCATGCTTATCATTGTGTTTTGTAACGAGCACACGATAGTCGACGCGGTGAGGTGATTTCGTCTGTCCATCTCGTGGAGGCGTTAGCAATACTGCCGAAAGTCGCTGATGCAGCAAAGGCGGTTTGGACTCTTTCCGTAAGTCTGGTTAAAATACAAGTCCCAGGCCACGTTCATTGAAATTTATGAGGTGATGGATGTCCAACAGCATGGTTCGCCTCCACATCCGATTGATGGGAACTCCGGAAGTTTTCGCAGGGGCAAGCCCACTTCCTTTGAATCAACTCAAATCACGCGCCTTGTTGTTTTATCTCGCGGCGACTGGACAATCCCATACTCGCGACCATTTGGCAACTCTGTTGTGGGGTGATTCCAGCCGGAGCGAAGCCTATCATTCCCTACGGTCCAGTCTATATCATTTGCGAAAAGCCTTGCAAGCCGTTCAGGCGGACGGAGTCTTAATCGGCGAAGGCGACTTGCTGAATCTTGATACAGCATCTTGCACGTGCGACTTAGGAGAGTTTCATCGCTTACTGAATCGGAGGGATGAGAGTTCGCTTGCTCAGGCCGTCGCACTGCGGAGAGGTTCGCTACTACAGGGTTTTTCCATCCCCGGTGCGCCCTCATTCGAAGATTGGGTGCAGATCGAAAATACGCGTCTCAACCACATTTCTTTAGAAGCATTCAGTCGTCTGGCGGATTTGGCAGAAGAACGCGAAGCATGGACAGTTGCCATTGGCTATGTCAAACAAATGATCCAAATTGATTCGTTATCCGAGACAGTGCAACAGCGATTGATCACGTTGTATCTGAATCAGGCTGAATTCGTTCTGGCTTTACGTCAATATCGCCAATTCGAAAACCAGCTTCGTCAGGAACTCGGTATTGCGCCGTCGCCGGAAACCAGAGTATTGTATGAAGAGGTTCTGCGTCAACAAAATATTGCAACCAATGTCACAGCCCATCGGTCAGCACGTTCATCCAATATTCTGCCTTTTGTCGGGCGCGATGACTTAATGCGCGAATTATTGAATATCAGTGAGGATGTGAGGGCGGGACGGGGCGCGACGATCTTAATTCAAGGAGAAGGCGGGATCGGCAAGAGTCGGCTCCTTGGTGAATTTGCAACTCACTTAATTTCTGGCTCCCAACCCTGGATGACTTTAGAAGGCGCTTGTTCACCGTTTGATGATTTGCTTTCGCATGGACCCTTCCTAGAAGCTCTACAAAACGGGGGCGCAGATGACTTGAATGACCTCCTTACCGAATCGAATGCCAGCGTTCCCGATGCGCGTGGACGTTTCTTCTGGCGTGTCCTGCAAACGATACGCACCATGGCTCAGAGCGCACCGCTAGTGCTTTTCATTGAGGACTTGCAATGGGGGAATAGTTCGACGCTCAATTTGTTCGGCTTTCTCTCCATGCGGCTTCATCACCTGCCCGTGTTGCTGGTTGGCACCGTGCAGCATGCTGAGGCCATCCCTGCATTGCAGAGATTGATTACGCTTGGCCGCCGCCGCGGCGACCTCCGTTTGCTTTCACTCACTCCGCTCACGCAAAGAGCCACTGCAGACCTTCTACACGCTTCGAATGTCCATGCAAGCGCTGTAGAAACTCTCGCGGAATGGCTGAATGTAAAAGCAGCGGGCAATCCCTTTTTGCTCTCTGAAATTCTTGCGCAATTACGTGCGGAAAAAATCCTGAAAGCCACAACCGATGGCTGGCTATTGGACACGCCACGATGGCTGCGATGGCGCACTACATTTTCGTTGCCGGAAACGACTCACGACCTGGTAGGCTGGCGTCTTGCGAACATCTCAGTGGAGGCCCACAATTTGCTGGATAGTCTGGCAGTCGCTTCCCAACCAGTCCCTGAACCGGTCCTACGAAACCTTCCCGGCATCTGGAATGATTTATTTCCCGCGCTCGTTGACGATCTAGCCGGACGAGGGCTCGTCATCGAACTGCGCGCCGACCCGGCGCTAGCATTACCCCATCACCTTCTCCGTGAAACATTACTGCATCGTTTGAGTAATCTCCGCCGCCGGACGATTCACCGTCAACTGGCACAGGCGATGGAATCACAAGTTTCCTCCGACTCAGAGAAGTGGCTGCGGCAAATTGCCATGCACGCGGTGGCTGGAGAAGATGTCCATCGTGCACGGCGGTATGGGATGAACCTGTTGGCTACTCTCCCACACGAATATACAGGCGCGGAAACCGTTGATTTCGTCCATCACTTACACGACTTGCTTGTCCCTACTGCCTCGCCCGATGAAATGGTAATGATTACGCGTTCACTAGGAACATTACACCAATCGCTTGGCCATCTTGAAGTAGCAAGTCAATGGCATCGGCAGACTCTCCGATGGGCGCAGAAGGCGAATGATACGACTGCGCTCGCCCAGGCGTATTTTGAAATGAGCGAACTTGCCCTCATGAGCATTGACTATCGTGCCGCGTTGCAGGCGGCTGAACAGGGTCTCGAAATTATCAACACTTCCCTGCGGGATGCTCCGTCTGTATCCCTGGGTAGAGCACACCGTCTCCTCGGCGCGGCGCTGGCAATGGAGGGAAGCGACCTTGCCGCGGCAGAGGAACATTTGCAGAGGGCTGTGGCTGTACATCGCCGGATCGCGAATCAGAGCGACCTGTGCGCGGTGTTATTCGAACTTGGCAATGTTGCTGCCCAACGCGGAGAACTGCAACGCGCCCTCGATTTCTACGACGAGTCTGCACGCGTGGCGGAGGCAGAGCGAATCCACTATTACCTCGCACTGGCGCGGAATAACTTTGCGTATCACAGTCTGTTGCTGGGTCGGGTGGATGAAGCACAGCAGGCTGTTGCACACGGCATCAAGATCGCCGAAACCTATGACCTGCTCGCCGCGCTCCTGCATCTTTACAGCACAAAAGGGGAAATCTATCTGCAACTCGATCAGTGGGAGGCGGCAGAAGACTCTTTTCACAGTGGGCTGGCACTTGCCGAAGAGCTTGGCAGTCTCGAACGTCAGGCAGGGTATCGAGGTGGGTTGGCGCTTGCGGCACGAGGCAAAAGGGATTTCGCCACGGCGCGACAGCTGCTCGAGGAGGCTCTTGCTCTGATCGCCGAACAGGGTTACTGGCATCTGCGCACGCGCCTGCAGCTCTGGCTGGCGGAAACGCTTTTTGAACAGACCCATTATGACGAGGCAAGGAATCTTCTGGATGAGGCCATGGAGATCGCGCGCTCCCAGCAGCGCACGCTTCTCGTCGAACAAGGGGAACGTCTGCGTGTGAAGCTGCTTCCGTTCGAGAGAAACAATTCAGATACGCTATAGCGAAAAACCGAACAGAATACAAGTTCAGGCAATGACGCTCCAGTGACGCCTGCTGGTTATGATGATTCCATACGTGGTCTAAATTGCAGAGAATGGATGAATTCCGCTACATCTCTTACGCGCAAGAAGTGATCTTTGCTCCTGGCGCGTTGGCGCGCCTGCGCGAGGCAGTGGAACAACGCGGCTGGCAAAGAGTGATGCTCTGCACGAGTCATGCCATGCGGACGGGGGGATGGGTCAGCAAGCTCAAATCAATCCTTGGGGAAAAACTTGTCGCAATATTCGATCATATACAGCCCCACGTTCAAGATGTTCAGGTGCACGAGACTCTCACACTCGCCGAAGAGAACCATGTGGATGCAATCATCGGTATCGGCGGTGGTAGCCCGATTGGCATGGCGAAGGCGGTTGGATTTCAATTGCGCCTTCCCATCATTGCCATCCCCACCACCTACGCCGGCTCCGAGATGACGCCTGTTTACGGCATCACCCACACAGACGAAAATGGGCCGCGCAAGGTTACGGTGAGTGATCCGAAGATCGTGCCGAGCCTCGTTATGTATGATCCCGAACTTACGCTTGATCTGCCTGCGACCTTGACCGCGTCCACGGGCATCAATGCCATGGCGCATTGCATCGAAGCGCTGTATTCAAAAACACGTAATCCGCTTTCGAGCGCCGCCGCGGTGGTTGGCGTGCGACATATCCACAACGCGCTGTTCAATTGCTTTCAGGATGGAAAGAACATGGAGGCGCGTACCGGGATGCTCCTCGGCTCGCACTTGGCCGGATTTTCGCTTGCGTCCGTTGCGATGGGTCTGCACCACGGTATATGTCACGTCCTCGGCGGGACGGCGAACGTACCGCACGGAATCGCCAACAGCATCATCCTTCCGCATGCCATTCGCTTTAACGCGGGTGCCACCGCGTCTCAGTTGATCCCCGCCGCCGAGGTGATGGAAATCTCATTAAACGGACCCAACCCAAAGGGAGTCATCGAAGCGATGGTTGAACAAATTTACAAACTGATTGGCAGCATGGATCTCCCACAGCGTCTGCGCGATGCAGGAGTCGCCGAATCTGACTTGTCACACCTGGCTCAGATTGCATTTCAGAATCGAACAGTGCAGAACAATCCGAAGCCAATCACCGATGTGTCTCAAATTGAACAATTACTGGCAGAGGCCTGGTAAAGGAGGTGAAATGGGGATCGAAAATGTTGCAGATTGTCGGATAAACAGTGTAAATACTTATCAGTAGATCGAAAGGAGAAACATGTCCCCCGTTAACTCTATGGATTACAGCGGCAAAGACACCGTACTGGATGTCATCCGCAGAGAGAGCACCGATTTTTTCAATATCGTGGATGATCCCAATAACTGGAACGTTCAAACACGCTGCACAGAATGGGAAGTCCGCGACATGGTTGGTCATATGATCGATGTGACAGAGGGCTACCTTACCCGTTGGGAAAGTGCCCATAAGAATGAACCAAGGGAGGCTGTTGGTGTGCTCGTCATGAGTCATGACTTAAACGAACATGCGCAGGCATTCCGCAGCCTGCCGCGTGAGGAAGCAATTTCCCGCCTCAAAACCAATTACAACAAAATGATGGATACGTTCGAGAAGCTGACGCCAGAAGAGTGGAGCGGCTTTCTTGTTACGCATCCGTTCATGGGTCCCTTGCCGACGTTCTTCTACCCGGCTTTCCACGTGATGGATTATGGCGTCCATACCTGGGATATGCGCTGGGGATTAGGCGAGAAGGATCGCAAACTGGACGAACGGACGGCAGGCGTACTGGTTCCTTATATGTTGTTCGCGCTTTTACCATCCACCGTCGATGCCAAGTCCGCCGAGGGAGTGGATGTTGTGTATGGCATTGAAGTTACGGGAGCATGGGGCGGCAAATGGCGTGTCACCGTCAAGGATGGAAAATTTGAGGCGAAGCCGGAGGAAGGTAATTTCGAAGGATGTCAGGCAGTCTTTACGTTCGATCCGTCCGACTTTGTGCTGACCGCGTTCCAGCGTTTCCAGGGCGGGGAAGCACGCGGCGACCCGGAAGTGATCAACAAAGTTCGCAACTTGTTCTTTACGATTTAGGGCATTAGACCCTAAAGGTTTTTGCGCAGCATCCCTAACACTTGCGCCAGCACGCAGTGCAGGTGAGAGAAACGAAGGGGACAAACCTTTAGGGTCTATGAAATGGAGAAATGATATGACCAAAATCCAAACGCAGGGCGTTCATCACATTACCTTCGTCGGTTCCAATCGCGAAGCCATTATTGATTTCTATCAGGGCGTGCTGGGAATGCCGCTCGTCTTCGAGCAACCGAATCTCGATGTGCCCGATGAGATGCACCTCTATTTCGACCCAGGGGATGGGCGCTTGATCACGTTCTTTGTCCGGCCTACGCGTGTCAACGACCCGGAGCCGAATCCACAGAACATCGGCAACCTGCACCATATCGCCTACACCGTTTCGCGGGCAACGTACACACAGGTAGCGGCGCGCTTGCACGAACGCGGTATTCAGAACACGGGTAATATCGACCGCGGCTTCATGGATTCCATTTACTTCCGCGACCCGAACGGTCAACTGCTGGAGATGGCCTGCTTCAAATTCACGCCACCGGAAGGCTACACCTACGCAGACGTACTCAGCGTGGCGCACCGTCTGCGGGTTGAGAAAGGCGAGTACGCCATCTCGGACAATCACCTCGCCGATGCGATTGCCGAATTAACAGAGAAGAAAATTAGAATCCTCACATGATGGTCTCTGCAGAAAACGACCCGCGCAGGCACGGGACCATCTGGGTGAAGCATCTGGATGATGAGACACCCATCATCGCCCCGCGCGTTCCGGCCGATTTGCGCCGTGTCACCCTCGACCTCGCGCCGGTCCTCGCGTTTTCGACAGACGCCCTCCCCTTGGCGGAAATCACCAGACGTCTCGAAAGCGGACGCCAATGTTACGCCGCGTGGGTGGATGGTCAGGTCGTTGCGTATGGCTGGGTCAGTTTTGATTATGAAGACATCGGGGAACTGAATTTGCGGATCAAGCTGTTACCCGGCGAAGCCTATATTTGGGATTGCGCAACATTGCCTGCCTTTCGCCAGAGACTGTTATACAGCGCATTGTTGAACTACATCCTCGGCGAATTGCGCGCCCAAAACCTGTGCCGCGCCTGGATTGGCGCCGACTATGACAACGTCGCCTCACAAAAGGGAATGGAGCGGGCAGGCTTTCACCACGTCGCGGATTTGGTTATCGAGCGCGTGCTGGCGATGCGCCAGGTCTGGGTCATCGGTTTGCCTGAAGTGCCTGAATCGATGGTCGCGGAGGCACGGCGTACTTTTTTGAATGACCGCGACAAGGTGTGGATCAAGGCAGTGTCGTCCACCATACAGGAGGACCACAAGGGAGAGATCAAATGATGGTTTCGCCGCATCGAGGGCAACCTGTTCGAGTCGCTGGCCAGCCGCTTGATCGCGCTCGCGCCGCCCTGTTGATGGTCCACGGACGCGGCGCGCCGGCCGAGGATATCTTGTCGTTAGCCGATCAGTTTGATGAACCAGAATTCGCCTATCTCGCGCCGCAGGCCGCGGCAAATACGTGGTATCCGAATCGCTTCCTTGCTCCTATTGAAGAGAATGAGCCCTGGCTGTCCTCGGCTTTAGAATTTGTGGGTGATGTGCTGCAACAGATCCATGATGCAGGTATCCTTTATGAACGTACGATCCTCCTGGGATTCTCGCAGGGTGCATGTCTCACGCTGGAATTTGCCGTCCGGACTGCCCGGTGCTTTGGCGGACTCGTGGGACTCAGCGGCGCATTGATCGGTCCCCATGGAACACCGCGGGAATACAAAAACTCGCTGGCAGGCACGCCTGTCTTTTTAGGATGCAGTGACGTGGATTTTCATGTCCCGAAGGAACGTGTGGAGGAAACTGCTGAAGTACTAAGCAAACTCGGCGGCGATGTGACGAAACGACTCTACCCCAACATGGAGCATACCGTTAATCAGGATGAAATTGATTTCGTACGGGGGATGATTAAGACTGTCATAGCCTAATAAGAATCTTTCCGGTGGGGTATATATCTGATATATGGGTATAAATTTAGGCCCAAAGCGTAGGCGGCACGTGGGCGGCGGAAACATACCACTTTTTGAACATTTTTAATAAAGAACAGTGGCAATCAAGATAATCAAAACCGGTGGAGATTTATCTCTGCCGGTTTTGAGTTAGGTACTAAACCAATCTTGCTTCTGAGCAACAAGCTCCTTGCGCCACCGGAAGATTGATACCCTTGTAAATCTAGCATCCCATAATAAGCTCCAGCAGAAAACATCATGCCCTACCACCATCTTCTACTGGGTCTTCTGATTCTCGGTAGATAAAAGAAATGCAAGGCCTGGCTCGCCCCTCCTGATGATAGAATCAAACAGCTATGCCGCAGGCATTCCGTATTGGTTCACAGATAGGTCCCGATGTTTCCACGAAATATAAAACGAATGTGTTACTTTCCATGGGGGCAAAACGTGCAATTGCAGCACAAGGACAGGAAGCATTTATTGTGCAAAGTCCAGGTGTGGCGGCGAAAAGCGCTGTGGGGTCTGGAGACTGTACGTTAGCCGGACTTACCTATGGGATCCTGCAAGGCTTTTCATTTGAAGAAGCCATCACCTGTGGTGCGGCCGCCGGGACCGCCAATACGTTAACAATTGGAGCTGGACGATTCAAACTAGAGGACTTCGAAAGATTGGATGGTCAGATTTATATATCCCGCGCGACCAGGTAATCGTCAATAAAGCCCGTTGGGCAAATCTTTGCCCTTCTCGGTTATCATTCCATCCATCTTGATTCTTTCAGGAGGTAACCATGTCTGCAGTTGTCGCTTCTAATCGCTGGATAGGCTCACTGCCAAAAATCGGTATTCGTCCCACTATTGATGGGCGGCGCCAGGGCGTGCGCGAATCGCTCGAAGAGCAGACGATGTCCATGGCGCGCACAGTCGCTGAACTCCTGACCGCGAATCTGCGCTATCCAAGTGGACAACCCGTGGAATGCGTCATCGCCGATACCACTATTGGCGGCGTGGCGGAGGCGGCTGCCTGTGCCGAGAAGTTTGCCCGCGCCGGAGTGGGTCTCTCGATCACGGTTACGCCCTGCTGGTGTTACGGCTCGGAAACCATGGATATGGATCCTCTCATTCCTAAGGCGGTTTGGGGTTTCAACGGCACGGAGCGTCCCGGCGCGGTCTATCTGGCTGCCGTGTTGGCTGCCCACAATCAAAAAGGGATGCCTGCTTTTTCCATTTACGGAGAGGATGTGCAGGATGCCAAAGACCAGAATATTCCTGAGAATGTGAAGGAAAAACTCCTGCGCTTTGCGCGCGCCGGGTTGGCAGTTGCGATCCTGCGCGGCAAGTCCTATCTTTCCTTTGGCGCTGTCTCGATGGGGATTGCGGGGTCCATCGTAGATAACAATTTCTTCGAAGCATATCTTGGCATGCGCGTCGAAACGGTGGATATGACGGAATTCCTGCGGCGCATGGATGAGCGTATCTATGATCCTGAAGAGTTCAAGCGTGCCCTGGCCTGGGTGAAGAATAATTGTAAAGAAGGGCGCGAATACAACCCTCCTGAAAAACAGCGCAGTCGCAAGCAGAAGGATGAAGATTGGGAAACTGTCGTCAAGATGACAATGATTGCCCGAGATACCATGAACGGTAATCCCCGTCTGGCTGAACTTGGCTTTGGGGAAGAGGCGTTGGGGCATAATGCTATCCTATCCGGATTCCAGGGTCAGCGACAGTGGACTGACTTTAAGCCCAATGGCGACTTCCTGGAGGCGATCCTCAACACTTCCTTCGATTGGAATGGTCCTCGTCAGCCTTACCTTGTTGCGACGGAAAATGACAGCCTCAACGGTGTATGCATGTTGTTGGGACACCTGCTCACGAACACAGCTCAGATTTTTGCGGACGTGCGCACCTACTGGAGTCCAGCGGCGGTGAAGCGCGTCACAGGTCATGAATTGAGCGGGCGCGCCTCGAGTGGTCTGATTCATCTGATCAATTCGGGTGCCTGCACGCTGGATGCTACCGGCTGGCATGAGATGGATGGCCAGCCTGTTATCAAACCCTGGTGGGAAGTAACGACGGAAGAGGCGCAGAAATGCCTCGAGGCTACCACCTGGCACCCGGCTGTTACCGAATATTTCCGTGGCGGCGGTTATTCCAGTACCTTCCTGACGCGCGGCAACATGCCTGTCACGATGAGCCGCCTCAACCTGATCAAAGGCTTGGGGCCGGTCCTCCAAATCGCCGAAGGCTGGACCGTTGATTTACCTGAAGACGTTCATCACCAACTGGATGAACGCACGAATCCCACCTGGCCGACTCACTGGTTCGCGCCGAATGTGACTGGACAAGGACCCTTCCGTGATGTTTATTCTGTGATGGCGAATTGGGGCGCAAATCACGGCGCACTGAGCTATGGACATATTGGCGCAGATCTTATCAGTTTGGCAGCCATGCTGCGCATCCCAGTTTGCATGCATAATGTCACTGAAGAAAGAATTCTCCATCCCAGTGCATGGAGTGCTTTTGGCGCGAACGACTACACAGGTGCAGACTATCGCGCCTGCGCGAATTTCGGGCCGTTATATGGTTAACGAATAAAGAGGAGATGCCAAATAGTGGTCAAGTCGGGAAGTCGCCAAGTGGTAAGGCGTCAGCCTTCCAAGCTGACGTACGCTTTTATAGCGCGTTCAAATAAATTGAACCAGAAACCGATACCAGAAAAACACTCATAATATATGGGTGTTTTCTTAATTAAATCCGGCGTTGGGAAATGGTGTTTTTATCGACGCAATAACTTCTGTAAATTAGCATTTACAGTGGCGGGCAATCTGCCCGAGGTGCGGCTGCGCAGAATTAAGCTGTGACATGTTTTAAACTCCTTGGAATTATTTCACATGACAAGCCGCTCATCTGATGCTAAAATTGTCAAAGGCCACTTTAGCGCCCTGGCTTATGGGCGATAACGTCTGCTTCAACCTGTAGCTTAAGATGGGAGGTGATAGTACGCCATATGATTTTCGCAGTCAGATGCCTCGGCTGTTGATCGGGCTGGCTCCCCGCACGGTCTTTCCATGCAGCGTTGGTTGTTTTGCTATGGCACTTTCCGAAAGGAGCTAGGAGTCAAATCATGAAGAACTATAAGCTATTCCCACTTCTTCTAATCACTATAATCCTGCTCGGTGCATGCGCCCCGGCC
>Ga0105104_10000884_pt1 | contig 23236 bp, 14 predicted proteins | sample PPLLaktember2015_3_FD_87034 | JGI IMG/M metagenome (GOLD analysis project Ga0105104, IMG submission 87034) | Freshwater sediment microbial communities from Prairie Pothole Lake near Jamestown, North Dakota, USA - PPLs Lake P7 Core (6) Depth... | ecosystem: Environmental > Aquatic > Freshwater >...
AACACGAAGGGGAATTACAGGATCGAGATCACGCCGAGTCGATGAACTCAGAGCCGTTCGCTACGCGCTCCGCGTCACTGACGCTTCGCGCGTCGCGCGTTACGAGCGTGTTGAAGATTTTCACTTAATATCAATTTGGCTTACCTGTACTCATGCCCGCCTCCGATTTCCTACGCCGAAGGCTTTGCTACGCGACCCCAAGGCGGCGCAAGCGGTCAAGTAAGCCTTGCCCCCGTAGGGTGCGGATGTTTATAGTCCCGATGGTGCAAGAACAAGGGCGCCCCAGCGGGGCGCGATGTTCCGAGCCACCTCAAAACATCGCGCCCCGCTGGGGCGCCCTTGTCAGCGTCAGTGACGCGGAGCGCGTAGCGAACGGCTCTGAGTTCATCGACTCGGCGTGATCTCGATCCTGTAATTCCCCTTCGTGTTCAGATTCTTCGCCGTTAGGACGATCCTGGCCAGCCGTTCTCCCCAAGCGCTTTTCAGGCGATCATCGGTCAGTGGGATGTCCTCGATGGAGGCGTCAAACTGAGAAGCATCGTAGGAAATCCCGTACTGGGAACCAGTAGTAGGGTCGGATAGCCCGATTGTTCCCTTCTGGCTCACGTCCGCCTTGAGCGGAGTCATCAGATTCAGCCGAAGCGGTTTAACTGCCTCCTTGAGCTGATAGTCTTCCACGAGCTCAATTCTCTTTCCCCGGTCGAGGACCAGTTTGCGTTCCCAGCGATCGACTTTCGCCTCGGCGGGATATGCCCCCGCGATGTCCACCGAAAACTCCACTTTCCCGGCGTCTGAAGAAAATCGCGGCGAGCGCGAGTGGAATTCCCTGCCCTCTTTCTGCATCACCCCGTTAACGGTGGGGAGGTTGTGAAAATCGGACTGCATCGTCCAGATTTCGTAGCGCCGGGAGCTGAAGGTCTTCGACGTGTAGGTGCCGACGCCGACGTCAATCAGCAACGGCCGGCCACCCGCGTAGACAACGAAATTTCCCACGTCGTTGTGATTGTGGCTTTCAGCGTTGTGCCCACCTTTTGCAGCAAGGTAGAGACCGGCGACAGAGCCAGGCGTTGATCGGGCGGTCAGGACTTCCAGATTCGGGAACCAAGCCTCACCGAGCAACGGTTCCCGAGGTGCGGCGGACGCCAATTCGTTCAGGAGGAACAGATCAGGGAGGAGCCTGCCCAGAGACCCGTTTCGCGACACCCTCAGGTTTTGGGCGAGACCCTGCTGCTTTGCCAGGAAAGCGCCGAATCCCGCCATTGCCGGGTCATCGATTCTTTTTCCGTAACGGTAGATGAGCCCGGCCTCCGGGTTCAGCCGCGCACTGGCATCCGCAAAATTTACGTAATAGTCGTCTTTTATATACACCTTGTAGATGTACTGGCCGATCTTGCGGATGAGCGGATCTCCGTAAAGGTTAACCTTCCCTGCCGATGCAGACTCGAGCAACTCCAGGCAGTCAAACAAAGACGCTCCCGCACGCCCCCAATAGCCCGGTCCCTCGTCGCATCCCCCGTCGTCGGGATAGATGTTCAGGAAGTTGTCGAGCACCCTCATGATCTTGTGCACGGATTTCACCCGTGACGCGTCGTTCTGCTCAATCAGGAGCGTCGCCGCGAGCCAGTTGGAGCAGATCCAAGGGGTCCAGTTGTTGACGTCTTTGCGTGGCCCGAAACCCATCCACCAGAAGTCGTCCCGCTCCAAGCAGGGAGAGAGGAGGCGCCGCCCCTCTTCGATACGGATCCGCTCCCGAAGCAGCGGGGACACGGTGTCGAGCCGCGGCCCGAGCAGGTAGTCCGTCCAGGCGAGCAACGCGCCCGTCTCGGCTGCAAAAAGATCCACAATCGGTTCGGAGATATCCGGGAGGTCAGTCCCCTTCTTTTGTACGCCAATGTGCGCCGGCACACCCCAGAAGGTCTCTTCGCAGATGGCCCAAACGCCGTTCGCGATCTCGTCGAGAAACCTGCCTTTGTTTTCGAACACTTCGGCCATGACGAGCGTCGCCAGCCTCTGCCGGCGGCCGAACGAGAGCCTTTCGTAGTTGGTTCGATTGCCATCCCGCTTGTACTCCAGGAAGACGGACGCCGGAAGCGGTTCCCATTTCGTTCCCAAAAGCTTCTCCGCCTCCTTGATGCAGTCTGACTGGACGTTCTGAGGCACCTGGCTCCAGTCTCGCCGATCAGTGATGGTCGGAAACGGTTTAAAATCGGCGCGCGAAACGAGGATACGGCGGACCTCCTGCTCAGGCCAGCGGCCAGCGAGCAGATCGCGGTTCCCGAAAGCGAGGGCTGTCTGTACCAAAATCAGAGAGAGCGCGATTAAGAAAGCGGGATATCGCATAAGCAGACAGACTAAGCCGGACAGGCAAAGCGAGGCAAGGGGCAAGAGGCGATTCCACGCCTTCAGAGCCGGTCGCTACGCGCTGCGCGCGTTACGCTCCCGGCTTTGAAGGACGGTGTCGGTCAAATGCCGCCTTCACCACATCCGAAAAGTCCTTAGCGAAGTGGAATGCGAGGTCCTTTTTCAGGTATTCGGGCAACTCCTCGACACCCTTGCGATTGGCTTCGGGGAATATGAGGGTTTTGAGGCCGGCCCGCCGCGCGGCAATCACTTTCTCCTTGACCCCGCCGATCGGGAGGACGCGGCCGGTCAGGGTCAGTTCGCCGGTCATCGCGAGGTCCTTTCGGATCGATTTCTCAGTGACCATCGAAACCAGCGCGGTGGCCATGGTGACCCCCGCCGAAGGACCATCCTTCGGCGTGGCCCCAGCCGGGACATGCAGGTGTACGAAGTGCGTGTCGAAGAAATCCGGACTGGCACCGAAATCCGGTAAATGAGCCATGACGTAGGAGTAGGCAATCTGCGAGCTCTCCACCATCACCTCGCCGAGCTGGCCCGTCTGTTTGAACCCTTTCTGCTGAGTTTTGACGGCCGTCGCTTCGATTTGGAGTGTTGCTCCGCCCATACTGGTCCAGGCCAGGCCGGTGACAATTCCCGGCCGAATCTCGAAAAGGATCTCGTCCAAAAAGGTCGGCTTTCCCAAAACTTCCTCGACGTTCTTCTTCCTGACAATCAGCTTCGCCGTGGAATCTTCAGCGAGCTGAAGTGCGGCTTTCCTCATGATCTTCCGGATCTGCTTCTCGAGGTTGCGGACCCCCGCCTCCCGGGCATACCGATCGATGATTGTGACGAGAGCGTCCTTCTGAATCGTCACCTGGTTCTCGGGCAAGCCATGCTGGCGCAGCGCCTTCGGAATGAGGTAGCGGCGAGCAATCTCGATCTTCTCCTCAAGAATGTAACCGGAGAGGCGAATGACCTCCATGCGGTCGAGCAGCGGCCCTGGAATCGTGTCCAGCTGATTCGCGGTCGTGACAAAGAGTACGTCGGACAGGTCGTAGGGGACGTCCAGGTAGTGGTCCCTGAAGGCGCCGTTCTGCTCAGGATCCAGCACTTCCAGTAGAGCCGACGCGGGGTCGCCATGAAACGAGGCGCCGATCTTGTCGATCTCGTCGAGCATGATCACCGGGTTGGACGTTCCGGCGGTTTTGAGCGACTGGATGAATTTCCCGGGCATCGCCCCGATGTATGTCCGCCGGTGACCCTTGATTTCCGCTTCATCGCGCATGCCGCCGAGCGAGAACCGATAGAATTTGCGGGAGAGTGCCTCGGCAATACTCATTCCAATGGAAGTCTTTCCAACCCCGGGAGGGCCGACCAGGCACAGGATCGAGCCCGAAATGTCGCCTTTGATTTTGCCGACAGCCAGGAATTCAATGATTCGCTGCTTCACATCTTCCAGGCCGTAATGATCCCTATCCAGTATCTTGCGGGCTCTTTTGAGCGAGTAGTTATCCTGGCTCCGGATGCCCCAAGGCAGCACGGTGAGCCAATCGAGATAATTGCGGGTAACCGTGTATTCAGGAGAGGCCGGCTCGAGGATCCTCAGTTTCTCTATCTCCTCATCGACCGCCTGCTGGGCTTCGGAGTTGAGCTTTCGGATCTTCAAGCGTTCTTCGAAGGTCTCGATCTCGGTGAGCTTGCCTTCCTTCTCGAGCCCCAGCTCTTTCTTGATGGCTTTGAGCTGCTCCCGGAGGAAAAACTCGCGCTGCTGACCGGTCATCTTTTCTTCGATCTGCTTGGTAATCTTCTGCTGGAGCTTGGCGACTTCGACTTCTCTTCTCAAGAGCACCAGGGTCCGATCGATCCGGTGTCTCACGTCGAACTCAGCGAGCACCTGTTGAAGCTCCGGTCCGTCTGCGCTCGTCAAACTCGCCGCGAAATCGGCGAGGCGGCCCGGGTCGTCCAACGAAGTCCGGGTCAGGAACATCCGGATCGCTTCGGACTGCAGCGGGTTGAGGTCCATCAGTTCCTTAAGCGCCTGGATGACGGCCCGAGAGTAAGCCTTCAGCTCCGGGTTGACGTCAAACTGCATGGCAAAATGGTACTCGACCCGCGCAAGTATTCCCGGCGGCGCGTCAACGGCCTCTACCACTTTGAAACGCTCCATGCAGGCGATCAGGACCTGTGGATTGCCTTCTTCGGCTCTGAAGACTTTCACAATCTTGGCCGCCACACCGACATCGTAAAGATTCTCGGCGCTCGTCTCCGCTTCAGGATTCTTAACGAGCACAATGCCGATCGTCTGGTTTGACGACTGGAGCGCGTACTCGACCGTCGCTACCTGGTCCTGGGGGACTTCAAGCGGGATCTGGAGGCCTGGGAAAAATGGCCGGCGCCTGGCCGGAATGACAGGAAGGGTGCCAGGAAGAAGTTCTCCGGCCAGGACGAGGCTGGTCCCCGTGCCTTCTGGAGCGGGCGTTTCCTCTGTCGACGGTGTTTCTTCCTCAGTCGCAGTCTCGGGAGTCTCCAGCTCTTCTTTCATGCTAATGACTATATCAGCGGGGAGCACCAAAAACACGGGGAGGGGGAGGTCCGGTTTACCTTCGCATTTGTGGGGCTGGACACGGATCGGGCGTTGGACCGCAGATCACGCGGCCCAACCCTTTTGCGGTGTTGCGGGAGTCCGTTGTATCATCAGCTTTTCCCGAGGAGAAGGAACACTATGCGACCAGTGTGCATTATCGTCCGTGACGGTTGGGGCTATAACGAAAATCCCAAGGGCAATTCCGTGCTCTCGGCAAACACGCCGAACATCGACTCATACAAGGAGAAGTATCCTTGGTGCCTGCTCGACGCCTCGGGCGAGCCGGTCGGCCTTCCCGATGGTTACCAGGGCTCTTCGGAAGTGGGCCACCTGAACATGGGCGCAGGCCGAATTGTCATTCAAGAGCTCAAGCGCATCGACGACGGGCTGGCGACCGGAGAGTTTTTCAAAGCGGCAAAGTGGCGCTTGCTGATCGAAAACTGGCGGAGAAACAACAGCAATTTGCACCTCCTCGGGCTGCTGCAGGATGAAGGCGTGCACGCCCATCAGGAGCATCTCTTCAAGATCATGCGCCGCGCCCGGCAGGAGTTCCCTGAAGGCCGAATGATCGTTCACCCATTCCTGGATGGCCGTGACACCCCGCCGCGGAGCACGCTCGAGTATATCGCCAAACTGCGCCAGGTCATGGAAGAGGTGGGCGGCGGGTGCACCATCGGGACGGTAATGGGGCGTTATTACGCGATGGATCGTTCGAAGAACTGGACATTGACCGACATCGCCTACAACTGCCTGGTCCTCGGCCAGGGAAGGAAGGCCCCCACGGCAGAAGCGGCGGTGGCTGAGTCCTACGCCAATGACAAGACACCCGATAACGTCCCCATGTTTGACGAGTACATCCCGCCTTACGTTATTGACGGCTACCCGGGAATCAAGGACGGTGACAGTGTCGTCCACACTAATTACCGGCAGGACCGCGCCATCCAGCTTTCGATGGCCTTTCTCGACCCTAAATACCCGGGCAAGCTATCCGTCAGACCCCGGGTCGTCTACGTTGGGTTGACGCGGTATTACGACGAGTTTGAAAACTACATCATGGCCCCGATGAGCGGCAGCGGCGCGATGGACAACCTGCTCGGCGAAGTGGTTTCGAATGCCGGACTCCGCCAATTGCGCATTGCCGAGACGCAGAAGTTCCGGCACGTGACGAGCTTCTTCAACGGAAAAGCGACTACCCCGTACAAAAACGAAGACCAGGTAGAGGTGAAAGGTCGGTTTGATCCAGCCACGTTCGGATCACACCCGGAAATGGACGCCTACAATGTGACGGATGAAATCCTTCGGCGGCTGGCTGACAACCGTTATCACTTTATAGTCATCAACTTCGCAAACGGCGATATGGTGGGTCACACCGGCGATCCCCAGGCGGCCCGTAAGGCGATCGAGGTGGTCGATGAGTGCGTCGGCCGGGTGGTCAGCCGGCTGCTGGAGCTCGAGGCCTATGTTCTAATTACCGCCGATCACGGAAACTCCGAGCAAATGGTCGATTACCAGACAGGGATGGTAAAGACGAGTCACACACTCTTCCCGGTTGAATGCATCCTGGTCGGCGAGGACACGCCGCGGATGACCTTACGCCCGTATGGCAAACTGGCCGACCTGGCGCCGACGGTTCTCCACCTGCTCGAATTGCCTGTCCCGCCGGAGATGACGGCCAATGATCTGATCTGCAACGAGAAAGAATTCACGCGCTTTGCGGCCGCCATGACGTCAAAGGGGGCGGGGCGACCGGCCGGGTCGAAGTCGGCAAAGCGGGAGTCTGCGGAAGTAAAGAGCGTCTAAAAAGGGCACGGACTACGATGGACGACGTGGACGGGGTGGACTCAGTGGACCGATCACGAAATGGCGCAAGTCCACTTGGTCCACCCCGTCCACGTCGTCCATTGGAGTCGCTTTTACAGCTTTTCCCGGATGGCCCGCGCAATGCGCTCGACGCGCTTCAGGTAGTCGAGCATATTGGCCGCCTTCAAATCCGCGATGCTCGTCACGTGAGTCGGCTTGAAGAAGTAATCCCGGATGAAGCGCTCGGCGTTCGTGGTCTGCTCGGAGAGTGACTCGATCTCGATCTTAAACCCGCTTGCTTCGGCTTCCCGACTTACTTTAACGTCGAAATTGTCCTTTGCAGCGAGCTCGACGAGCACCATGGACAGGCTGGTGCGAAGATCCTTCGACTGGTCCTCGGCCTTTACCAAGGCCTGCCGCAGCGCAGTCACTGCCTGGGCTCGCTTGCCCGAATCGTCGCCAACGAGGTCCGAGGACGCCGACGAAGCGCTCTGCACGCTTGCTTTCAGCTCGCTCAACTTCAGATATGTCTGCTTAACAAAGTGGTCGACCTGGTTATCCACCCAGTTCTCTCGGAACTTGTATTCGATGCTGGCTTCGTTCGTGCTATCCGGGTAAGGGGAGTTCGCGGAGAGAACCTGTCGCAACAGCGGATTGCAGCGAACCATCTCGTAGTTGATATCTTCGGCGGGCGGGCCGGCTTCTTGTGGAGCGGCAAAGGCACTCGGGCACAGGCATAGTACGAACAGGAGTGTCAGGCCGGAGTATGGTCTGAGATGCACGGTCCTCATTAAACTGCCGACCGGGCCACAAATCAATAGCAGCGCAGCGAACAATCGTTCACCAAAGCCCGAGGATCGGCAGCAGCAGGCGCAGGCCAAGCCAAAGGACCAAGGTTCCCGTGACACTCAACAGTATTCCCGCTCGAATCATCCGCGTGATCGGGACCAATCCTGTGCCGTACACAATGGCGTTGGGGGGAGTGGACACGGGCAGCATGAAGGCCCAGCTCGCGCCGAGAGTCGCTCCAATAGCCGGGGGAATCGGGTTGAGGTGGGCAGCCATGGCAATTGAGATCATTACGGGAATGATCATGTTCGCGGCGGCCGTGTTTGACGTTGTCTCGGTGATGACAATAGCCGCGATGATCGCTATCAGAGTCATCCCCTCGAGCGACGTTGTGCCACTGATCCGCAGAATCCCCTTGCCGACTGATTCAGCCAGGCCCGTCTGAAACATCAGGTTGCCCAAGCTGAGTCCGCCGCCAAAGAGAATCAACGTTCCCCAGTCGATTCCAAGAGCGTCTTTCCACGTCAGAGTGAAGGTCCGGCGCGACCAGTCAACGGGCAGGATGAAGAGCAGCAGCGCGCCGATGAGAGCGGCTACTGCTTCTGGGACCCGGTTGTTGTAGCCCTTCATGACAGGCGAGTCGGCGCCCCAGAACAGGGCGAAGAAACCCGGGATCACCCACAAAGCGACCGTGACAATGAAGACGACCAAGGTATTCTTCTGCCCCCGGCTCCACGGCCCCAGCTCGGCCAGTGCCCGCTTCACATATTGCCGGCTGCCCGCCAGCACGTCCGATCGCGGTCTATGAAGAAAGTAAAGGATCACCAACACGAGGGTGAAGAGGGCGACCGCGCAGGGCACGGCGAACGCCATCCACTGGAAGAACGGAATTCGAACCCCGGTCGATTTCTCGATCATCGCTATGCCGATCAGGTTCGGAGGAGTGCCGATCGGCGTGCCCATACCTCCGGTCGAAGACGCATACGCCGCGATGAGCAGAAAACCGCTGGCAAACCCGCCCGGGCCGCGGACATTCGAACCCGCGCCTTCCGCCCTGGCCATTGCCCCGATGATACCGATCGCAATGGGGGCGAGCATCGCGGTTGTCGCAGTGTTGCTGATCCACATCGAGAGGACAGCGGCGACAGCACCGTATGCGAGCAGCAGCCTGAAGCTGCTGCCCCCTATTACGTTGAGCGCCATGATACGGAAAGCAAAGCGCTTGTCCAGGCCGTGGACCGACATGGCTTGTGCAATAAGAAAACTTCCGAGAAACAGGTAAATAATCGGATCAGCCAGCGGTGCAAAAGCTTTGGCCGCCGGCGCTACTCCCGTGACTACGCACAGCATGACACCTAGCAAGGCGGCGATCGGGATCGGGACCGGTTCGGTCACCCACCAGATGATCACCCAGGCCAGGATCGCGGCCAGGCGGTGTGACTGAACGTTGCCGAAAGGCACGAGGTAGACGACCAGGCTCACGAGCGGACCGAGAAAGAGGCCGACCGTTCTCCTCCAATGCTCAAATCTCTCTTCTGTTTTCGTGAGGGTAGGTCGTACGTCAGCCGGCGGAGGCGTCGTCTGGTTCGGCACGGCGCTAGAATAGCGCAGTTTCTGCTGAAGGACGACAAGGACTTCGCCGACGACGAGGGACGCAAGGCGAGGCGGGGGTGAGAGGCGCGTCGCCTTATTCGGGCTGGAGTCGCGTTACAGAGCCACGCACGAAGCGAGGGGTTGCGAAGCGTTTTGCGCGAAGCAGCCCTCCACTTCGTGCGCGGCTCTGTAACGCGACTCCAGCTCACTGCGTGGTTTGAACCGCCGCCTTTATCTATCTAGCTTTCCGGCTCGGTCACGGTCAGAATCTGGTCCGCCTTCACGTTCTCCAGAATCTGCACGGTCCCGCTGGGCCAGGTGATCTCGATCCTGCTGACGACCTCATCCTTCCCGAGCCCAAAATGAACGCGTGGATCGGACGAACAGCCATATCCAACGGCGGTATTGACGTGACCATGCCGCGCGCCGGAGGCAGTCGTCACCTTGATTTTCGCACCCATGCCGTCGCGGTTGCTTTTGCGGCCGACCGCCCGGATGAGAAGCCAGTGATTCGGTACGGGTGAGACATTGCGCCAGATCTCCGTCGGGCCGTTTAGCGACGTGACGACGATGTCGATTCGGCCATCGTTATCCAAGTCGCCAAAGGCGGACCCTCGATGGACGGCTTTGCTTGAGGCAAAGCGCTCGCCGGCGTCTGCAACCGCATCAGCGAACTTCCCATTCTTCAGATTGGCGAACAGGGCATTCGCCATCGGGACTCGTTCCCGGAAGCTGCCGTTCGGATCCATCACGTCGCCACAGGCGACGAACAGGTCTTTCCAGCCGTCGTTGTTGAAGTCGACAATCCCGTTGCTCCAGCCGGTCTTGGCCCGAATAACTGACGCTACGCCGCTTGAGGCAGTCGCTTCCTCGAACAGGTTGTTCCCCAGGTTCCTGAAGAGAGGCATTGTCTCGTTAGTGAGGGCGGCTTCGAAGACGTCGGGCAGCGAGTCGTTATCGATGTCCTTCGCGTCTACTCCCATGCCGGACACCGCACTGCCCGAGTAGGTGTACGCGACTCCCGCTTCAAAGCCGATTTCCTTAAACGTCCCATTCTTCTGGTTGTGGAAAAGAAAGGCAGGTTCGGTGTCATTGGCGACGAACAGGTCCACCCACCCGTCGCCATCGAAGTCGGCCGGGCCGATCCCCATGCCCTTGCCGATGTGGGCCCGAATCCCTGACTGGCGGGAAACATCGGTGAAAGTTCCGTCGCGGTTGTTGTGGTAAAGAGAATCGGGAAGGCCGCGATAATGCTGGGGATGGCAGTAGTCCGGCGCGTTCGCCGGCCCGCAGATTGGCTCGGTCTTCGGATCCCAGACGCAGTAATTCGAGACGAACAAGTCCAGCCAACCGTCCCGATCGTAATCCACAAAGGCAGCACCCACCGACCATAAGGTGCCGTAATCGGGATCTCCCGGTCCCAGGCGCGCCTTGACCGTTCGGTCTTCGAAAGTCCCGTCGCCCTTGTTCCGGTATAGGACATTCTCGCGCAGTCCCGCCACGAAGAGATCCGTGAGGCCGTCGTTGTCGTAGTCCCCGGCGATCACGCCATGGGTGTAGCCTCGCCCCTTGACGCCCGCAGCTTCGGTGACATCCTCAAACGAAAGACCGCCCGAATTCTTGTACAGGCGGTTGTAGAACATCGGCGCGTTCTTTTCAAGGCCGGGCATGGTCGCGCCATTGACCAGGTAGATGTCGAGTCGACCGTCGTTGTTGTAGTCAAGCAATGCGATTCCGGAAATCATGGTTTCCGGCTGGTGCCTGTGCTCGGTACGGCTCGGCTCTATGACAAATCGCACCCCGGAGTTCTCCGCGAGCTCCAGCCGGATTGGGTCCACACCTGGAGTTGCGGCGACGCCAAGCCCAAGCGCGAGTGCGATCAGAAGAATCATTCCGACTCCTGACTCCTGACTTTTGACTTCTGTTACAGGATTAAAAGATTAGCAGATCTGGGAGGATGGCAGGCAAGAAAGGAGCAACGCGGGTTGGCCGATTATTCGCTCTCGTTCATCTCCTGCTCCTGGCTTATTTCCTGCTCCTGGCCCTTCAGTTCGACGCGGTCCTTCTTCAGGTTCACCCGGAGACGCGCGTAAATGGTCATGTAGACGTTGGCAACCCAGACGAGTGCAAAGGTCGACAGTACGTAACCTCTCCAGTCGTCGATCAGCAGCCGGAAGCCGGCCAGGATCACGAAAGCAAGAGCCACGTAGTGACTGAAGCAGTATTCACAGGTGACCAGATAGTGGAGCTTTCGCCCCACCAGGCTGCTCGAGTCTTTCGAAAAATCCTCAAAGTACTCCCGAACTTCGCGAAAGACCTCCTCGTGCGTGACGGTCCAGGAGACCGCGGCAACCGGCATGGCGAGTATCGCCAGCCAGGCAGCCTGCATGCCTAAACTCATAATGTGAATCTGCAGCCTTTTCGGTTCAAGGGGGTAACAAGAAACCTTACTCAATATTGTAACCGTTATTGTTGCTGTGGATGGCGCGAAAAGGGTGGGGGCACTGCGCCTGACGTGCCGCTGCGAAGTCCGACAGAGCCGTGAGCGAAGCGTTTTTGCGGAGCGACCCGGCCCGGACCGCGAATACCAACCCACCCGCGGTTGATGGAAGTGGCTCGGGCCGGGTCGCTCCGCAAAAACGCTCCGCTCACGGCTCTGTCGAAAAGAAACTACCTCTTATATCCCGGACCGCGGACTACGCGACCGGGGAAGGCGCCGGTGTGTTCACCGTTCTTCAGAACCTGGACGCCGTTGACGAAAACATGGCGCATGCCTGTAGCGTACTGATGCGGTTTCTCGTAGGTCGCATGGTCTTGGATGCGGGCCGCGTCGAAAACGACGACATCCGCGTAATGGCCGACCTTCAGGCTCCCGCGGTCCCGGATCTTCAGGTTCGAGGCGGGCAGCGACGAGAGCTTGCGAATTGCTTCTTCCAGGGGAAACAGTTTTTCGTCGCGCGCATACCGGCCGAGCACCCGGACAAAAGTCCCGTACGCACGGGGGTGCGGATTGGACTTCAAGAAGACTCCTTCCGGGGCCTGGGACGCTTCATCGGAGCCAAAACTCACCCACGGAAGCTTGATTTCCCTGCGCACGTTTTCTTCCGACATCAGGAAGTACACGGTGCCGATCCGGCTGTCGTCTTCGACGATCAGGTCCATGGCGGTTTCTTCAGGAGACTTCCCCCGCATCGCGGCGACTTCTGCGAGCGTTTTGCCGGTCAGCGGCTTGAGCGCCTCGTTCTTGAAGCCGACGAGCAGGATGCCAGTCGGACCCGCATGGAGGTACATGTTTTCCCACTTGTCTGTCGGTGTTCTCATTTCCTGGATGACTCGAGCGCGCACGGCCGGTTCCTTTAGCCGAGCCACGAACGCCTTCGGGCCACCCTCCTGGACCCACGGTGGCATCGAAGCCGAGAGACCAGTGGCAGCCGCCGTGTAGGTGTACATATCAGCAGTGATTGCCAGTCCCTCTTTTCGGGCCTGTTCGATTCTCCCGATGGCCGGCTCGATCTTTCCCCAGTTGGTTTTTCCAGCCGCCTTGAAGTGATAGACCTCAGCCGGCACCCGTGCCGCGCGAGCGATCCGGATCAACTCATCCAGGCTTTCAAGGAATTGATTCCCTTCGCTGCGAATGTGCGAAATGTAGATGCCGCCGTACTGGGAAACTACCCTGCAGAGCTCGACCAGCTCGTCCTCCTTGGTGAAGAAGCCCGGAGGATAGATGAGCGAGCTGGCCAGGCCGAGCGCACCTTCCTCCATGGCCTGCCGGACCAGCCCCTTCATCCGCTCCAGCTCCTCGGCTGTCGGCCGCCGATCGACATTTCCTACCTCGTGCATCCTCACGGTGGTGGCGCCCACAAACGAGGCAACGTTGGTCGATATCCCCTTCTTCGCGAGAAAATCCAGGTATTCACCGAGAGTCGTCCAGGTAATCGGGAATTTGATATCGCCCTGTTGCTCGAGCGTCTCCTGCTTAATCGCCTCGTTCATCGGACCCATCGACCAGCCCTCGCCCATCACCTCGAGCGTAACGCCCTGGCGAAGCTCCGATTGAGAGCGGCCATCCGCGATGAGCGATTCGTTGGACCAACTGAGCATGTTGATGAAGCCGGGTGCAACAGCCAATCCACGGGCGTCGATTTCGGTTGTTGCCGTCGCCCGCTTCAGATCTCCAATGGCAGCGATTCGGTCACCCCTCATCGCCAGATCCGTGACGACGGGCCGCGCGCCGCTGCCGTCGTAAAGCGTGCCGCCCCGCAGGATCACATCGTAGGGTTCGGACTCAGCCGGCGAGACTTGAAAGCCCCGGGCACCAAGCAGCCCGACAGCAACAAGCAGCACAGCCGCCGTTGAGAGGATGAGTGGTTGCTTCATGAAGGTATTGTATTAAGCAGCGTGCGGACTGTGGAAGTTCCGGCCTCGAGCCAACAGTGTTGACCCGACCCGGAACTATTTGCCGCTCGCAGACGCTAATACACCGGAGGAGAGACGAATGAGATTAAGCCGGTCCCACTTTCTTTGCTTTTCTCTGGCATTGCTGGTTCTGGGGATCCCCGCCTGCGCAAAGCGGAAGGCTCAGGTGAGGTTTCCGGTCGAGGAGTACCAGGCCCTCATCAAAGAGGGCGACCAGCTTTTTCAAAAAGGACACCTGTGGGGCTGGCGAGAGGCGGACCGGCGCTATGAAAAGGCGTGGACCATGGCCAAATCCGATGAACTGCTGGAACGTCGTGTCGTGTGCCTGACCCTCCAGACAACCAGGGAGCGTGACGAGCTGATTTTCGGTTCCGGTGCGGGAAACAGACTGGAGCAACTGGGACCGGTAACGTCGGCCAAGCTGCGTCTGCTTCTGGCCCTTGCCGCCTCTTACGGGCAGTCAAAACCCTCCTTGCCTGCCGACCTCTCCTCCCTGTCTTTTGACACCCTCCTCGACACCCAGAACTCGCCAGCCGAGGCCTACCTTTATCTCCTTTGCCTCAAAACCTATCGCCCCGACAAGCACCAGGAAGCGGAGGTCGTCGCATCGGAAAGGCACAAAGCGTCAAACATCTTCCGCTATGCGGCCCCGGCCGAGGACGATGAGATCGATCGACTCATCGAAGCGGAGCCGGAATTCGCGGAACTGCGGCTCTTCAAGGGCCACTCCTGCTTTCAAAACATACAGCTGGCGAAGGCGCGTGAGCAGTTCGAAAAGACTGTCGAGCTGTTGCCCGATCATGCTGAAGCGGTCAACGCGCTCGGTGATGTTTACCTGTTTGGTTTCAGGGACAACGGCAAGGCTTTGGAGCAATACGAAGCAGCGCTGAAAATTGATCCGGGCAACATAAAGGGTCTGTTCGGGAAGGGCGTCGTGGAGCACTACGTCGGACAGTACGCCGAGTCAACCAGGGTCCTGGATGTCCTGCTCGGGGAAAAGCAGCGGTGGGACTTCTTGTCAGAGAGGCAAACACAGTATTACAAGGGCCAGGCTTATTACTACAAGGCGTATAACGCCTACATGTCGGAGAACCTGCCGGAAGCTCGAAAATGCGTTGATACGGCCAAAGGGTACGTCCCGAATTTCGGAGGGGTGTATTACCTTTCCGGCCTGCTCCATTACCGAATACGGGACTTGGAGTCGGCCAAGCGCGACTTCCTCCGGGCTTTGGAGGAAGGCAGGGAATACTGCGACGCGCCCTATTACCTGGGTGTGATCGAGCGGGCGCGGGACGGCGAGAGCAGCGCCGCGTATTTCCTCGCCTGCGGCGACTGCTATCGTAACAGCCTCAAAGAGGACCGAAAGCGGGTCGAAGACATTCCGAAAATGGACATATCCGAGCCGGAAAAGCAGGTCCTCAAGAACAAGCTGGAGAAGGATATCGTCGAGCTTGGCCAGACAGCCGGGAAAATCCTGAATGACATCCTGCGAATCCTGCCGGCGATGGAATTTGAGGGGAAGGAACTGGAAACCCAGCTTCTGACGGAGGTCTCCGAGCAGCTGAATGCCGCCGCCGGGAGCGGGGAGCAGCGGTAGCAGGTGGCCGCAGAGGGCGGTCGTTCAGTTCGTAACAGAGCCGCAAGCGCAGCGTTTTTTGCGGAGCGCGTCGGGTTCATGCCTAAGCACAAATCGATCTTGCTTACGGCACGAACCCGACGCGCTCCGCAAAAAACGCTGCGCTTGCGGCTCTGTTACCTTCAGGGATACGCAGTATCAGCCCTCTACCGCCGCCCCTTGTTAACCCTGTTAATAACGGATAAAAACCTGAACTGCGGGCGATCCTCCTGCACCAAACTCGAGTGGGAAGGTGTTACACTATTTGTCTTGTAGGGGAGCCTTTGTGGCAAGGGAAAGGAGCTATTGGGATGAGTGAGAAGGATGACAGAGACCTTCAGGAGACCGGCCCGGACAAGAAAGGCATCGATCGCCGGGACATTTTGCAGGGAATGGCGACACTTCCGGTGCTCGGCCTTTTCGGCTACGCCGTTCACAAGCAGGTCAGCTACGAGAATGCGACGGTTGCCAAAACACTTGGAACGGGTCAGGCCTCGAACCTGAGGGAGGTCAATGTCGCTCTCCTCGGGGCAGGCGCCCAGGGCCAGGTCCTGCTTGACGCGATGCTCAAATGCCCGAATGTCCGATTCAAGGCGGTTTGCGACATTTGGACGGATTACAACCTCAAAAAAGTCGTCAACATCCTCAAGAAGTACAACTTCAACGTCAACGGGTACGAAGACTACCGGGAGATGCTGGACAAGGAGAAGGACATCGAGGCGGTGGTAATCGCCACGCCCGACTTCTGGCATTCCCAGCACGCCGTCGACTGCCTGAAAGCCGGAAAGCACGTCTACTGCGAGAAAGAGATGTCGAACACGCTGGAGGGGGCCAAGAAGATGGTCCTCGCCCAGAGAGAAGCCGGCAAGCTCCTTCAGATCGGCCACCAGCGGCGAAGCAACCCCAGGTACAAATACTGCTATAACAAACTCATAAAAGAGGCCAAGCTCCTGGGACGCATCGTCACGATCAACGGTCAATGGAACCGGGCTGTGCAGCCCGACCTGGGTTATCCGAAGCGCTACGAGATACCCGCCGACAAACTGAAGAAGTACGGGTTCAAGAGCATGGAGCAGTTCCGGAACTGGCGCTGGTACAAGGGACTGGGCGGAGGACCGATCGTGGACCTCGGGTCTCACCAGATCGACATCTACGGCTGGTTCCTGGATGCCCGGCCCGTTGCGCTGGTCGCCAGCGGCGGTAACGACTACTATCCTGCGGAAACCAGGGAATGGTACGACACCGCAATGGTCGTCTATGAGTACGAAACGCCCGAGGGGCGGGCCAGGGGTTATTACCAGACCCAGACGACCAACAGCAGCCTCGGCTACTTCGAGAGATTCATGGGCGACCAGGGAACCCTGGTCATTTCGGAGTCCGACGCCAATTACGCGAACGCCATTTACCGCGAGGTGACGGCACCGGCATGGGACGAATGGGTGCAGAAGGGTTACGTCACCGCGCCCAAGGTCGCCGAAGTGAAAGAGCAGAAGGCCGTCCTCGACGTACGTGAAAGCGTGTCGCCCGACGAGCACAAGATCCCCGTCGAGTTCGCCGATTTGTACCATCGGCCGCACTTGATGAACTTCTTCAACTCGGTTCGCGGATTGGAGAAACTCAATTGCCCCGCCGAAATCGGCTACGAGACCGCGGTTACCGTGCTGAAGGTCAATGAGGCGATTGAGGCCGGCCAACGGTTGGAATTCCGCCCTGACGAGTTCGAGATCAGCTAGGCGATCATTGACAGCGACTGATGCGCGAAAGGAACGAATGGACATGGTACAGGAACGATATACCCACCTGCAGATGATCGCCCTGGTTGTGATGCGCGTCCTGATCGGGTGGCACTTTCTCTATGAAGGCGTCGCGAAGATGCTTAAGAAGGACTGGTCCGCAGCCGGCTATCTGAAAGCCGCGAAGGGACCTATGGCGGGGATGTTTCATTCAATGGCCAACAACCCCGACGTGCTTGATTGGGTCAATTTCATGAACATGTGGGGATTGACCCTCATCGGTGCGGCCTTGATCCTCGGGCTCCTCACCCGCTACGCGGCCATCGGCGGAGCCTTCATGGTTCTGCTTTACTACTTCGCGAATCCGCCGTTTATCGGGTACTTCTCTTCACAGGCGACCGAGGGAAGCTACCTGCTCGTCAACAAAAATCTTGTTGAGATCGGCGCCCTGTTTGTCATCGCGGTGACGTACAGCGGCAGGTATATCGGACTCGATCGGATCTTCTACGGGCTATTCCACAGGCGGAGAAGAACGGTTGAGGAGCGGGAACTGACAGGCGCAACCGTCTAAGTTTTCTCAAAGTCCTACAGAGCCGCGCACGGAGCGAAAGGGCTTTACCCGGAGCGGAGTAAGCGGACCACCCACCCGACATTAACGGCACGTTGGGTGGTCCGCTTACTCCGCTCCGGGTAAAGCCCTTTCGCTCCGTGCGCGGCTCTGTAACTGCTAAGACCATGGATATTTGCCGCCGATTATCACTCCGCGAGTTTTGCTTTCCGGAACAACATATCCGCTGACTGCTCGATTTTCGCCTTGAGACGCGGCGGAAAGGACGGGTGGCTGTCCAGGAATTCGCGAACAATCCCGGCAGGTTCGTTTGAGCTGTGACCCGAAAGGGTTGCGTCCAACCAGCCTTTGGCGAAGAAGATGTCGCCGGTCGCCTGGATCTCCTCGAGCATGTCCAGGCTCGGCTTGATGTACTTGATCGACTTCTGGGCCCTGAGCGGGTGGTGGAGGTAGGCCAGCGCCTGGAGCACCCACGGTTCGTGTTTCCGGTTCTCCTTCTTTTTGAGGCTCTCAAAGAAGTTGTCAGGATCTGCCGAGAAAGCCTGGGCCACAAAAACGAATTCCCTGCCCCGGTCAGGATTCTTGATCCGCCGGCTCTGACGTGCGAGTATCCCAGGGGTGTCGTCGACACCCCTGACTGCCAGTTCCCACGCCAATTTCATGAAATCCTGTTCAGAAAGGTTGAGACCCGGCAACTTGAGCCGGCCGTCCCACACCTCCCGCAGACGTTCGATCCCCGGCTGGGTCACGGCTATCCTCATAAAGCCCTTGAAACAGGTGGCTTTCAAGCTCGGCGAACGAGCCGCCATAAGCAGCTTCCAGGTCTCCTTCTCCAAATCAGGGGCGAGAGCCGATCGTTCGCTCTCCGAGAGAAATCCCCAATAGACCGTCGAGAGTGTGTTCAGAAGGAAATTGACGTTCTGTTCTTCGGGCTCGGTCCTCAATCCGCCAAGTCCGGAGCGAACAAATGTGCCGGGTGCCACCTGGCCCTCCAGCAAGGCGTCATACAGCGTCATCCATGCGGCAGCGCGGGAAACGGCCTCCGGCAGGGATTGGAAATTCCGCAAAAGGTAGGTCCGGCTCTCTTCGTCTATCTCAAAGAGCCCGTACCCGACTCCCCGGGCGTCGGGAAGCACGAATTCAGGTCGCGGCAAGCCTTGAGCCTCTTTGACAGTGAGACTCCGCTCGGCGAGGTTGACTTCGAATGATTTTGCTTTTCCTTTCCCACCCATCTGAGGCGTGACCCTCTCGGGCCAAACCAACTGTCTCCCGAGCGGGTCGTCCTGCGTCAAGCGCAAAGAGCCGACACGCGCGCTACTCAACTGGAGCTCGGCCCTGATCGACGGCCTTCCCGGCTGTTCAACCCAGTTGCGGCTCCAAGCCGCGAGGTCGGCCTGCGTCCGCTTGTCGAGAATTGAGACCAGGGCGGGCCAGGTCGCATTCGAAAAGGAAAAACTCTTCAGATATTCCCGCAGCCCGGCTTGCATGGCCTTCTCGCCAATCAGCAACTCAAGCTGGCGCATCATGATCGGCGCTTTCTGATAGATAATCGCCCCGTACAGGCTGCCCGCCTCGTTCATGTTTTCCAACTGCTGACGGATCGAATTCGCTCCGCGCGTGCGATCCACCTCGTACGCGCCCGGATAATGCGCCAAAAAGAATCGAAGCTGGTGGTCGACATCCGGGAACGAAGGATTCACGATTTTCGCAGCCATGAAGTTCGCGAAGACTTCCTTGGTCCAGACGTCGTTAAACCATTGCATCGTGACGAGGTCCCCGAACCACATGTGCGAGGTCTCGTGCGCTATCAGGCTCGCCCGCTGCAGGATCTCGTTCTGAGTTGCCGATTCATCCAGGAACAGGCTGGTGTCGCGATACAGGATTGCGCCCGGGTGCTCCATCCCGGAAAACTGGAAGGCCGGAACGGCAACGAAATCGAACTTATCGAACGGGTAGCCGATGCCGGTGTAGTCTTCCAGCCAATCGAGAGCCTTTCGGTGCAGCTCGAAGATAGCAGGGAGGTTGCGAGAAACGCGCGCCCGATCGTTTTCCCGGTGAAACAGTCGTATTGGTTGGCCCTTCCATTGGCTCTCCTCGATCTCGAACTTCCCAGCTGCAAAAGCGAACAGGTAGGTGCTGACCGGTTTGGTTTCCTCAAACACGAATCGGCGCTGGTCTCCCAGGCGCTCGTCCGCAACCGTACGAGCGTTAGCAGCGGCCGTCCATGCGGCAGGAACTTCAAGCGTGAGGTGGTACCTCGCCTTTAAGTCGGGTTGGTCAAAGCAAGGGAAAGCCGCCGATGCCCGGTTCGGGACGAAGAGCGTATAGAGGTAGTCCTCGTGACGATTCAACGGACTGTTCCCGGCAATGAACCGGATCGATATCTGGTTTGCGCCCGCACGCAGGTTGTCGGAGGACACTCGGATGTGGTCGGGAAAATGGCTCCAATTCGCCGTCTGGCCATTAGCCTTGACCTCCAGCACGTTCTCGCGAGGCTGCTGGAAATCGAGAACGAGTCCGTTTTGCGGATCGGACAAGCTGAAAGCGATCGTCTCCTGGCCTTGGACCGGCTGGGCAGGGTCGGCCGGGACTTCCCAGGACATTCGATAGGTGAGATTGGAGACGCGACGCGCCCGGTCCTGAGCCAGCTCCCAAGTGACGCCGCGCTCGGGCGGCTTTTGGTTGTCGGGTCCTGTTCCGCACGAGATCATGATCAAAATGAGAACCCCGGCCAGCACGGTGTGTTTCACACAGCAGAGCTTACCAGCAGCCCAAGCCGAGGCGCAAAAAAGGTGGCAGATTCCTGGTTTTAGGGCCAAAGGCCATCAAGTCGGTCCGTTGTGCTACGCGGCTTTATGCCCTCACTTCACCACCCTCAGCCAGCCGCCGTCCACGTAATAGGTCGAGCCGGTGCAGTAGCCGGCGCGAGGGGAGCAGAGAAAGACGAAAAGGTCGGCGATCTCCTCGGGAGAGGCGAAGCGCCCGAGGGGAGCTTTTTCCTTCGCAATCGCGTCCAGGCATGCCTCCCATCCCCCGCCCGTCTTTTCCGCCTGGTTTTCCGCCCACTCACGCCAGGGCGCCGTGAGGACCAAACCAGGATTCACGGTATTCACACGGATGTTGTACGGAGCGACTTCATTCGCCAGGCACTTCGAAAACATGACGAGAGCCGCTTTCGTGACGTTGTAGATCGGCTCGTGCCCCAGCGGCTGACTGGCGCAAATCGAGGCATTATGAAGGATGACTCCTCCGCCGCGTTGCCGCATAAGCGGGACGAGATACCGCGCGAGGCGGACGGCGGCCATCACCTGAAGATCCCAGTAGTACTGCCACCGGGAATCGGGCGCTTCGAGGATCGTCTCGTTACTGCCAGTCCCGGCGTTGTTGATGAGAATATCGGCGCCTCCAAAGACTTCCGCGACCCGCTCTGCAAGGCGTCGGATTTCCTCCTCGCGGCTCACATCGGCGCTCACCGCGATTGTTTTGACAGAATTCTTCCCGCCGATTTCCCGGACGGCTCGATCCAGTTCCTCCGCTCTCCTCGCGCATAGCGCGAGGTGAACACCTTCATCCGCCAAACGCCGGGCGATCGCCAAGCCGATTCCGGTGCTGCCGCCCGTTATCACTGCAACCTTATCGCGAAGCTCGAGCTCCATGGTTATCCCTCAAATGGATTCTATCTTAGAGTCAAGAGCTGGAACATTTGGCAGAGAATGGACGAGTAAAGCCGGGCTAAAGGCGGAGCGAACGACCTGCAGTGAACCCGCCTTCTTGCGCCTGCATCCAAGAGATCAGCAGTCATTGCGGGAGGAGCGAAAATGCCCATCTACCGGCTTGGTCTCCTGTTCGTCATGGCCTTTCTAGCGTCGCTTTCCGCCCTTGCTCAACAGTCCCAGGACTCTCCTGATTTCCTTTTCTCGCAGCCGCTCGGCAGCGTGGGCTTTCGGATGGGACTGAATTTCCCGTTCGCGAACAGCGGAATCTTCGACCTGGTGACTGATCAGCTGACCCTCGAGAAGCAAGACTTCCGAGCCTTCAGCCTGGGCGGGGACCTGGGGTTCGTGATCCATCCCCGGTTCGAGATCGTCGGAAGCTTCGAATACATGCGGTCGACCACCCCGTCCGAGGTGAGGGAGTTTGTCGACGAGGCGGATCTGCCGATTGTGCAGGAGACACGACTGACACGAATCCCCCTGACGGCGACCGCCAAATTCTTCCCGCTGCCCCGAGGACGCTCCTTCGGCCGTTATGCCTGGACTCCGTCGAGGGTCAGCCCGTACGTCGGAGGCGGCGCAGGCGCCCTCTTCTATCGCTTCAGTCAGAACGGCAGCTTCGTTGATTTCCAGGACCTTTCTATATTCGAGGATCATTTTGAGTCCCAAGGGTGGTCGCCGGTCGTCTTTGGTCTTGGGGGCGTCGAATTTAACCTGACGCGCCGCTTGTACGTGGACTTCCAGGTAAAATACGAGTGGGCCGAGAACGACCTCGGAATCGACTTTCGGGGCTTCGACCCAATTGACCTCTCCGGCGTTAGAGCCACCGGAGGCTTCTTTATGAGATTTGATTGAGGAGGGGCGATGAGATCACTTTTGAGCCTTTTGGCAGTATTGATATTCGCCGGATTTACGCAGGCTTCCGGCCAACAGAAACTCGATCCTCGCTGGCTGCCCTGGATCGGCGCCTGGACACCGGTCAGCGATTCGTCTACTCGTTCGGTCCAGGCGGCCAGTCCCCTGGTTTTCGTCGTTCCCAACCCGGACGGCGAGAGCGTTCGCGTAACGACGACCGGTGCCCAGGCGGGGGTGGAGGACGTGTTGAGACCTAACGGGGTCCGAGGGCCGGTCAAGCGGATGGGATGTTCCGGAACCCGGGAAATGCGGTGGTCTTCGGACGGAACCCGTATCTTCAGCTGGTCCGATTTGGACTGCGAGGGCGTTACCCGAAAACTGTCGGGCATAATGCTCCTCGACCGAAACGGACACTGGATCGACATCCAGGTCATGCAAACCGGTGAACACCCCGGAGTCTGGGTTCAACACCACCAGCCGGCCGGTTCTCTTCCGCCGGAATTTCTTCCCCAGCCGGCCGCTGCCCGGCTGGCCATTTCGGCAAATCACGAGCGGGCAAGGCTGGGCACGGGCGCCCTCGATCCGGATGACGTCCTCGAAGCTCTGCAACAAGTCGGGAGCGACGCCGTGGAAGCCATGCTGGTGGAGACCAGGGCATGGTTCCGGATCGACTCGAAGTTGCTGGCGCGCCTCGCCGCAGCAAAGGCGCCTGACCGGCTTATCGATCTGATGGTTGCGCTCTCTTTTCCTGACCGGTTCGTGGTCGAAAAAGGTACTGTCTCAGCCGTTAGCCACCGGACTGGCGGTAGCTTTCCGCCGCAAATGCTCCCCTGGGACCTCTATTCTTTGTACTACGGCTTTCCGTTCTGGTATTCCGCCTATCCGTACTCGCGTTTCAGCCTTTACTACCCGTGGGATTTCTACGGCGGCTACTGGCAGTACTACCCCTACAACACCGGCACGGGGTATTACCAGGGCCCGGGAACCGCTCAGCCGCGGCACGGTATAGTCATGGCCGGGTCAGGTTACACCAGGATCTCAGAGCGAGACTCGGGCAGTCGGGCCCACCCGCGGTACGGCCGCGGTTACTTAGGCGGCTCCTCGTCACACCACGGTTCCGGCTCCTGGGATTCGTCGAGCTCCTCGAGCTCGAGCAGCAGCTCAAGTGGCGGCAGTTCGGGCGGAGGCTCCGGCGGCGGGAGTGTCTCCTCGTCTGGTTACAGCTCCGGC
>Ga0105104_10000885_pt1 | contig 23233 bp, 18 predicted proteins | sample PPLLaktember2015_3_FD_87034 | JGI IMG/M metagenome (GOLD analysis project Ga0105104, IMG submission 87034) | Freshwater sediment microbial communities from Prairie Pothole Lake near Jamestown, North Dakota, USA - PPLs Lake P7 Core (6) Depth... | ecosystem: Environmental > Aquatic > Freshwater >...
TACGCTATTGCCACCTCAAGAAACAGGAGTGGCAATGGCAAACTCAGCAGAACAAGAAACCCAGCATGCGCTTTTAGTCGTTTTTGGTCAGTTTGCACTAGAAATCGGGCTAATATCCGGTATTCAAGGTGTAAAACTGGATCAAAAAACATATGAGCATTCACCACAAACGAAAATTCTCGAATTTCTGATTACCATCCTTTCCGGAGCAAAGTACTTGCAAGAGATCAGTCTGGCGGCGCACCCGTTGGACAAAGATGTGGCGCTGGCGCAAGCCTGGGGACAAATTTGTTGGGCCGATTACAGCGGCGTGAGCCGCACCTTGAGCGGATTGAGTTGGGCAGAAGTTCGGGCGTTGGTTGCCGTTTTGGAACAGGTTGGTCAGCCATTTATCGATCGGGAATTGAAGTTGTTGCGCAGTCTGGGTCAAACGATTCGAATCGATGGCGATCTGACCGGTATTCCGGTATCCAATACCAGCCGCACTTACCCGAATGCGACCTATGGACATATGGATGATGAAATTCGGTTGGGCTACCAGGCAGGTATGACCAGTTTGCACAGCCCCACCTATGGACGATTGTGGCTTTCGGTGGAACATCATGCTGGCGATACGGTTTCCTGCACCCAGGCGGAAACGTTGGTGTTGGCAGCCGAAAAACGGACGGGATTGCGCCCGCGACGGAGGACGGAATTACTCTTGGCTCGATTGGAAGCCTTCCGGGAAGAACGCCAACCCGCAGAAAAGCGATTGGAAAGCCAGAAAGTTGCATTGGAAAAAGCACATTCTGCCAAACACGAAACCCTGACGCAACTTCAGGAGGCGCAACTCACCCCAGCCACAAAGCCGGAACGCATCCACAGCCTCGAACGGCGCTGCGTTCGTCGTGCCCAGGCCATCACAGCAGCCCAGAAACGTCTCGAAAAGACACTGCGTTTGCTTCAGGAGCATGATGAAGAAGAGCAAGTCTTGCAAACCCGGCTGCACCGCTTTGAGCAGGAGAACGTCGATAACCCCGATCCCATCGAAATTCGTTTTCGCATGGACGCTGGCTTTGGCACATACAGCAACATTGCTCTGCTCATCGAAATGGGTTATGAGCTTTACACTAAATTGCATAACCACAAAGTGGTTCAGGCTTTGCAAAGAAAGGTTCAACCCGAAACGACCTGGACGCGGGTGGGTAAAAACGCTGAGATGGTCGCCTGGTCTACCCTCAAACTGGACCATTGTCCTTATCCGCTTCACGTGGGCTTGGAGCGCTTCCATACCGGCGATAAAAAGCTCAAGCACAGCGCTTTGGCCTATTTTGGAAATGTCCCGGTGATAGAAGATTTACCTGCCTGGTTTGGCACTTATAATGGCCGCCAGACCATTGAAGCAGGGATCAAAGAAGCCAAACAGGTCTTTTTCATTCATCGCCTGAAAGTTCGCTCCGAACCGGCTATTTATTTACAGGAAGCCATGGCCATTTTCGCTGCCAATTTCATTCGTTGGGCCACCGTTTGGATTGAGCAGAATTCGGAGCAGAACGAGAACCAATTTCAGGTCAGAAAAATGGGCATTAAGCGCCAGGTTCAAGTGGCAGGTCATACTTCGGCAAAAGTCATCCTAAATTCAAAAGGTATGTTGTTAGGGTTCAGCCCCGCCAGTTCGTTGGCAGGTAAATCACTTCAATTTCGGACTGCTATTAGCCCTGATCGTCCAAATTATTTTTTGCCGTTTTCTACGATTCTTGCACTGATTGTGCAAAAGTTACGCTAAACAGTCAAAAAAGCCAAAAGACCGCTATTCCATCCAACGCTTACGCTAGACAGCATATCTTGATTTTTTAATTTCCTTCCTGCCCTTCTCGTCAGGTAGATCACAAGATAAAGTAGTAGCGCGAGTAAATATACTAGGATTTCAATTGTCAGTACGAGAAAATTGAAGACCCCTTTGAACACACCTCCTCCTGCACTCCAAAGCCACAAATCTCCATCTTCAGACAATGCAAGTTTATTGATGTTAGTGCCCTCAAATCCTGGAAATGCAAACTGATACATTAGCTTTAACTTGAAAGGTGTTGGGGGAGATAGGAAAACATTAGTAGCATTGGCCTTTCCATAAATTGGGTCAAGCTCTTTCTTATACGTATCGTCTTTTGTCCATAGTGTAGGTGATGGGATAAGATCACCAAAATGATAATAAGGTAGGGAGTATATCTTTCCAGTCTTGGTGGATACAAAAAACTTGCCCACTTGATAGTTATAGCCAACTATCTTGGAAATATTCTCAGACGGTTTCCCCAAAAATTTCCAGGGCACATTCAGCCCATTCCTCACTACAAAAATGTAAAGAAACGTTGCAATTATCCATAATAAGGGTAAAGCCCAAAGGATTAATTTTGTGCGAGTCATGTTTGTTTTCATCTCCAGGGACGATGTTCACCCTTAAGAAATATACAGCAAAAAAATTGAAACCTCTAGGAAATCGGAAATTGATTTCAGATTTTAAAACCTATCTTATATTGGTGATAAACAAAAATATTTATCAGACATTTCTTGATTAAGCAGTAGAATCAGATAAATCCATTAGTTACAATTACAGACTGCGGGCTTGAAAATGAGGGGATACCATGACTGCTGGCAAAATCTTTTTTCACTGTTCAGGCCGCATGATTCTGAATGTGCCAATCCTCAAAATCCTCTTACTGATTGCTTTGATCAGCCCCAGTCTGTTGAGTGTGTTACCAATGAGGAAGGCAGTCCTGGTCGACCCAGATCTAGGCAATCTATCTGCGTCTGGCGATCTATCTTTTCCACTCGAGCCGCCTACCGGCGCCATCGAGCTTAAGCTGCTTTCAGGCTTTCCCAATTACCAGGACATTCGCGGCCGGGTACATCCCGGATCCTATGTCTATATCCAGATCTGGAGGGACGGTATACTAGCCGCTAACAACACCACCGGGAGTGATCAGAACGGCTATTACCAGACCCAACTATACACTGAACCCAACTTAGATCCAATCCGAGCCGGGGATGAGGTCCGCGTGTTCGATGGGCAGTCCACCTACTTGATGACGATCGCACCAATCCAGGCCTGGGCCGATCCGAGAATGAACCTGATCTCCGGTTCCACCCTGCCCGGAATGAAGATCGACCTGACCCTGGTCGACGACCTCCAAAACCCCTGCCAGTGGACAACCACCAAGAAATCCTTCACGGTAAACCCAGATGGAAGCTTTCAATACAACCCAGGCGACTTCAGCGCGAATGCGGCGATCATGATCCAGGCCCGCTACCCTAACGGCAACAGCACTTGGATTATCATTCATGCCTATCAAATATTGATCGATAGCGCCAAACCGGGCCAGATCCGCGGTTACTACCAGCCCACCACAACGCTTGATATTCGCTTGATCAGGGTCGGCGTCCTGGTGGAAAGCGTGTCACTTCAGACCAATCTTGGTAACGAGTTCAACACCACCTTTTCACAGACGCCGATCGAGGGCGATTGGATTGAAGCCTACCAGGCTGGGCGGCCTGTCTTGGGTTACCATCTGGTTCGCCTCGACATCAGTTATGATCCAGACCTCAACTTGATCCAGGGCCAGACCACGCCAGGACGGAAGGTGTGGATCATCGTGAACGACCCTTCCTCGCGCACCGATTCATCTCATACTCCTGTGGGATGCAGTCCTGCCCTGGGCTGCACCGACATCATCACCGGAACAGATGGTCTATTTCAATTGACGCCGCCATCCTGGGTGGCGCCGGAAAGCTCGATCGCGGCATATCTCTATGACACCTACGGTAATTTCCAGGTCCAGACGGTGCTGGTATCTTTACCGATGATTCAGGCGGACCTGGGCGAGCAGAATTTTTCTGTACAGTGGAACAGGTCCGTTCAGAATGCAACCGCCCGGCTGTATGACGCAGGAGGCATCAAGATCGCCGAAATAACCCTCTGGCTGTAAAGCGGGGTCCGCACCTACTATTCCGGTCCCTGGGAGCTCAAGCCAGGCTACCGGATTGAGGTAACCGATGGCACGACAACCCGATCCGTAACACTACCGGACGTGTTTCCGCGCCTGCATGATGGCTCGAACCAGATCAGCGGCCCCGCTCCGAATGGGCGCGCTGTCCTGGATTTTATCAACGGTGTTCAGCGGCCGCCGTCCTTCACCGATCAATGCCTGGGAGCCAGTATTGTTAATAACCAATATCAATTCACAATTCCCGGGGTTACCTTCCAGCAGTACGATAAGGCCGCTCTCACCCTGGTAGATGAAATGGGGAATGAAATCGTCACTCGTCTGTACCCTTTTTCCATCAATCTGAATGTGGACCCTTCTTCTCCCGAGCAGAATTTTGTCACGATCGGGACAGAATTCCCCGATACTCAGGTGGATGTCACCCACGAGCGAGGAGGACAGATGATTGGATCGTACCTCGGGCTCCAGGCTCAAAGCAGCCATACCGGGGTCCGGCTGAGTACGACGACCTTCCAGGCAGGGGACATCGTTCACATCCTAACCAATGATGGCAACAGCGCCGATTTGACCATCCCCGATTTGAGCGTCTGGATCAACCCGGCTCAAAATCGGATCGAAGGGCACGGCCCGCCCAATACCGTCTTGGTCGCGGATTTCCTCCAGGACAGACATTATCCGGCTGACAGCGGTTATCCATATCTCGTTCAAACCGACAGCCAGGGCAGTTTTTCTGTGGATGTGGACAACCTGTTTTGGGCAAGCTGCTATCCACTGTCATCCTCAGACCCCTGCGCCCATGTGTCCGTGACCTACACGGACTCGAATGGATTTGCCATCACCGCTCAGGGGCCGCATCCCGCCCCCATCGCCGCGGATGATTATGAAATGGACAATACCCTCCAGAGCGCGAGGCTTTACAGCGGAACCATCGAGCAGCACACGTTCCACGCCTCCGGGGATCAGGACTGGATTTCAATTTCCATTATGCCGAAGGATGTAGGGCGGCCTTTGCTCTTTCAGATCAATAATTTCGAGCGCGGGATGAACGTGACCGCAGCGTTGTTCAACGCGGATGGAACCAAACTGTTCGATAACACGGATCTCTGGTCGAAAGAGATCCACAGCTTTGCTTACCAATTTTCTGCTCCAGGGATATATTTCCTCCAGCTCACACCCGGCAGCCTGTTCAGCGCAGGTTTGTGTGACTCCCGCTACAGCATCGGGATTGATCTCTACCAGCTGTACTTCCCGGTGGTAAGAAGATAGATCCTGTTCAGATATCAATCATGAACACCAGGCTCTTCAGGACAATCACCACGACAACGATACAGGCCAGGATGCTCCTTCTGATCCTGGTATTCAACTTGTTGTCAGGGTTTTTCTTGAGGTATTACTATAGCTTGCGGGAAAGGATGGATGCCTATTTCATCATCTCCCTTCTGGGTACTGTGGCTTTTGGGGGAATCCTCCTGCTTCATTCCGACTTTCCATCTAGGCGAGAACTCCTGGCTCTTACAGTTCTCACGGGAATGATGTTGGTGTTCAGCCTGCTCTTTCATGACGATTATTTTGGCGGAGAATGTGGTTTTCATGTCCACCTTGGCTATCCACTCAGCTGGCTGGATGGCTCGATTTGCGTCTCGGATCACCAATACCATTTTTCACCCAATGCTCTCTTTTTCCAATATCCAAAGGAAATGGGTTGGCACATCGATCCGGCAGCTCTGATTGGGGATGCTTTATTATGGCTGAATGCCAGTCTGCCAATGGTGCTGCTTTGGAAATTGACTTTCCGGTTGATCAATGGTGCCTGGCCAACTCGGCGAAATGTTACGGGGAAATCATTGGATTGATCCAGGGAGGATATCGGCTTGAAAACCACTACCCAACATGTATCTCTGCTGGCGATCGCGTTCATGGTTGTCTTTTCCGCCAGTGGCTATTCCGAAACTGATGCGAGTGCAACGAATAACCAATCCTTGATTGCCATCGATGACAGCGGCCAGGGTTTTACAACGAATCAATACAATGCTTTCACCACAGCCAATGTCCTGGCAAACGACAGTAGCCCCGAAGGTAACCTCCTCTTCGTCAGCGGTTTCGATACAAGTCAGACCAAGGGGAAAGTAGATTACCTGGTGCCCGGCAGCCTGGATGAGACCTTTGGAACGAGTGGGAAAGTCGTCACCAATGCAGGGGGGAACAGCAACGGCAATGCGGTGGCTTTACAGCCGGATGGGAAAATAGTCGTGGTGGGTTATTCGCAAGGGTCTCGGATGTCTATGGTTCGATATTTGCCCGATGGCAGTCTTGATCCAGGCTTTGGACAGAATGGGATTGTGATCGATGATTATGCCTACAGCCCAAACGTGGTGGGTTCAAATCCTAATTTGGCTCAGGTTGTAAACGATCCTAAGGCACCTCAATATGGCGTGGGTACGGATGGGTCCGCGGTCGCGATCCAGACGGACGGTAAGATCGTAGTGGCCGGGATGCTGGTTCCAGCGTATGAGCCGCCAAATTACTACAGTTTACCCGAAGTATTTGTGGCCCGTTACGATGCCGCTGGCAAAATCGATCCCACCTTCAATGGAAACGGATTCGTGGCTACAAAGATCGGCCAGGATGACCGCGGCCTGGCGATTGCACTCCAGGAAGACGGCAAGATCGTTGTGGGAGGAAAATCGGGGAATGATTTCGCCGTTCTGCGCTATCTTTCCAATGGCCAATTGGATGCCAGCTTCAATGGGAAAGGATGGGCTACCATCGATTTTGGAGGCACTGAATGGGGTCGGGGCCTGGCTATACAGAAGGACGGCAGAATAGTGATTGCCGGGAATTCCTATACCGAGCCCGAATCCAATTATTCGGAATTTGTCCTGGCCCGCTATGACCCGAATGGCAGCCTGGATGCCAGCTTTGATGACGATGGAACGGTGGTCACCGATTTTGGCTCGACAGCTATGGGATACGCTCTGGCCATTCAGCCGGACCAAAAGATTGTGGTCGCTGGAGACGCGTACAGTCTCGACAAAAGCAATTGGGAGATGACGTTGGTTCGGTACAATCACGATGGCAGTCTGGATGCAAGCTTCAATGGGGATGGGAAGGTAATTTCGAATTTTGATCCTGGTAGCTATGGACGTGCGATTGCTCTCCAGGAGGATGGCAAGATCCTGGTCGCTGGATCAGGTTATAGCAATGCTTATTACGGATTTGGCCTCGCCCGCTTCAACCCAGATGGGAACCTGGATCTCAGTTTCAACCACGGTCAGATCGCGGTTGTCAATCAGGGAGTAAAAGACTTTGGCCTGGGCATTGCCGTTCAGCCGGATGGCAAAACAATCATGACGGGCCTGGTAAGCCAGATGAATTACGGGACTGGCGTAGTCCGGTTCAATGGCGATGGAACTTTTGCTTATGATCCAAACTGCGAGTTCAACGAACTGTTGCCCGGGCAGCAGACAACGGACACATTCACCTATACGGCCAGCGATGGCGTTCTTACTGATACCGCCACGGTAACCATAACAATCGAGGGGATTGCGCGAGTGTTCTTTCCAATCATCGCAAAATAATCATCCGCTAACTAAAGGGATCAACCATGCATTTAAAATGCCTTCATTGCATCTCGATCTTCCGCTGGGCCAGCATCTTTCTCATTCTGACATCGCTCGTTGCAGTCCCAATATACTCAAAGGCTGAGTCGGCGGGCCAAAGTATTCCCGGATGGCAGGCTGGGTTTCATCTGGATGGGGTGGATGGCTCAGTAGTAGCGATGACCTACATGGATGGCAACCTTTATGTTGGTGGTACTTTTACCGCCGCGGGAGATCAAGTGGTCAACAATGTGGCTCGTTGGACCGGGAGCCAATGGGAGCCGGTCGGAAATGGTTTAAGTGGATCTGTCTCTTCCCTGGCAACAGACGGTCAAAAATACCTGTATGCCACCGGCTTGTTCGATCCTTATGCACATGACACGAAATGGGGCATTGCGCGATGGGATGGTATTCGGTGGGAACCGATTACCGGTGAGCTGAAAGGTGAGTTCAACCGTCTGGCGGTCGATTCACAGGGAAATTTATACGTTGCCGGCAAGATCTATGTTACCGATTTCTATTCGGTATTTGGGGTTGCCCGTTGGGATGGACTGACCTGGCAGCTCATCGGCGATCCACTCTGGAAGAGGTTGGAGTCTCAGTCTACCACGGGCTATGCTGCCAGCATCGCGATCCGCTCGGATGGATTGATGTGCATAGGTGGTTACTTCGAATATTCGAGTTGGGCTACCTTGAATGGGGTGGCCTGCCTGGATGGGGAACATTGGAAACCTCTGGGGGATGGCGTCACTACCAATTCATCCCGAGGGGTCCCTGCCGTTATAACTGCCCTGGCATTTACTGATCAGGGAGACCTGGTCGTCGGAGGGCATTTTATTCAAGCAGGTAGCATCAGCGCGAACAATGTGGCCATTTGGACCGGCGGCTCCTGGCTTCCAATGGGAGAAGGTGTCACTGCCCTCCAGCAATTTCCGGTCCCTGTTTCAGACCTGGTGGTAAATGACGGCACGATCTATATCACCGGTGGGTTCACCCTTCAGGACGGAGGACCGGTAACTTCGATCGCGCGTTGGACCGGAACTCAATGGGAACCGACCATCAATGATCAGGGCATCACCGGGTCCACCGAGACGGGCTGGTTATTGAGGCTGATCTTTACCCCAGACCAAAAATTGTACGCCGCAGGAGGATTTGCCTCCATCGGCGGTGTGCTGGCAAACCGCATCGCCGTGCTTCTTCCAGACGCAGCAGATTGGTCTCCTCTCGGAAATTCCACCGCCCCAAATGGGATCCTCCGCGCACTAGCAATCGATTCAGCGGATCGCGTGGCGGTTGGAGGAAGGTTCAGCGGCGTGGCAGGACAGCCCGCTCATTCGGTTGCCCGCTGGGACGGTCAGGTCTGGAATTCGCTTGGCGGAGGGCCCTATCTCAACGGGTATACAACCGAGATCTTTTGCCTGGCCTACGATCACAAGGACATCCTCTTTGCCGGGGGACAATTCCGGGTCGTTCCGAATATACCCGAAAAGATTTATGACGCCATCTCATTTATTTCTTTTTGGAATGGATACAGCTGGCAATTTTTGAGCTTGACTGTGGATGGTCTGGGAATAAGCTCCATTGCATTCGACAGCGAGAATCAAGTCTACTCGACTATGACTGTACTAGATTCAGAGGGCAGTCGAACCGAAGAAATCTCCCGGTGGAATGGCCAGAAACGGATCTGGGAACCGGTAGGAGAAGGTATGACTGGTCGAATAGATAGGTTAATTGTCGATCACAGTGATCATTTGTACGCAATTGGGAGATTTGATGGGCAGACTCCTTCAACAACAGAATTGATGGATTGGGATGGTCTGACCTGGAAGGATTTGGGAAACCACCTTGCCCAGTCCGCTGAGGTAGACAATCAAAATCGCTTGTATCTGGGTTATAAAGGGGTAGAACGCTGGGATGGAATTAGCTTTGAGAATGTGGGTGGACCATTTTCAATGGGAGCGCCGGTTTGGGAGCCTTCCATCAATGCTCTGGCCATTGATCGCTACTTGCGTACCTATGCGGGTGGTCTTTATAACCAGGCGGGTGATATTGAGATAATGAACCTCGCTCGTTGGAATGGCCTTGCCTGGAAGCCGGTGGATGGAGGAGTGGATAATACCGTCTTTGCTCTTGCCGTGGACAGCGTTGGCAGGCTGTATGTTGCCGGAGATTTTAGTACGGTGGGAAAGGATAGGCTAGTTTCCACTCACTTTGCCATCTGGACACCGCTAGAAATGCAGCAGACCTATCTACCTCTGATCAATCAATAAGGCAGCTTGGTAAGTTAAGAACCAGGAGAAACGATAATATAACACCTAAACCCAACTCAGTCCTTTCTTCAAGTATCCAGCGGAATATCAGTGATGAGTTTGGAGCGACCAAAAATTTTCAGTTGTCAACTTACCATAGACGATAATTGTCTATTTGCCAATCGACCCTGGACAAATTGAACGCAAAGAAAAGGGGATCTCGTGAAGCGCGTTTCGCTGTCTCTGCTGTTCCTGCTGTGTTTGCACATCCTTACCGCTTGCCAGGATAGGACCGTTGCTCTTACCCCAACACTGGTCACTTCGGATTCATCCCCAACTGCAACCTCTGTGGCGGTTGGCGTAACTCCGAACTTTTTTCAATCGGCAACTCCCAAGATCTACCCCACTCTTCCCCCCAACTCCAAGCCAGACCACGACGCCTCGGCCCACGCCAGGTCCCTACACCAGTGATTATCCCCACCGTTCAGGATTGGCCTGGCCCTTTGTACCAGACCCAATTCAGCATTCCCGTCGGCAATATGAAATTGATCAATTATTTCTCGGTGGGGGGAGAGATCAGCGGCCCGGATGCCCTGGCTGTCCTGCCCGACGACACCTTTCTGATCGCCGATATCGTCGCCAACCGCCTGCTGCACTTCGATCCTGCGGGCAATCTACTGGGCCTCATCCAGCTAACTCCCTTAAAAATTCGTGGCGTGGCCGATCTGTTGGTCAAAGACAATGAGCTGATCCTCCTGGGGTACGACCTGGCATATTCTTCGCAGCTTTATCGGATCATTCGGTTGTCATTGGATGGCAAGCTGGTCGCCTCAGAAGAAATTCCTGCTGCGGTGCAAAGAACCCTTGGATTTGGGATTGCCGCGGATTGCGAAGGGAATGAATTTCTAGATATGGGCGGCGGCCTGCACCAGTTAAACGGGAGCGGAAAACAGTCTACTTCTACCGGGTTTTCGGACAGTTATTCCTGCAATGGGAACAGCTATTCGGTAGGACATCGCACTCGAGAAGAGCCAGTATCTATCCTTGGGGGAGATTGGCAGTACAGCACCCCTCTCACCACAGGCTTTGGCGGTCTCCGGATTGCTGCTGTATATCGGGATGGAAGCCTGTACCTTCAGCGTTAGGACGTGGTGAATGACGCGGTGATCCACGTGGACAGCACGATCCACTTCACCTCCGCGGATGGGACCATCCAGGCTGTCGCCCGGATCCCTGAATCGGAGCGTTTTTATTACATCATGCGCAATATTGCCATCAATTCCAAAAGAGAGGTGTTTGTTCTGCTTCCCAGGCGCAACTCGATTGACATTCTCCGTTTGAATTTTTACAAAAATATTCCTCCTTTAGTTCCAGCTGCAGTTTCGCCTCAAATTTCCATCTCTCACCCGATTGCGGGTGAGACGGCATCCACTCCAACTCCATCTCGAACAGCTTCCTCACCTTCGGCGCTGCCGCCCTCACCTATTGCTGCTCCTTCGGTGACCCTAACACCCAATTCAACCAGTGCAATCTTGGAGTCGCCCTCAACTACACCAAACCAGACCTCAAAAACAAATAGGGTTCCCGAGTTAGCTTATCTGACTTTGAAAGGGAATCAGACCCAGCTCTATACCATCCGGACGGACACGCTGACCCCCAATCTCTTGTTGAGAAAACCCTGGCTTATCCTGGGGCTGACTTCCTCCTATGACGCAAAACAGATAGCGTTCTGGGGTTGTCCAGGCAGTTTTTCCACAGACTGTAACCAGAACCCCGATATCATGACCATCTATTGGAACGGCGGAAAGGTAAGGCAGCTAACTTCTTCCAAAAATAACGACATGTACCCGGATTGGTCTCCGGATGGGCGCGTTGTCTTTACCTCTTCGGATCCATCCGATAGTCGCCAAATCTATGTCATCCATTCAGATGGCAGCAACCTGCGGGCCCTGACAAAGCCGCCCATGAGAAATACCGAACCAAAATGGTCGCCGGATGGCCGCTGGATTGCTTACCACTGCACTCAACACTTCGAAACGAAGATTTGTATCATTTCACCCGATGGCACGCCTGCTGGTGAGCCCATTCCCGGTACTGAGCCAGTCTGGTCCCCACCCGATTCTACAGGTGAGGTGCATCTGGCTTACTATTGTTTCGAGGGTTCAACCATTTATCTTTGTGCGGTCCGGCCAGATGGTACCCAATGGGTGAAAATAACCAACGAAAGGGCATTTGACCCAACCTGGTCCCCGGATGGTAACTGGCTGGCATATGTCAGCGGGAGCAATGTGAATAAAGTTTGCGTAACCTGTCCTGGGGATCTCGATCCCCAACGGTTGACCGATGAACAAGAGATGGTCTCGTGCCCAGCCTGGTCGCCGGATGGAAGCTGGATCGCCTATGTGGCTGGGAAGGATCTGATTATGGTGGATTCGGATGGCGGTAACAGAACGGTATTGGCCAGCGGAGTCGTCAGCTCGTTTATCTGGAGAAGGTGAGCTAGTAGCCAGTAGCGCCTGCTGATGATTACTTTGGTCTTCCTTTGAGAAAAGAGAAAAACATGCCGTTCTCATTAAGATTTTTCCCTCGCCTGATAACCGTGCTGATCACTGTCTTCCTGGTTTCTGGCTGCGCTCTGCCCCAATCCAATCCAGCTGCTCCATCAAAAACCTTCCAGAGCAAGCAAGTTGAAACAGACATAGTTCTATCCACAACCCCACCACCCGGTCAGCCTGCTCAAGCACGTACTGCCCTGGCAACATCCAATCTGGATCAACCCGCCAACCCGGACGCTTCTCTGCTTGTCGAAAATCTCACACAGCAAGGATTTGTTCTCGAGCTTACCGGCCGAAACCCACCCACCGCGCTTGTTGCGCCCGCTCCCGGTGCGGCATACCGGTTGAGCGAAGGAGACTTACATGTCCACTGGTTTCCCGATTAGCCTTCCGCCAGGCGTAAGGCCGACGAGATCGCCGGGGATCCCAGATGGAGCATGATCGATTGGGTTGCTGAACCGCACTTCTTCCGCTGCGGGACCGCGATCGCCCTTTATCTGGGCAAGAACGAAACACTGCTCAATACACTGCAAGCCCTGTGTGGTTTCCCATTTGCGCCTGCCGAGCATCATGGAACTCCAACCGTCGTTCCCACGCCAACGCTGCCATCTACCGTGACCCGCACTGTTATTTATATGGAAAATGGGCTGACCTGGACCGAATGCGTAGTTCCCGATCGCAAGTATTCCCTGATGCGGGAGGATTGGGAATTTCTGGTGAAGTGCGTTCCGCCGCCCGAATCGGACATCGCTAACGACAAAGCGATGAGGGGAGAGCGCGTAGAACTGCCCCAGGGATTTTCCGATTTCAAGACCACCATCGGCAAAGATCATTTTGAAACCAGGCTGTTCGACTACCCCCAAAAGGGCTGCTGCAATTATAAATTACTCAAGAATGGGAAAATCATCCTTAAGGAAAGCACTCGTTTTACAACCTATGATCCTAATTTGGGTTTTTGGAATATTGGCGGAAAGCTGGTCTGGGAATTGGGCGGCTGGACCTCGGTGATTGTGGTGGATGGGATCGACTTCAACGAACAATATCAGCTTCAAGGGTCGTATAAGCCGCATGAGATCAAAGGGAAATTGATCTACATCGCCCGGCAAAACGGGAAGCTTCATGTCGTGTATGACGGTCAAGCCATCGGACCTGAATTCGACGACATTTCGATGCCAAACTGCTGCGGCATGGTTTGGTTGTACCGTGGAAATGGTCAATACTGGTTTCTCGGCAGCCGAGGAGGGGAAAAGGTTCTGGTTTCAATACAGTAAAAGATTACCCCGATCCCTTCATGGTCCAGAATCCCTGTTGGGGGGTATAAGGAGAAAATCCGGGATTGGTTGTCAAAAATAGTGTATAACAATACAAGAATAGTTCCCTGTTCTCAAACCGAAAAAAATCCCTTATTTTGCCTGCCGCGTCAAAGTGAATTCCTAGCCCTGGAAATCCAATGAAACATCCATTGTCCCTTCGAAGCTTCCGTTTTGCCCTTGCCATCTTTATCGTTCTTCTGCCTGCTTTCGGATGCCCATCCACAACAATCGCGGATGTTTCTACTTCCTCTGGACCGCACATGGTGCGGGATATCAACACCTGCACTGAGAACTCTCAGCCCGCCTTGCTGGCGAAAACGGATCAGGAAATCTTTTTCCTGGCCCACCAAACCGGCCTGGGCACCAGCCTCTGGAGCACGGACGGCACCGAGGCTGGCACCAGCCGGATCATCACCCTGAACGCTGCCGCGGAGGGGTTTGGTGCGGCAAGCTCAGCAGTCTGGATGGACGGCCGCTTTTACTTCTTTACCCGAACAGGCTCTTCTCCTTACGTGTATACCCTTTGGGTGAGCGATGGGACTGCCCCAGGCACCTATGCGGTCATCCAGCCCGAGCTCAATATGAAGTATCCCTATCTTTCCAACCTTGTCGTCATCGGCCATGCATTTTACTTTCTGATCCATGACACTTCGTACCAGGCGGAGACGGTGGAATTATGGCGATCAGACGGCACCCACCCCGGCACTCAGCGGGTGATTCAGAAGAGTTTACCCGATTACAGCAGCAGCGTAGATCTCGTCGCGTTTCAGAGCGAGCTGTATTTTCGCGCTACCGATGACCAGTACGGTGACGAGCTCTGGCAGTCGGACGGCACCCCGCAAGGGACGCATGTATTTATAGATCTAAATGTGAGTGGGGATGCGAACCCAGGTCATTTCAGCGTAAGCGGCTCCCATTTTTACTTTGTCGCCAGTTCCAGCCTGGGCCAATGGGCGTTCTGGCAAAGTGATGGCACCCCAGAGGGCACAATCCCTCTACCGACAGATACCAATCTTTCAATCACTTCTCCGGTCGTGGAGCTAAACGGCATCGCTTACTTTCACGCCTTTATGCCGGGGACCGGCACAAGATTTTTCCGGTCCGATTTTACCGCCAGCGGCACCTGGATGGTCACAGATGTGCCGACGGACATTCAATGGCTGAAAGGATCTTCTTCTCTTGCACGCATAGGCGACCTGCTCTATTTCTCCGGAAACAACGCAGAGCTGTGGCAGAGCGACGGCACGGAGACTGGGACGGTCCTCGTCAAAAACCTGCATACCAACGATCGAGATTATTCTCCGGCCAATTTTTGGGATATTGGCAACGGAATCTTCTATTTCGGCGCCTATGATAATTGGGGTGGGACGCTCTATCTTTGGCGCTCGGACGGCACCGAAGCTGGAACCATGATGGTCAATAATGCGCCAACCCCTGTCCAATCGCCGGTTTGGGCTATCCAAACCAATCGCTTAATTACCGCCAGTTATGTGCGTACTCCTTGCTCAGGCGTCGAATTGACTCGCATCGACGAGGCGGATGGACAGTACCCGAAATTGAACCTGATCAAGGATATCGAAACCCGCACCGGGGACTCGGATATTCAGAAGATGGTTACTCACCAGGGTCGGGTGTACTTTCCGTCTGGATCCGAATTATGGTCTAGCGATGGCATTGAAAGCGGCACTCAACCAGTGATGGGCACGGACAATGGGAAAAGCGGAGTGGGTCCATATTTTGAAGCGGTCAGCGCCGGCGATTGGTTATTTTTCGTTGCATTTGATGGGGGGTACAATTATCTCTGGCGCACGGACGGCACCTCTTCTGGGACTATCCGCCTGACCGATCAGCAGTCAGCGAAGGTCCTCGAAGGCCCTCATAGTCTGGCAGCCTTACGGACGCAGCTCGCATTTTATTTTAAGGACGCCGGCTCGGAAACCCTTTGGATGAGCGACGGCAGCCCGGACGGCACGCTCCCAATCTACACCTTTCCGGGCGGCCTGAGCGCCGTAGGCAAACCGGTCGAGTTGAACAGCTCACTGTACCTGTTCCTGGCGGATGCGCAAGGGATCATCCAGCTCTACCGCAGCGACGGTACCGACGGCGGCACCCGCCTGGTCCAGGCCTGGACCGCGCCGGCAGGCGTCAAGCCCAAAGGGCTGGTTCGGGCCGGAAGCCAGCTCTTTTTCACCGCCTGGGACTCTGAACACGGCCAGGAGATCTGGGTCAGCGATGGCACACCGGAAGGAACACGCCTGTACGGCGACCTGGCGCCTGGCGCGGTTTCGACCACCGTTCAGTTCCTCGAGCCTCTGGGGGATGGGGTGATCGTCGTCACCGCCGGTACCGATGATTGGACGGTCTGGAAGGCCGGTATTTCCCAAGCCGGTTTTACCGAGCTGCTCCACGTGGGGAAATTTACCGGCTACGACGGCAATGAGCCCATCGATGTGCTCAAGACTGGTGACAGCCTGGCCTACTTCACGGTCAATATTCCCACGGATCATGTCCTTTGGCGTACGGACGGGACTCTAGCCGGGACCGTGGCGATCAAATCGGATGTGGGCGAATTCCTGCCCGTTGGCGACCAGGTGTTTTTCAGCGCGGCGGATTATGGCCACCAGACCGAGCTGTGGGTCAGCGACGGGACGCCGCGCGGCGCTCATTTTCTTTTCGATCTCTGGCCCGGAAAAGATTCATCCACCCCGCAGTCCTTCTTTTACGCCGATCATCGCTTATGGTTCACCGCGGAAGACGCCCTTCATGGCCGCGAGCTGTGGATGTATGACCTCCAGCCCGAGCGCTGCTATCTGCCTCTGATAAAACGCTAGCAACTTCAAAATCGTTGTGCTCTTGAATGGTCAACGAGCAAGGAATTACTACAACAACCACCTACCATACAATAAATCCTCTTGGCGTGCCTGCTTGGGAGCAATTCCTATCTTTGGTTTAAACTTTGTTTGGGACTTGCCTGAAGAAATAAATTAGTTATACTAATCATTAGCAAGGTGACCAGGGGAGGTCACCTTTTTAAATTACCCGGCCCGGCAGGCCGGGATTTTGTTTGCCCCTAACAGGGGAGAAGGGACCTGATATGCTGCAACAGCTCTTCTGGCAAAAGATAGCTAATCCGATGGCCTGGCGCTTGCGCCGTGCTGTGACCGATCGACCCTGGCTATTCTTCCTGCTTCAGCGCCTCTCGCCCACCTTCCTTGCCCAGGCGTTGGTTTTTGGAGAGCTCGAACGCAACACTTTTCTCTGGTGGGTTGAGGGCGAATTGGATTCGGAAACTGTAGAGGAGAATTTGAGCAGCCTGCTTGCCGAAATCTCCGAATTGATCAACCGATCCTCGCTTCCTTGGGGCATGGACCGCTACAAAATCGTGGTTTCCCGCCTGGCGTCGCTCCCGCATGACAAGAAGGGACTCAATTATCAGGCTGCTTCCGACAGCATGGCAATCCGGGAACAGCGTCATTGTTGGGATCTGACCGGAAGCCGTTGGCTGGATTGGAAGCAGGGCATAGGGCAGGCCCAATTGGCAGCTTTGCTCGAGCAGGCTGCTCCTAATGATGATGAGCCAGTGACTGTTATACAGGTAGCGCTGCTGGGACATTCACTCGCACGACTAATGAAGAATCTCAGGGACAATAATCAGCAGGACGATCTCCGCGCAATTTCTTTAGAAATGGATTATAAAAATTTGCAGAGAAGGGTGTTACATACATCCCTTCACCACTTTCGTAGAAAACTAATGCTCAACGGATGTCTACTCCTCACGATACAATCCCAGTCCCACGTAGAAGATACTGGACTCGCTCAAATGCGTCTCGTTGGGTTTGTGCTCGACTCTCAGGATCGGTGATTGCCAGGAAATCAGCCACATACACTGGCCCTAAATGGTCTGGAGATTGGAACTTCTCAGCTATTATGTGCAGGCCCTCCTGGACTAAAGGTTGCCCTATGAAATTATGAAATTCTCCTACCAGGCCATCGAGCCCAGCCGGATAATTTACGAGGCAATAATAGATATCATACGCATCTTTCTCTTTGAGTCTCCCTTTCAAGGCTTGAGCTTTCATCATCAGAAAAGCTACCACGGATGCTACGCGAATCGTAGCCCGATCTCTTCCGCCTTGGGGTAAAGAACCTTCCAGAGTAACTTCTACTGGATCCTGGAAAGCAAGGTCGCATCCGCGTGCTTTACGAGGGTGCATATCCTGAACAACTTGAGTGCGGTGTTTTTTGTTTGTTCCACCATACTCAGCGGCTAGAAAATCAACCTCCACTGTGAATTCATTTTCCCCAATCGTCACTTCGCGAAAGAAAATGAAAGGTTGCTCCCCAGGCTTGTATCCTCGCTTGAGAAGCAGCTGCATAATCGATCGGTACCCCACTTCCTGAATTGTATGATGGTTGAGAGCCAGATCCACATCGACCGAACCAATATGTGCTTCTACAGGATGATCGAATAACAGTCCAGGAACGCTACCACCGACCACAACTACTCCATCAGAGTAGTCATGTAACAAATGAGCAAGCTCCAGCAAGACACTTTGAGCGGCTTCAACTAGGCGCTGGTTGTATTCGTTTTTTGTGACTGCCATGATTTCTCAATGACCTTTTTATAAAGAAAATCAGCCGCCTCTTCCCCCCTGCCGGGTAAGTTTTTTAAGTCGAGATAGACCTGGATGGGTGTGGCAATTTTAATGTCATCAATAACCTGGGCATTCCAAAGAACACCCTCGTCATAGGGCAAATATAGAGAAACATTTGCGCCCGAATTGACTGGTTTTAGTCCAAGCTTATCTGCTACCAGATCGATCGATTGGCTGACATAAGCCATACTGCGCTGGCCACGAACCATTGGCGCCAGGCGGTTAGCGGCGGAGAAACCGGTTAGAGCATAAGATATATTCAATTCAGAGCAGATCTCAGCGAGTTGCCCTTCGATCTCTCCTAATGGCTTTAACGTATAAAAGTCGAAGCGAGTATTTTTCTGCAAGGAGTAATTCATTGTCCAATCTTGCAGTAAAGCCTCAGGTTTGATCAGACTGAACCCTTCTGCTGCGGTCGTGATCCATTCTTCCTCTTCGAGCTTCTTGCGTACATGCGTGATCATTCCAGGACTTACCTGAGCTGCCTCGGCAAGTGGAAGGGTCTTCCACGGTTGTTCGGGAAATGTTAGCAGGACACGCAGTATCCGTGCGGATTTGGGAGAGGAGAGAGAGGACAGATTGGTTTTTACAGGATACCGATTAGGACAGTTTTCCCGGCTGATAAACACTTGCTGGAACTGGATTTTACAATTCCCGGATAAGTCGAGATAACCCACACCTGCGCTGTCGCAAATCTTGGCCGAGCCGGAAGAAATAAAAGGAGCGATAAAGATTTTATAAGCAGAAGGATCTTCGGGTTTATAGAGAAGGAGGGCATTGACTGCCGTTCGCGTAATTTTGGGGGTTCCCTGAGATTTCATTTCCGCGTAAAGAATTTGCTCCCGATTTTCGCAGCGTACCCGGACGCGAAAATCTGGATCGATGTCACCATTCAATCGATCTATACTTTCAATGCTTAATGAAGGGATCACCGATAGGTATTCCTTCAAAGCTTGAATTCCCTGTTCCTGAACCTCATTTTCTTTTAACATAATTGATCTTTTTAATGAATATTAAAACATAACTTTACATTAAAATCAAGCCAGTCGAGCGGCGTTTAACGGAATGGTATCTTTTAATGATTATTAAAAGCTTTTATGGATAAGTGGTTAGGTTTGCCTATAATAAAATTTTATTATGAATTCCCCATTCTTTTCTGCGCATTTTGCCACAAGTTTAACCAAGCGACATCATGGAACATACCGCGGATCATTATTCTCAGGGCATAAGCAAAACTAAAAATAACTAAAAACATCCTTAGAAATTCAATCTGAATTGATTGCATCGCGTTTAAGATATTGCTCGTGATTATTGCAACAAAAAGTAAGGGAAGGATAACCCTTACAAAATTGTGCTCCCGTCGAGCTTCCTGGTAGACAAAATATGCAATTTGAATTTCATCAGAAGTAAAAGAAAATGTATTCGACCGAAAAGCCTCCCATTCTGTGACATATTCTCGATCAACAAATATCTTCGTTATTCGCTTGAACAGGTTAGCCTTTACTGGCAACGAAGTCATCTTTCTAAGTTTAAAAGAGAATTATTGCGGTCAAACCACGATTCGAATACGAAGTGTTTTTTAGTCTTTCAAAACGATTTCGGCCGATTGAGCATCACGGCTACCAATTCTTTGGGCCAATTTCTGAGTAAATTCTGCTTTTGCGAATTTAAGAGACATAAAGTGACATATGTCTAAACTTTCCTTTATGGTCTCACAATTCCTTGACACGCGACCCGGATAGCATAGAATTACTTTTGTGGACTTAAATAGAAATCGCTCAGCGGGAACTGAGCGATTTCAAAAATGTAATGTCCCTGTAGTACCTTGATAATCCACTTATCCAAGATCAAAAAGCCAATGCGGGCTTTTCGTTAGGGAACATTACGCACAGCGGGGAGGGCGGGAGCCGATCCCAGAGTTACAACTCCGGTCTGATCTGGATCCCTTCCACCAGCACGATCAAAGAAGCTGTGGAGATCATCCAGCACCATCTCGGGCAAATATCGGGCGAGAGCTAACAATCACTCCGACGGGAAATGGCAAACCAGATCCAGCCTCTCTGAATATGGAGAGGCTGGATTTTTTGTTGCAATTTCTACGGAGGAAAAATGGAAATACCTATCCTGTGCATCGGCAATCAAAAAGGCGGCACTGACAAAACCACCACGGCCATTGAAAAGGCGTATAGGGTTTCCACAATTCGAAATTGGGTCCAAAGTCAGGACAATGTCTCATGACAACAGGGCCTGGTTAGAAGTAAAGTGATACCAAGATATTTCAGATAGATTGTTCCATTATTCATGTTCGCAGGATTGAGGAAAGGAAGAAAATTATGTCTACTACTACCATTATCAAGGCCACCAAACGATGGCATTGGCGGACGATTGTTTATTCCATTCTGGCCGGCTTGTTCGGTCTACAATTTGCCATTGTTGGCCTCGTCGGTATCGCCCCCTATCCCTGGCAACCACTCGATCCTGCTACGCCGTGGATTACCAAATGGCATTCCGCTCACAGCGCAATGTTGGTGGGTATTTTAATTGGCGTCCTGCTGCTCGCAACGCTTTGGCGCCCGCAGAAAAAAACGGGGCTTATGCAACTTTTCGTATGGGAATGGTTTGTGGGGGTCATTATTCAGCTGCTCCGCATCCCTTACACGGGTTTTGATCCATCCGTTTTGGTAAATGATGTACCGATAGTGATCTTAATTGCCCTTTTTCCTGCGGTGCGGCAGTTATGGAGTTTGAAAGGGGAAGGTCCGCTCAGCAAACCACTCCTGATCCTCACGGGGATTGCCGGAGTCCTGCTGCTGCCCGATCTGTGGCGAAATTTACAGTGGCAAATCACCGGCTTCGGCGGTGACCCTGCCCAACGTTACTTCTGGCTGGAAGCGATTTTCTTCATCATTACGTTGATTGTCGCCGGATTCCTGACGGCGATCAAGTGCCCCGGCTGGCAGGTGCTTGGCCTCCTGCTCAGTGTGGTCTACCTGTACACCGGCGTCGTAGCCATGACCTTACCAGGTGAAATCGGCAGCTGGGGAACGGTGGGCGGCATCCTATCGATCCTGGGCGGTGTGGCTTACCTGGTGTTCACACTTTGGGAGATTCGCAGGAGCGCACCGGCTAATTCTGAAGTAATCAGGTAAACATTGCCTGTAGAATTCCGCAGAGGTACAGCGTAAAATGAAGAGTGTGAAACAGCAAGGCGGTTCCTGGAGGCGAGGAATATGCAAGCAATTGGGATGGCTTTTAAGAAAACCTCACCGTTGGGACTGGCCCGGGCAGCCTGGCTGGTCCTGGCGGCGTCGATCCTGGTCGCCCTTGTCCAGGCTGCCCCGATCTACCTGGCGCAGCAGATGCAAATCTGCACAATAGATTCCAGCCAATGCGCTCAGCAAGGGCTGATGACCGCCGAACGGCTGAGCCAGTTAGAGGCGATGGGCATCACCCTCCCGGTCTGGGGCGCATATACGCTGATCTCCCGCTTGATTCTGAATTTCCTTTTTTTCCTAACGGCGCTGGTGATCGTTCTGCGCAAGCCGGGGGAATGGATGCCCCTCTTTGTAGCCTTCTTTCTGCTGACGTTTAGCGCCAACAATGGGGTAATCAATGCCCTGGGCCTTTCAAGCGCGGCATGGGCCATCCCGGCGAGGGTTCTCACCGCTGCTGCCTGGGTTAGCTTTCTGTTGTTCTTCACGCTCTTTCCCGGCGGTCATTTCGCTCCGCGCTGGATGGGTTGGGTGGTGCTGGCTTACTCGGTGATACTTCTGTCGAGTCTCGTTTTTTCCGGGACGTTTCTGGATATCGGCACCCTTCTGCCGTGGTTTGGAACGGTGTATTTTCCCAGTCTGTTTGCGGCCATGCTGGGTGCGCAGGTGTACCGCTACCGCCGCGTCTCCACGCCAACCCAGCGCCAGCAGACCAGGTGGGTGGTTTATGGCATCAGCATGATGCTAGCGCTGGCGATCGTATTTATCCTGCCCATGATATTCAGCCCGGCTTACACCCAATCCACCTTCTTTTTTATCCTTTCGGGGGGGTTGGCAAACTATGTCCTGCTCCTGCTGCCGCTTTCGATCGGGGTGGCGATGGTCAGCTCGCGTCTATGGGATATCGATCGGCTGATCAACCGCACGTTAGTCTATGGCGTGCTTACCCTTATCATCGGTGCGTCGTACGTGCTCGTCGTTGGCGGCCTTTCCAGTTTATTTCAAATCCGAGATGACCTGTGGGTCTCGCTGCTGGTGACCGCTCTGGTTGCCGTCCTGTTTCAGCCCCTACGCGAGCGGTTACAGCAGGGAGTCAACCGGTTGATGTACGGTCAGCGTGATGAGCCGTACGCAGTTTTATCGCGATTGAGCTTCCGTCTTGGAACCATTCTTGCACCAGATGCTGTTCTGCCGGCAATCGTAGAAACCACCGCCCAGGCATTGAAGCTGCCTTATGCTGCCATACTTTTGGGCAGCGGTGAAACCCAAACATTAGGCGCCGAATTTCCCCTCAGCTCAGGGAGATGGAATCAAGAACCCAATCTATATCACCTTCCTTTGAATTACCAGGCAGAACCGTTAGGCGAACTGGTTATTTTACCGCGGGCTTCCGATGAACCAGTCAACGACCAGGATAAGTCCTTACTCGGCGAACTGGCGCGCCAGGCCGGAGCAGCCATAAACGCCGTTCGCCTGACCATTGATTTGCAGCAGGCCAGGGAACATCTGGTTCTGGCATTGGAAGAGGAGCGCCGCCGCTTGCGCCGCGACTTGCATGATGGGCTGGGACCATCCCTTGCGAACATCGCCATGCTTACCGAAACTGCCAGGGACCTGTACGCACAGGATCCGGGCCAGGCCGACGATCTTTTAAATAATGCGGTCCGCCAGAA
>Ga0105104_10000886_pt1 | contig 23231 bp, 21 predicted proteins | sample PPLLaktember2015_3_FD_87034 | JGI IMG/M metagenome (GOLD analysis project Ga0105104, IMG submission 87034) | Freshwater sediment microbial communities from Prairie Pothole Lake near Jamestown, North Dakota, USA - PPLs Lake P7 Core (6) Depth... | ecosystem: Environmental > Aquatic > Freshwater >...
GCCATCGCGCCGGCGGCGAGCATCGGGTTCAGCAGCCCGAGCGCGGCGGCCGGGATCAGGATGACGTTGTAGAAGAACGCCCAGAAAAGATTCTGGCGGATGGTGCGCAGCGTTCCGCGCGAGAGCCGGATCGCGCGGGCCACGCCGCGCAGGTCGCCCGAGATGAGCGTGACCGGGGCGGCGGCCATCGCGATGTCGGTCCCGCTCCCGAGCGCGATGCCCACATCCGCCTTGGCCAGGGCCGGCGCGTCGTTGATCCCGTCGCCGACCATCGCGACCTTCTCCCCCTCCGCCTGCAGCCGCGCCACCTCGGCGGATTTTTCCCCCGGGAGCACCTCGGCCAGCACCCGGTCGATCCCCGCCGCGCGGGCCACCGCATCGGCGCTGCGGCGGTTGTCGCCGCTGATGAGCACCAGCTTCACGCCGGCCTTTTTCAGGAGCGCCACGGCTTCCAGCGATCCTTCCTTTATCGTATCCGCCACCGCGATCAGCCCGGCCGGCTTCCCATCCACCGCCACGAGGAAGACCGTGCGCGCGAGGGCCTGCAGCCGGTCCACCTCCGCCGCCAGCGGCGCGGTGGAGATCCCGGCTTCCTCAAGCATCCGTTCGTTGCCGACCAGCACCGTGCGCCCGGATACGAGCGCCCGCACGCCGCGCCCCGGCTCGGCCTCGAACTGCTCCGGATCGAGCGGTGTTAATCCGCGCGCGACGGCCGCCGCCCGGACCGCATCGGCTAGCGGATGTTCGGAAAGTTTTTCCGCCGTTGCCGCCAGCTGCAGCAGTTCGTTTTCGCCGCCCGGCAATCCGGAGGCGATCACGTCGGTCACTTCCGGGAGGCCGCGGGTGAGCGTGCCGGTTTTATCGAACGCGACCGTCGTCACCCGCCCCGCGCCTTCCAGCGCTTCCGCGCTGCGGAACAGGATGCCCATCTCGGCGCCCTTCCCGGTCCCGACCATCACCGCGGTCGGGGTGGCAAGCCCCATCGCGCACGGGCAGGCGATCACCAGCACCGCCACCGCGCGGATCAGCGCGGTCGTGAACGCGTCCGCCGCGCCCGCGCCAAGCCCGAGGATCAGCCAAACGGCAAACACGACCGCCGCCAGGACGATCACCGCGGGCACGAAATATTCAGAGACTTTATCCGCCAGGCGCTGGATCGGCGCCTTGCTGCCCTGGGCTTCCTCGACCAGGCGCATGATCTGCGCGAGGACCGTATCCCGCCCGATCTTGAGCGCTTCCATTTTAAAGGCGCCCTGGCGGTTGATCGTCGCGCCGATGACCCTGTCCCCGGGCCCCTTCGCCGCGGGAATGGATTCCCCGGTGATCATCGATTCATCCACGTTTGAGCGGCCTTCAATCACCGATCCGTCGACCGGGATTTTTTCCCCGGGCCGGACCGCGAGGATGTCGCCCGGCTTGACGTCCTCCGCCGCGATCTCCTCCTCGGCCCCGCCGCGGATCCGGTGGGCGGACTTAGCCTGCAGCGAGGCGAGCTTGCGCAGCGCGTCGCTCGTCCGGCCCTTGGCGCGCGCTTCGAGGTACTTGCCCAGCACGATCAGGGTGATGATGACCGCGGCCGTTTCAAAATACAGGTGGCCGGGAAGCAGCCCGAGCAGGACCGGGACCGAATAGAAGTACGCCGCCGAGGAGCCCATCGCGATCAGCACGTCCATGTTGGCCGATCCGCTGCGGATGGCGTGGTACGCGCCGGTGTAATACTGCCAGCCGACCCCGAACTGCACGGGCGTGGCGAGCAGGAACAGCACCCAATTGAACCACGGCGCCATCCCGATCATCTCAGGGATCAGCATGAAGTCGCGCGCCATCGCCATTAAGAATAACGGGACGGTCAGCGCGACGCCCCAGATCAGGCGCCGGCGCTGGAATTCGATCTCCATCCGGCGCGCGCGCGCCTCGGCATCCTCGCCCGCGCCGGCGGTTTCCGCCGCTTCGATTCCGGCGGCCGCTATCTCCTGGCGGATCTCGGCGATCGTGATGACGGTCGGGATGAATTTAACCGCCGCTTTTTCGGTGGTGACCGAAACGGCGGCTTCGAGCACGCCGCGCAGCGCGCGAAGGCGTTTTTCAAGCCGCTGAGCCTGCCCGGCGTCGGAAAGGCGCTTCAGGGAAACCGTCTCCTCGCCGACGGCCACGTCGTACCCGGCATGCCGGATCCGCTCGATGATCGCCTCCTGCCCGAGCCGGGCCGGATCGTACTCGACGCTGGCGCGTTCGGATGCCAGGTTAACCTCCGCGCTTTGCACGCCCGGCAGCCGCTTGAGGTTGCGTTCGATCGTCGCCACGCAGTTGGCGCACGTCATTCCAGTAATGGGCAGGGTAATGTGTTCGTTGGCCATTTTGATATCCGATCGGCACGGCCCATTGGGCCGCCCTGGTTACTGCGATTTTGTAGGGGCGACCCAGTGGGTCGCCATGGTTACGGCGATTGTGTAGGGGGCGACCCAGTGGGTCGCCCTTACGGCCCGGTCATGGGATCGCGTCTATATGTTCGTCGGCTCGTAATTGATCTCGGTCAGCACGTCGCGGATGATTTCAATCGTCGCCGGGGAGTCGAATTCCACGACGACCTGCTTGGTGCGTTCATCCCCGGTGACCTTTTTCACGCCGGTGATCGACATCAGCTCGGTCGTGATGGTGTGGACGCAGTGGCTGCAGGTGATGGACGGGATGGTCAGGGTTACGGTTTTCATGGTTTCTCCTTGTGCCGCCCTTTCTCCCCTCCCCATTCGGGGGAGGGGTCGGGGGAGGGGTCAACTCCTGTTCGCCGCCTGAAACACTTCGCTGATTTCCTTCAATACTTTTTCCCGCGCGTCCGGATCGTTTCCGCGCACGGCGGTTGTGACGCAGGAATTCAAATGATTTTCAAGGATCTTGGCCGAGAGTCGGTCGAGCGAAGCCTGCACAGCCTGGATCTGGCGGATGACGTCGATGCAATAGCTGTCCTTCTCGATCATCTTCGCAATGCCCTCCAGGTGCCCGGAGGCTACTCGAGCTCTTCGCAAAATCTCGTTATTTCCGGTCATTTTCATTCCTTATAACCCCACCCCCCTGGGTAGGGTATAAATATATTAGCACTGGGGGTAATAGGAGTCAATAGGTCTTAATTAGACTATTTTTTGGCCTTTCGGGGACAGAAAAACCAGACCGACGCGGTCTTAAGACCGCGTCGGTCTGGTTTTTACATCCCTCAGCCCAGGTTCATGATTAAAAAAAAGACCTGACAGGTCATTTGTTCCCGGGCATGAGGATCTTAATATTCTTAGTGTTCTTCAGGTTCTCTTCGTGCTCTTCGTGGAATCCTTCGAGGAGTCAATGGCCGCACGAGCCGCACGATCCGCCGGCGCAGCCTGAACACGAGGACGTATTCGTGCCGGCAACGCTTTTCCCGCCGCTCTGGGCGTTGAACAGGGACAGCTTGCGCTTCGACTTTTGGCTGCCGCAGGAATCGCACACCGCCGGCACATCCGCTTCGCGCATCGGCCGCAGCAGATCGAACTCATGGCGGCAGGCTTCGCAAACATATTCGTAAATCGGCATTTATAGGCTCCGTGGATCCGGTACCCGTCGTTCGGGCAAGGCGGCCCGGGACCGGATCTGCGCGGAAATCCTATCACAACCGGGGATGGTTTTTCCAGAGGATTTTATTTCTTGTATTTCATGATCTTCAGGAACGCCTCCACCACGGTCGGATCGAACTGCTTTCCGGAGTTCACCGCGATCTCCTCCAGGGCTTCCTGCTCCGAAAGCGCCTTGTGGTAGGGCCGGTTGGTGGTGATGGCGTTGAACGCATCCACCACGGCGATGATCCGCGCGCCTTCCGGTATGGCCTCGCCCCTCAGCCGGTCCGGATAGCCGACCCCGTCCCAGCGCTCGTGATGGTGGTAGATCCAGGGGATGATCTTGTGCAGCGGCTCGACCGGGCGGAGAATTTGGGCGCTGTGGTACGGGTGCAGGTAGATGATGTTCCACTCTTCGGGCACAAGTTCCATCGGTTTGCGCAGGATGTCGTCGGGGACGGCGATCTTGCCCACGTCGTGCAGCAGCGCGGCGAATTCAAGCATCTCCAGATCCGCCCCCTGCCAGCCGAGTTCGCGCGCCAGCTGGACCACGATCCTGGTCACATCCTCGGAGTGGCCGCGGGTGTACGGGTCGCGCGCGTCGATCGCGGTGGCGAGGGAGGAGATCGTCGCGACGGAGATGTCGCGCACGTCTTCGAACAGCTGGGCGTTTTCGATCGCGATCGCCGTCTGCCCGGCCAGCGCCTCGAACAGGGACCGGTCGGTGTCGGAGAATTTGACATCCTGCTGCCGGTTGATGGCCAGCAGCACGCCGAGCACCTTCTTCCCGTGGATCATCGGGACGGCCAGGACGTCCTTGACGCGGAACCCCAGGACCGCCTCCTCATGCTCGGGCTCCTGCTTCCAGCGCGGATCCGAACGCACATCGGCGACCATGGCCGGGCGGCCTTCGATGAACACCCAGCCCACCAATCCTTCGCCGGCCCGGTATTTCACCTCGGCCTGCGCGGAAGGCGGCGCCTCCCCGAGATGCTGCAGCACCAGCCGCTCTTCCACCTCGTTCCACAGGAAGACCCAGATCGCCTGGGCGTGCACGGCGGGCGGAACCGTTTCGACCACCAGGCGGACGACATCCTCCAGCCGCAGGCTGGTGGAGACCGCCTGCCCGAATTCATACAACGATCCGAGTTCATGCACCCGGTGCTCGAGCTGCTCGAAAATGTTTGCCCGGTGAATGGAGCCCCCGGCGACATCGGCGGCGGCCGTCAGCAGCCGGGTTTCGTTCTCCGAAAACTGCGAGCGGCTGTAGGAGATCAGCAGCAGAACCCCGACCACCTCGTTGGCCGTCCGCAGCGGAAGGCACAGCGTGGATCCGACCCCGCGCACGACGGCGCCGGATCCCGACGGCGGAATAATCAGCGGGTCGCGCGGGAGGAACGGAGTCTGGCGCGGTTCGCCGCTGGCCGCCACGCCCCCGATCACGCCCTCGCCGAGCGGCATGCGCCGGTCGATCACCTCGGTCGCCAGCCCCTCCGCGGCGCGGCAGACAATCTCGCGGCCTTCCACCAGCGAAATGCTGGCGGCGTCGGCCCGCGCCATGTGTACCGCCTGATGCAGCAGGAGCGGCAGCATCTCGCGCAGGGTCATCGTCCCGCGCAGGACGCTGGAAAGTTCATACAGCGCCCCGACTTCCTCGAGCCTCCGCTCGGTTTCCTGCATCAAGCGGGCGCGTTCGAGCGCCATCGCGGCGGTGTTGGCGAACGTCGTCAGCCCGCGCACCTCTTCTTCGGAGAACGTGCGCGGCTTGTCATAGCGGACAAACAGCGTTCCGATGACCCGGCCGGCCGCCCGCAACGGCAGCCCGATCAGCGCCTGAACGCCTTCCGCCAGCAGCTGCGAGGTGATGGCGGCCTGCTTCAGGTCGGACTTCGATACGACCAGGGTTTTTCCGTCGAGGAAGACCTGCATGGTCAGCCCATGCGGACGGGGAGGCAGCTCCTGCGAGGCGACTCCGCGCGCATCGGCGCCGAGGCGCAGCCCGACCTGCCCGTTCTGTTCGATCAGCGTGACGATCACCGAATGGGCGCGGGTGGCCTTGGCGATCCTGGCGCAGATCGCGCGGGCGGTCTCGGTCAGGGTGGAGAGGGCGATGATCTCCGCCCCGAGTTCATACAGCCCCTCCGCCTGTGCGCGCCGGTGCTGCTCGGATTCAAACAGCTGGGCGTTGTGCACCGCGCCGCCGATCTGCTGGCCGATTGTTTCCAGCAAATCGAGATCGTCCACCGCAAATGAGCGCTCCGCCTGGGTGAACAGGACCAGGACGCCCAGCGCCTGATCCTTGGCGATGAGCGGCGTGACGGCCACGGTGTGAAAGCCGGATTGGCCGACCGCCTCGGCCAGCGTTTCCGGCGTGAGATCCGCCAGGGACGCGACCACGACCGTCTTTTCCATGGCGGCCGCGCCGATCGCGTGCTGGGTGGGATCCAGCTCCGTCAGGGTCTGCGCCAGCGCCGGATCCAGCGCCTGATGCACGGCCGCGTGCCACGAACCCCGCTCCATCAGGAGGATCGCGCCCGCATCCATCTTCATCAGGTCCAGAACGCGCTCGAGCGAAACGGTCAGCACTTCCTCGAGCGCCAGCGTTTTCGAAGCCACGCGGTCAATCGCATACAGAGTCGATAGTCGGTGGGTCTGGCGCTCGACGGCGGCGGAAAGCGCTCCGCTCCAATCCGCCATCTTCAACCGCATCGAATCAAATTCCCGGAACAGTTCGGCTGTTTCATCGCGCCCCGTGATGCGGACCGGCGTCGTCAGGTCGCCGGCCGCCATCTGGCGCGTGGCGCGCAGGAGCACCCGGATCGGTCCGAGGACCACTTCTTCGAACACCCAGGCCGAGACGATCGCGGTCACAAGGATGATCGCCCCGAAATAGACAAATTGCCAGCGCAGATTGGTCAGCAGGCCGTATACTTCCTGTTCGGGCGATTCGATCACCACGGTCCAGGCCGCGTTATCCAGCGGGGAAAGCACCGCGATCAGGCTGTCTTCGGTGTGGATCACGGACTTATCCAGGCGGGCGATCCCGGGTTCGTGCTTTTGAAGGTAGGGCAGCAACTCCGGGTAATACCCGACCGGCAGGATGGCGAGCCTGCCGGTGGCGTCCAGCGCAAGGCCGTTCCCGGTGGAATCGACGATCAACGCCTGGCCGCCGGTCTGCTCCGCGGGGACGAACGGGAAGGCCGCCAGATCCGCCGTGCCACCGAGCCAGCCGATGACGGTTCCTCTGGAATCCTTAACCGGTTCCAGGAGGGTCACCTGCGGAGCGCCGCCGGCGCCGGATTGAAAATCCCCCGTCTGCCGGAGGCCGGTCGTGAGGGCTTTCCGCACGACGGGGGCGTCCCGGAGTTTTTCCATCGCCGCCACGGTCATGGACGGCTCCGCCGCCGTGACTGTACCGGCCGGGTCCAGGAAGAACACTCCCTTCGGGAATAATCCCGTATTGATCAAGCGGGAAAGGACATCATCCACCGATATCGAGGTTTTCGTATCGGCAGACAGTGTATCCGCTTGCCGGGCCAGGGCGCTAAAGTAGTTATCGAGTTGGGAATCCAGGCCGTCCGCCGCTAGCGCCGCATAACGCAGCTGCATCTGCTGGATCTCGAGTGTGCTGTCATCCAATGCGTCCGATCCGAGGAACGCGAAGAACGCCAGGACGATGACGACCGCCAGGACCGTCATCACCATAGTTCTAAGCACGATCGGGAAGTTGCGCAGCCAGTGAATCATTTACTCCGCTTTCGGGGGAATGGATATTCCCCGCCGTTTGTAGGTCATCCCCGTGCCCTTCGCGCGGCAAGTCGCGCGAGCGCTCATTTTTCCCGCGCGATCGAAAAACGGTCGAAATCCTTTACCACCGTCGTATCCGGAAAAACCGCCCGCGCTTCTTCCGCCACCTCCCGGTCGCGGTACCGGCGCGAGAGGTGGGTCAGGAACAACCGTCGGACCTGTGCCTCGCGCGCAAGGCTAGCGGCCTGCCGGGCGGTCAGATGGGAGAATTCGCGCGCCAAATCCGCCTCCACCTCGAGGTAGGTGGATTCGATCACCAGCCCGTCCGCCTGCCGGCAGTGCTCCAATATATTATCCGTCCGACCGCAATCGCCGACAAATACCAGCCGGGTTCCGGGAGTGAGCTCCCCGAGCACGTCGTCCGGGGAGACCCGGGACCCGTCCGCCAGTGTGCAGGGTTTGCCCGCGACCAGCTGCGCCCGCAGCGGGCCCGGCGGTACGCCCAGCGAGTCCGCCTTCCCGGCCAGAAACGGCCGGCGCGGTTTCTCTTCGAACAGGAAGCCGAACGTGCCGCCGCCGCGGTGGGTCACGGGGAATGCGGAGAGCTGGAAGGTGTCATCCTCCATCAGGCATCCCGGTTCGATCACGTTCAGCTCGAGCTTTACGGGAGGGTTGGCGCCGCGCAGCACCACCCCGTGCAAAAGGTCCCGGATGCGCGCAATCGCCGGCGGACCGGCCCAGATTTCCAGTTTTTCGATCGCCTCCCAGCGCATGAAGGTGGAAAGCAATCCGGCCAGTCCGAGGATGTGATCCAGATGGGAGTGCGTGATCAGGATTTTATCGAGCCGCTTGAAGCCGAGCCCGGATTGGAGGATCTGCCGCTGGGTTCCTTCGCCGCAATCGATCAAGAACCGGTACTCCTTGTGCATCACCATTTGCGAAGGGAGCCCGCGTTGGATGGAGGGGGCGGAGGCGGAGGTGCCGAGAAAGACAATATCGAACAAGGAAAACTCCCCTTTACCGCAGGCAGGATGCCGAAGATTGTACCCTATCGAAGGGCCGTTATTCGGTGATCGAACACCGACCGCGGGCACCGGACGCGTCCCGGCGGTTCATTGACAATCGAAACCGGTAGGATTATATTCATTTTATTGAATATATTTTCGAGGCAAGAAGATGATTGGATTGGATCAGGAAGCGGCGGTTTTTAAGGCGCTCGGCCACCCGGCCCGGCTGGCGATCCTGGACGCGTTGCAGGGCGGCGAGCAGTGCGTGTGCCACCTGGAAAGCGCCCTGGAAATGCGGCAGGCGTATCTCTCCCAGCAGCTGGCGGTATTAAAGGAAGCCGGCCTGATTCGGGACCGCCGTGACGGGTGGAATATCTATTACTTCGTCTCGCGCCCGGAAATTTGGGCGGCGGTCGAAACTGTCCGGTCGATGCCGGGCATGCAGGGAAAATCACCCGTCCGGCGGAATGTCCGGTCCGCGCACTGCCCCTGCCCAAAATGCAAACCGGAACATGAAAAGATAATTCTTTCCTAACCCCCTCTCCCCGCCTTCGCCACGGGAAACCATCGTGTCTCAGGCACCCCTCTCCCCCTTCCCCGTAAGGGGAAGGGGGAGAGGGGACGGGGGTGAGGGGGTTAGGACAGGTTCAAGGAAATCGGATGGACCTATCGACATTTCTTCTCAACCTTTTGCGCGGCGGCCTGGGCAACCTGGCCGCCTACCTTGCCGCGCACGTTTTATTGTGCCTTGTGCCGGCATTCTACATCGCCGGTGCGATGACGGCGCTCATCCCGAAGGAATCGGTGACGCGGTTCCTCGGCCGCAACACGCCCAAATTCATCTCCTACCCCGCCGCGGCGCTGGCCGGCTCAGTCCTGGCGGTGTGTTCCTGCACCATCGTCCCGTTGTTCGCCGGCATATATAAGAAGGGAGCCGGACTCGGCCCGGCGATCACCTTTCTGTTCTTCGCCCCGGCGGCCAACATCCTGGCCCTGGTCTACACCGGCGGGGTGATCGGCGCGGATCTGGCCTTCGCCCGCCTGTTCCTTTCGCTGGTCTTCGGGATCGGGATCGGCCTCATCATGGCGCTGATATTCAGCAAGTCCGACCTCGCCCATGACAAAGCCACCGATGAAATGTTCGCCGGGCAGCGCGGCAAAGGGATGAACCGCGCGGCACTGGGCTTCCTGCTTATCCTCGTGGCATTGCTGCTCTTCGGTACGCTCAAGATCGGCCTTTTGACGAATTCTTACGGGCAGGTGACCCTGCCCATTCCGGGTGTGGACCGCTTCCAGGATTTCCTCTACACCCTGGTGCCCTACGACGCCGCCAAGGGCGAGGAAGGCGTAACCGCGCAGGGCGCGTTCCTGATCGGATTGCTGGTCCTGATCGGCGTGAGTTCCTGGAAGGGGTTCGAGGACATCCACAATGGATTTTCGCGCTGGACGTGGATCGCCCTCGGGCTGGTGGGCGCAACGCTTCTGACCGCCGCGCTCGGGATGCAACCGCACGCCGGAGGGCTGGATATCCTTTTCACCGGCAAGTTCTTCGCAGTCTTGCTCGCACTCGGGGTCCTGGCGCGGTTGCTGCGCAAGCGCCTTAGCCTGGATGAGCAGCGCGACTTCCTATGGGAATCCTGGCGCTTCGTCAAACAGATCTTCCCGCTGTTGGTGGTGGGAGTCTTTTTCGTTGGCGTGATCCGCGTGATCATCCGGCCCGAATGGATCGAAGCCCTGGCCGGGCAGAACACGCTGCTCGGGAACCTGGCGGGCGTGGTCTTCGGCGTATTCATGTACTTCCCGACCCTGGTGGAAGTACCGATCGCGAAGATGTTCCTGAGCCTTGGGATGCACCGCGGCCCGTTATTGGCCTACCTGATGGCCGACCCCGAGCTCAGCCTGCAAAGCATCCTGATCACCTCCGCCATCATCGGGCGGTTGAAAGTCTGGGTGTATGTGTTCTGGGTGGCGCTGTTCAGCACACTCGCCGGTCTGATCTACGGCGCGTGGGTGGACGGAACCAGCCTGGGGCTGATCGCGCTTTACCTCGGGTTGTTCCTGGCACTTCTGGGAACCGTACTGTGGCTGGTGAACCGCCGCAACGTAAGTCGCGCCGCCGTGTCGGAAGTTGTATCGCAGGTTTGAATTCGCTGGAAAACATTTCTCAAACATAATCTGGAGGTTCTCATGCTAACGATCAAAGTTCTGGGTTCCGGTTGCGCCAACTGCAAGAAGTTGGAAGCCATCGCCAAACAGGCCGCCGGAAGCCTGGGTGTCGAAGCCGAGTTTGTAAAAGTCACCGACTATAACGAAATCATGGCCTACAACATCATGTCCACCCCCGGGCTGGTCATCAACGAGAAGGTTGTGAGCTCCGGCCGCATACCCAACCCGGACGAAGTGGCCGGATGGCTGACGGAGGCGATGCAAGCCTCATGAGGCGCAATGTGCTTTTCCTTTGCACCGGAAATTCGCGCCGCTCGCAGCCGGCGGAGGCGATCCGCGGCGCCCGCGATAAAGATGTTGCGCGAAAAGGTTCGCCCGGCGCCTTGATGCAAGTCCACAGGAATGCCGGAAAAAATAAATCACAAATTGGAGGCTTCGCATGTCAGACCCAGCCGCACGAAAAGCCACAGCGACAAACCCGGGAAAAAAGCTCTCCTTCCTCGACCGCTACCTGACGCTGTGGATATTCCTGGCCATGGCCGTCGGGGTTGGGGCGGGTTTTTTCTTCCCGGCGGCGGTGAAGGCCTTCAACGCCGGCGTCTCCGTCGGCACGACCAACATCCCCATCGCGGTCGGGCTGATCCTGATGATGTATCCGCCGCTGGCGAAGGTGCGATACGAGGAACTCGGGGACGTCTTTCGCAACAAGAAGGTGCTGGGGCTGTCGCTGGTGCAGAATTGGGTGATCGGCCCGATCCTGATGTTCGCGCTGGCGATCGTTTTCCTGCGCGGCTACCCCGAATACATGACCGGCCTGATTCTGATCGGTCTGGCGCGCTGCATCGCGATGGTGATCGTGTGGAACGAGCTGGCGAAGGGGGATACCGAATATGCCGCCGGGCTGGTCGCGTTCAACAGCATTTTCCAGGTGCTGTTCTACAGCGCCTACGCCTACTTCTTCATCACCCTCCTGCCCACCTGGTTCGGCCTGACCGGGAATATCGTGCAAATATCCATTGGTGAAATCGCCCGGAGTGTGTTCATCTATCTCGGAATTCCTTTCCTCGCCGGGTTCCTCACGCGGTTCCTGTTAAGGCGTGCCAAGGGGAAGGATTGGTACCAAAATCGTTTCCTCCCGGCTATCAGCCCGCTCACGCTGATCGCCTTGCTCTTCACCATCGTCGTGATGTTCAGCCTGAAAGGCGAGGTCATCGTCCAGTTGCCGGCGGATGTGGTGCGGATCGCCGTTCCCCTGCTGATTTATTTTGTGGTGATGTTCCTGGTCAGCTTCCTCATGGGCCGGGCCGTCGGCGCCGATTACCGGAAGACGACCACGCTGGCGTTTACCGCGGCCAGCAATAACTTCGAACTGGCGATCGCCGTCGCGGTGGCGGTTTTTGGCATCAACTCGGGCGCCGCTTTTGCGGCGGTGATCGGGCCGCTGGTGGAAGTGCCGGTGATGATCGGGCTGGTCAACGTCGCTTTTTGGATGCAACGGAAATGGTTTGGCACCGCCGGGCTTTCCGCAAGTTGAAGTTAATTTCGCCGGGCGGTTCCCCGGGAAACGCCGGAGGGTCATGCCTCTCCTGAATCATTTCGACATCCTGGCTCCCTTTTACGAACGCGTCATCCGCCCCGCGGATCCTCAGGCGCTGTGCGCGCGCCTTCGCCTGCCGGTCCCGGGCGCCCTGCTGGATGCCGGCGGCGGCACCGGACGGGCGGCGCAACTATTGCGCGGCATGGCCGGCCGGATCGTGGTCGCCGACCTCTCGCGGCGGATGCTGGCCGAGGCGGTTAAAAAGGAAGGTTTGAACCCGGTCTGCGCACTCAGTGAAACGCTGCCCTTCCCGGACGGATTCTTCGAACGCATCCTGATGGTGGACGCGTTCCATCACGTCTGCAGCCAGGTGCAAACCGCGCGGGAACTCTGGAGGGTGCTCCAACCGGGCGGCCGGCTGGTGATCGAGGAGCCCGATTGGGATTCCTTTCCCGTCAAGCTGATCGCCCTCGCCGAAAAACTGGCTCTGATGCGCAGTCATATCCTCCCGTCCCGCCGGATCGCCGACATGTTTCGATTCCCCGGCGCGCGCCTGACCGTGGAAACGGGAAATCATACCGCCTGGATCGCCGTGGAAAAGACCAAAATTCGATAATAGGATGCTGAAATAGGCTAAGGATGTCATTGCGAGGAGCGAAGCGACGAAGCAATCTCCTTCTTTTTCCGAAGTGGGAGATTGCTTCGCTCCCTCCGGTCGCTCGCAATGACACCTGTTTATTCCTTTTTCAACACCCTGCTAAATCCTGTCCATTCTCCCCGCGCCGCCAGGACTTCGCTCTACACAGCAAATCCAGATCCGCACAAGCATTGGCTGCGAACCAATTAATTGCCATCAATAAGCATAGCCTTTCCGCGGATTTTCCCTTTTAATTGTGCATGGGAATGCACACGGCTTGTATAATGGGTGTCATTCCCCGAATTCGTTGTATGGCGCGCATTGAGGTCCCATGGAATACACGCATCTGGGCAGAACCGGATTGAAAGTCAGCCGCCTGTGCCTGGGAACGATGAATTTCGGCCCGCATACGAGCGAGGCGGACGCGTTCCGGATCATGGACCGGGCGCTTGAGTTGGGCATCAACTTCTTCGACACCGCCAACGTCTACGGTTGGAAGACCGGCGAGGGCGTCACCGAGCAGATCATCGGACGCTGGTTCGCCCAAGGCGGCGGCCGCCGGGAAAAAGTAGTGCTCGCCACCAAGGTGTTCGGCCACATGGGGGATTGGCCAAATCAGCAGAGGCTCTCGGCGCTCCATATCCGCCAGGCGAGCGAAGGTTCGCTGCGCCGGCTGCAAACCGATCATCTCGATCTATACCAAATGCACCATGTCGACCGCGAAACGCCGTGGGAGGAAATCTGGCAGGCGATGGAAGTGCTCGTCGGCCAGGGCAAGGTGATCTATGCCGGCAGCAGCAACTTCGCCGCGTGGGATGTAGCCCAGGCGATGGCCGCCGCCAAGGCGCGCAACTTCCTCGGGCTGGTTTCGGAACAGAGCAAATATCACCTGATGACGCGGACGATCGAACTCGAGGTGATCCCGGCCTGCCGCGCATTCGGGCTGGGGATCATCCCCTGGAGCCCGCTGGCGGGCGGGATCCTGGGCGGCGCGCTGCAGAAGGCCAAGGAGGGCCGGCGCGCGGACGAGAAGCAGCAGGCGGAGATTGATAAACACCGGACGAAACTCGAGGCCTGGGAAAATTTCTGCAAAGGTCTGGGCGAGAAGCCGGCGGACGTTGCCCTGGCCTGGCTGATAAACAATCCGGCGGTGACCGCGCCGATCATCGGCCCGCGGACGATGGAACAACTCGACGGCGCGCTGCGCGCGCTGGAACTTAAGCTCGATGACTCGGCGCTTCAGAAGATCGACGAGATCTGGCCCGGCCCGGGCGGCGAGGCGCCGAAGGCGTACGCCTGGTAGTGACAAAGGTGATCGAGTAGCCTGCGTAATCTTCGCAGGCGTATCGAGATCCCGATCCCTTTCGATAATCTAAAGGTCTCGATACGCCCTCGAAGATCGCTGGGGCTACTCGACCACCTTCCCATAGGAGAGATTATGGACCAATCCGCCCCTTCCGCCGCCGTTCACATCCCCCTCCAGACGGGCGCGCTCACGGCCGCGCAGATCGGCTTAATGCTGACCCATCTGCCCGTGGATGTGACTTTCGTCGATCCCGATAACATCGTCCGCTACTATTCCGAAGGCCGTCCGCGCATTTTCGAGCGGACTCCCGACGTCATCGGGCGCAGCGTGCTGCGCTGCCATCCGCCGGCCAGCGTCCACCGGGTCAAGCGCATCCTGGACGATTTTCATGCGGGCATCCGCGACTCCGCCGAATTCTGGATAAGCATGAAGGGCACCGCCCCGGAGCCGCGCTTCATTCACATCCGTTATTTCGCCGTCCGCGATTCCGGGGGGCAGTTCCAGGGCACGATCGAGGTCACTCAGGACGTCACCGCCATCCGCAAACTTCAGGGAGAGCGCCGGCTGCTGGATGAGGGGGAATAAAATAACATTGGCCGTGAAGTCCGCTCTTCCGGGGCGGGCTCAACCGCCGATGAAAAAGCAGGGTGGTCGAGCAGCCTGCGTGATTGCCGCAGGCGAATCCCTGGCCCAGCCCGGTCAGGGCGGGCGAGAGCCCTTTCTTCCAGGTAGTCGCCAGGCTCGATACGCCCTCGAAGATCACTCGGGCTGCTCAGCCAGCAAACAAATAAGGAAAACTCATGGACTCATCCGCCACATCCTCCACAAAATCCATCCCCCTGCAGACCGGTGCGCTTACGCCGGAACAGATCGCCCTGATGCTGATTCACCTGCCCGTCGATGTGACGTTCGTCGATGCCAATGACGAAGTCCAGTTTTATTCGGAAGGCAGGGAGCGGGTTTTCGAACGCACACCCGACGTCATCGGGCGGACCGTCCTGGGATGCCACCCGCCCCACAGCGTGCTCCAGGTTAATCGCATCCTCGACGACTTCCGCGCCGGAAAACGCGACTCCGCCGAATTCTGGATTCAGATGAAGGGCAAGGATCCGGAGCCCCGGTTCATCCATATACGCTTTTTCGCGGTGCGGGATGCCGCCGGAAAATTCCAGGGAACGATCGAGGTCGTCCAGGATGTGACCGCCATCCGCTCCTTGCAAGGGGAACGCCGCCTGCTAAACGAAGGCGGGTGATCCCGCCGGGGATTCCAATTTTTCCCAGGGAGAACTCCATGAAAGCAACTGATATATTAATGAACGAGCACCGCCTGATCGAGCGCGTGCTGGACGCCCTGGAAGACCGGGCACAAACGCTGCAAAAAGGCGCAGCCGTCCGGACAGGATTCTTCCTGGACGCGGTCGATTTCATCCGCAATTTCGCCGACGGATGCCACCACCGCAAAGAGGAAGGCGCCCTGTTCCCGGCGATGATCGCCGCCGGCATTCCAAAAGAGGGCGGCCCGATCGCCGTTATGCTGGGCGAACATGAACAGGGCCGCGAATTCAACCGCGGCATGGAAAAGGCGGCTCGGGCGATCCAGGCCGGCAGCCTGGCCGAACGGGACGAGCTGATTCGCAACGCGCTCGGGTATGTCGCGCTCCTCCGCCAGCACATCCAGAAGGAAGACGGCATCCTGTTCCCGATGGCGGACCGGTCCATTCCGACGGTCGCGCAAAACAACCTGGCAGTGGAGTTCGATCGGATCGAACGCGAGGAGACCGGTGCCGGCGTGCACGAAAAATTTCATGCGATGGCGGAAACCCTGGCAAAGGAAGCCGCCGGATAAGTTGAGACTCCCGCCATGTACGATGCGCTGAGTTCCGATTACGACAGGTTTGTCAACTGGCCTATGCGCCTCGCAACGGAACTGCCGTTCCTCGAGCAGCGGCTGGCGGCGGGCGGACGGCGCGTGCTGGATGCGGCCTGCGGGACCGGGCAGCACGCGATCGCGCTCGCCCAGAACGGCTTCAACGTATCCGCGTCGGATTTTTCGGCCGGGATGATCGCCCGGGCGCGCGAAAACGCCTCCGCCGCGGGCATGGCGGTCCGGTTCGAGCAGGCCGGCTTCGGCGGGATGCAAACCGTCTTCGGCACGGCATCCTTCGACGCACTGCTCTGCCTCGGCAACTCCCTCGCCCATGTCGCCGACAACGCCGCGCTTGCCGCTGCGCTCGCGGATTTCGCCGCCTGCCTGGTTGAAGGCGGGCTGCTCATCCTTCAGAACCGGAACTACGACCGGGTGATGGCGAGGCGCGAACGCTGGCTCGATCCGCAGAGTCATACCGAGGGCGGACGGGAATGGATGTTTGTCCGCTTTTACGATTTCGAAACGGATGGATCGATCACCTTCCACATCCTGACCATGTTCCGGGAGCAGGGAGGAAATTGGAGCCAGGCGGTTTCCTCGACCCGGCTGTGGCCGTTGCGGGCCGCCGGGTTGACCGCTGCGCTTCAAAACGCGGGCTTCGAAATCCTCGAGCCGTGCGGATCCGCGCGCGGGGAGCCGTTCGATCCGGCGGCGAGTCCGGATCTGGTGATTGTCGCCCGGAAGTCTTCCGCCTAACGGACTCGAAGCGCAAATTTAATGGCGATCCGAACTGATGAAAAGTTTATTACCAGTACCCACAAAGGTGCAAAAAGGCAGCTGAAGAACGATCAGCGTGTCATTGCGAGGAGCGAAGCGACCCCGGCCTACCCCACCGGGGCAGGCGAAGCAATCTGCTGCTTATCCCTAAAATAGTGAGATTGCTTCGCTCCCGGAGCCTGCCCTGAGAACAGCGAAGGGGTGGCTCGCAATGACGTCAGGCGTATTTTTCAACACTTTGCTAAGGTTTTTTAGTGTCTTTGTGTCTTTGTGGAATTTTTTTTCTAAAATAAGTTCGCAATTTTCTTGAAAGATTTGGTTCAGCAAGTTGAGTTTTTATTAACCACAAAGCCCGCCGGAACAATCAGGTAGGATCCGGGTATCAGCCGGTTATTTAATTTTCTTGCTTCTGCCGCCGGCAATCACCGCGGCGAGGATGCTGACAAGATACAGCAAAATCATCGGCGCCATGACCAGCCCCATGTTGACCGGATCCACCGTCGGGGTGATGGCCGCCGCGGCCACCGCGATGATCACCACCGCGAAACGCCAGACCGAGGCCAGCTGGCGGGCGTTGATCAGCCGCGCGGCCGCCAGAAGATACGCCACCAGCGGCATTTCGAACGTCACCCCGATCCAGAACATCAGGGTGGTGACCAGCCCGAAATAGGCCGACGGCCGCCAGGCGGCTTTAAATCCCAGGAATGAATAGAGGAATGGGATTGCCGTCGGAAGCATGACGAAGTAGCAAAAGGCCACGCCGATCAGGAAAAAGATGGTAACCAGCGGGATGCCCAGCAGCAGCACGATCCGGCTGCGCGGCATCAATCCCGGCGCGACAAAGAGGAATAACTCCAGTGTGATCCACGGCAGCGCGAGTATTACCCCGGCCAGGAGCGAAACGCGCATGAATACTCCCACCGCTTCGGTCGGCTCGATCACCTGCAGCCGGTCCAGACCATCCGCGCCCTGGGCCTGCGCCTTCTCCCACCAACCGGTAATTCCCCCCTGCGTTCCAACGCCGGCCGCGGCCGCCGGGTCCCCGACCGGCACGGCCAGCAGCCGCATCAGGTTTTCGGAGATGGAAAAGCAGACAACCGTCGCGAGGCTGAGGGCAATGAACGAGCGGAAGAGATGCCCGCGCAGCGCCTGAAGGTGCTCCGCCAAACCCTCCCACAATCCAACCAATCCTTCCCGGCTGCCGAGCGCGGTCCCGACCGTTTCCGCGAGCGGGGTGTCGTCCGGCATCTGGTAAAGAAAATCCCGCATGCGGCGGAACGGGGAAGTAAAGAAATCCATAAGGCGGGCCATGGACGGCATTCTATCGGAAATGCCCGCCGGCTGCCAGACACGGCCGAAAAGCGTCCATGGGCGGATAGGGTACCAAGCATTCAGAATCCAATAATTGGAATTTCCCGGTGTTTTTGTGGTATTAAAAATCATTTTTCCCACTAAGTCACGAAGACACGAAAGAAAATAAAAACAAGCGCTTGGATTTCCTAGTGTCTTGGAGTCCCCCGGCCCGGTCACCGACGGCGGGCCTTGTGGTTATAATTTTTCTTTCTATGCTTCCCCGTCCTTGAAGATCTCATCCAGCCAGTCGAACACCAGCGCGCTCATCAGGCCCAGGTTCTCCCCCATGCAATGGCTGGCGGCGCCCTCGTCGGCCGGACCGATGATCATTTTATTGCGTGGATTCGGCATGACCCGCATCGCATGCGTCTGCTGCCGGCGCACCTCCGGGTTGGCGATCTCGCCTTCGCCGACAAGGATCAGCGTCGGGCAATCGATCCGCGCTGGATTAAAGACATTCTCCCGGTTCTTCTCCACCATGCCGGTGATATCGTCGACCGGCAGACCCCAGCGCCAGGCAATCAGTTGCAGCATGCGCATCTGAAACGGCGCTTTGCGGTCCGCAATCCACCGCACCAGGCCTTTCAGCCGGGGGATGGGTGAACGCAGAAACACCGAATACATATCCCATATCATGCTGCTGGCGATGCAGGCCTTGATCCTCTTTTCCTGCGTGGCCGCGCGCGGCACCATGTACCCGCCGGCGCTGATCCCGAAAGCGGCCAGGCGGTCGGGGTCCACCTCCGGCCGGCTCAGAAGGTAATCCAGCACAACTTTCATCGGGGTCTCGAAGTCGGGGCGAAAATACACGCCCCCTGAGGGCAGATCGCCCTGCCCGGGCAGATCGAAGGTGGCGAAATTGTAGCCGCGCCGAAGCGCCGCCGGGGCGATGAAGAGGTACAGATCCTCGGTGAAGGTCTCCCCGCCGCCGATCATCAGCAGCGTGCGGCGTCGTTCCGGACCGGGCGCCGCTTTGTGGAAGTACCCCGGCAGGGTACCGCCCTCAAACGGGATCGAAAGCGTCTCCACCGGGATATCCTGCAACGAGCCGGCTGTCCGGAAGCATTCGCGCATCAACCGGATGGCCGGCTTGAACCGGGGATCGGCGGGCAGCAGGGCGCCCAGCGTGGCGCGGTAATACACGAAGGCGCGCAGCAGCGTTTCACGCGCGCTGACCGGGTGCCCCGCTTCCAGCATGGCCAGCCCCCGTTTATGGACCCGCCCGGCGAGCGCCATCCATTCCCGCACCCAGCTTGCCGGATCGCCGTCCTTCATCCGGGAGGCGGCGTAAAATCCTTCGCCGATCGCCGCGCCCCCGTTCGCACAGCTGCCCATCGCCCATTGGAACGCGAAATCCATGTCGTTGGCCTTGAAGCGCAGGTTGTGAAACTGCCGGTGGAATTCAAGTTCCTTTTCCGCCTGAATATAGGCTTTCTGCTTCATTTTTCCTCCTTTATTGAACATATTGTCCATTATTGATCTTGCTGTATATTTAATGATACGATAACCTCACAGGAAAGGTGAAGGAATCCACCCGCAGGTTTTTCCTCCCATTCATGATTGGACAGGTATCCAACGATGGACTCTCCCCATCCGACCCGGCATGATCGCAAGCGCCAGCTGACCCGAAGGCAATTAATCGATGCGGTGGTACAGCTGGTCCTGGAAAAGGGGTATGAGGGGGTGACCATCCAGGACATCACCGACCGGGCGGATCTGGGCCGCGGGACTTTTTACCTCCATTTCAAGGATAAGGATGAGGCGGTCTGGTCCGCGATCGAGGATGGGTTGCGCGCGACCGAGGAGGACGCCCACCGCCAGTTCCCCGGCGGGATCCCCTCCCAGCCGGAATATTACGCCTACCGCAATATTTTCCGCCATGCCGAACAAAACAAGGACCTCTATAAGATGATGCTGGGCGGCCAGGGTTCCGGAGTGATGACCGCCCGGGTGCAGAATCATCTGGCGGGGGAGCTTCAGCGCGATCTGGCGCACCTGCCGGTCCATGTGTTTCTGGAATTCCGCGTTCCGGTCGATATCCTGGCGCAGGTGATCACCGGCGCCGTCATTCAGCTGGTGCGCTGGTGGCTGGAGACGCCGAATAAATATTCCCCGGATGATATGGCCGGGCTGCTGTACACCTGCCTCCACCACAAGGCACCCCCGAAACAAACCCAATAGGCTCCGCAACCATAAACCCCGGGACAGTAAAATTTTCGATTCCCCCCGGTCCGGGTATCCGTCCGTTCCTCCAGCTCCCGGCGGATGGGGAATCTACCCTTGACAATCCGACAAAGGAGTCCTATTATTTTGATAATGATAATTATTATCAATTAGTATTATCTTATCAATTGGGGATGCGGGTTTGATGCAGGCATCGCCCGATCCGGGAATCCGCGCGAAAGGAAGAGCCATGGGACCCAACCAGGATCTTGCCAGTGCAATCCGCAGGCGAGGATTAAAACTTACCCGTCCGCGGCAGGTGATATTGGATGTTCTGGAGAGCAGCCGCGGGCACCTCGACGCCGAAACGGTGTGCGCCCGGGCCAAGGAGCGCGACGGCCGGATCGGGATCGCCACGGTCTACCGCACCCTGGCCCTGCTCAAGCAGCTCGGGCTGGCGGAGGAACACGACCTGGGGGAGGATCACGGTCATTTCGAAGCGGCCGATAAGGCCAAGCCGCACTTTCATTTCACCTGCGTAAAGTGCGGAAAGGTCGTGGAGTTCGAATCGCCGCAGGTCGTGCGCTTGGCAAAATCGATGTGCGAAAAAAAGGGGCTGCGGGTGCTCGAGGTCGACCTGCACTTCAGCGGCTATTGCCGGCAATGCCGGCCGTCCGGAATGGAATGCACGGAAGAACCCTGACATAATACGTCGAAACGGATCAATGGTTTCGAATTTCCAATCCTTTCAGGCGCGCGGAAGGGTTGGGGAAATCACAACGTCACACGAATCTTAAATTTTTATTTGCCACCAAGCCACCAAGGCACAAAGAAAATAATTGGTGCTTTTCCTTTGTGTCTTCGTGACTTGGTGGTTAACAATTTTTTCCGATCGTTCAGGAGAATACGATGAAGCATCTGGCTGACTTCACCAATCCAAAAATCGCCAAACTCTACGCCGGAGCCCCCGCTGAAGAAATGCGTAAGTTCCTGGCGTTCTGCGATGCCTATCCATACCATAGCATCCCGCATAATGGTTTCGAATGGCCGTACCTGACTTCTGCGGGCAGCGGGACTCCTCTGCTGATCCTGTCCGGCGCGCTGACCCATCCGGACATCAGCTGGCAGTCGATCGCCCACTTCGGGGAACAGCATCGGATCATCGTCCCGGCCTACCCGGCGGTGCGCACGATGGACGGACTGTGCGACGGGATCGCGGCGATCCTCCGCCAAGAGAAGGTGGAAAGCGCGCACGTGATGGGCGGCTCGTACGGCGGCTTCGTCGGCCAGGTATTCGTTCGGCGTTTCCCCACACTGACGCGTTCGCTCATCCTCTCGCACACGGCCGTGCCCGATTCGACCGGGATCGAGCAATCCCGCCGGACGATGAAGGCGCTCTTCCTCCTGCCGACGGGAGTGCTTCGCTGGCTGCTGAATCGGTCGCTCGGGAAATTGTTGCCGGCCGACTCATCCTCGCCCTCGATCCAGCTCATGCTCGCGCTGTTCCACGAGGTGATGGATTTCCGCCTGACAAAGGCCGACTTCATCAGCATCATGGACCGGACTCTGGATTTTTACGGCCGCGCCTTCACCGCCGAGGATCTGGCCGGTTGGCGCGGGAAAATGCTGCTGGTGCTGGCCGAGGATGATCCGGCGTCACCGGCAATAGTTCGCTCGAAGTTCAAGGATTTGTATCCGAAAGCGGCATGGAAGCTCTTCCGAGGGGGCGGCCATGCCACATCGGTTACCAACCAGTCGGAATATCAGGCGGTGATGGATGACTTTTTGCGGGCGCAGGTCTGATTCTTCCTGCTTCGCGGCGACCATTTGAATGGCTGGCGAGGAAACCATGAAAATTCTTATCTACGGCGCGGGCCCCCTCGGCAGCTTCTTGGCCTCCCGTCTGCACGAAGCAGGGCAGGAGGTTTCCCTGCTGGCGCGCGGGCAACGGCTGACGGATCTGCGCGAGCATGGGATTGTCCTGATCGATACCGAAACGGGAACGGAAACCGTCGCACGGCCGCGAATCGTCGAGCAACTCGGGCCGGAGGACGCCTACGATCTGGTGCTGGTCGTTATGCGCAAGAACCGGGCGCTGGAGATCCTGCCGGGGCTGGCCGCCAATCAACACACGCCCAATATCCTCTTCCTGATGAACAACGCCGCCGGACCGGATGCGCTAACGCAGGCGCTCGGGGCGGACCGGGTGATGATGGGCTTCCCAATGGCGGCGGGATACCGTCGCGGGCACGTGATCCACTACCTCTTCGGCGGAAAGCCGGGCAAGCCGGTCAAGCTCCCGATCGGCGAGGCGGACGGTCGCATTCAGCCCCGCACCCGTGAGGTCGCCGCCGTCTTCGACGCCATGGAAGGGTTTGCCGCCGATATTCGCACCGACATGGACGGCTGGCTGAAGACGCATGTCGCGCTGTTGATGCCCTCGCTGGCACCGGCGATGCGCGCGGCTGGCCGGGATAACGTGCGCATGGCGCACACGCGCGACGCAATCGTCCTGGCGGTCCGCGCCATCCGCGAAGGATTTGGCGTGGTGCGCAAGCTGGGGTATCCCGTCGTCCCGTCGTCCATCCGGCAGATGGAGTTGATGCCCGAGCCGATCCTTGTGTGGTATCTGCAAAAGCTGCTCCCCCATCCGCGGATGCGGACCGCGATGCTCGAGCACGCGGCCGCCGCACAGGACGAGATCCGCCACCTGGCCGGGGAGTTCGATGTGCTGATCGAGCGCGCGGGCATACCCACCCCGGTCATCGACAGCCTGAAGAAATACTTCGATCCGGATACTCCACCGCTCCCGGAAGGCAGCGCGGAAATCCCGCTCGATTGGCGTTTCCTTTACATCCCCGCGGCCATTCTCTTCGTTGGGTTGGCGGCGGCGGTCTTCCTATGGCTGTTGGAAAACGACAGATCCTGCGGTTTTTAATCTCCATTCTCCGGCAGAGGGGTGTAAACCGCAGGATTTCCATAGATCGTCCGGAGGAGGATGAAAATTTTATCGAAGGCCGGGCGTGGAAGCCGGTTGGTTTTCACCTACATCCGCGACGACTTTATTCATGGAACGGTTCGGTATGGGTTGGA
>Ga0105104_10000887_pt1 | contig 23230 bp, 21 predicted proteins | sample PPLLaktember2015_3_FD_87034 | JGI IMG/M metagenome (GOLD analysis project Ga0105104, IMG submission 87034) | Freshwater sediment microbial communities from Prairie Pothole Lake near Jamestown, North Dakota, USA - PPLs Lake P7 Core (6) Depth... | ecosystem: Environmental > Aquatic > Freshwater >...
GACGTCACCCTGCCGCTCAACCCGCCGCCCGTCGAGGTGATGAAGGTCGCGCACCACGGCTCCTCCGACGACGGCCTCGGCGAGCTCCTCGAACGCACGCGTCCCGCGGTCGGGGTCATCTAGGTCGGCCTCGGGAACGACTACGGCCACCCAACGCCGTCGACGCTGCACGCCCTCCAGCGCGAGCCGGGCCTCCGCCTGTACCGAACCGATCTTGACGGGCGGGTGGTAGTCGAGTCCGACGGGACGCGGCTCTGGGTCCGGTCGGAGCGCTGAGTAGGCTTGACGCGTGGCGGAGGACCTGAAACCGGTCTACCTGCTGACCGGCTCCGACCGGCCGAAGATCGAACGCGCGCTCCGGCGCCTGCGCGAACGCTTCGACGCAGAGTCGGTCGAGCTCCTGAACGCCGCCGACGTCAACGGTGCTGACGCGGTCGCCGCCAGCAACTCGCTCGGCCTCTTCGGGGGCGACATAGACAGACACCTTGCTGTCGCCATCGCCACATTCCGCCAGCCGGCCATCGCTTATACGTAATCGCAGCAACATCCGTAATGCCTTTCAGCCCGTGGTTAATACATCGATAAGATGCAAATTACTATAAGCGGTTTATTCTACATCGAAACAGCGTCAAAGTCAAGTTAAGTTAACCAGCAGTAACAATTGACAAGGCAATGTCCCGGTTTATAATCTATTTTCGTAATAGCCGAATATTGTTGACCGTGAGCATATTTCTCTTAAAGTAAGGAGTATGAAAATGAGCGGAAAATTCACGACGGGATTTACAACTTTAATGATACTATTCGCAGGAGGATGTTCGCAAATGCAAGATAAGCCGGCGACCTTCGGGCAGGACGTTAATTTCCTGAAAAAATATACACAGACAATAATACTGACCGACAAGGCCGGCGACGCGCAGGCTGCGATTGCGCCTGCGTACCAGGGGCGTGTCATGACCAGCACCGCAGGCGGCCCAAAGGGGCCAAGCTTCGGATGGATAAACAGGGAGCTTATCGCTTCAGGGGAAAAAAGGCAGCATATCAACGCATACGGAGGCGAGGAACGGTTCTGGATGGGGCCTGAAGGGGGACAATTCGCAATATATTTTCCCAAGGGCTCGCCATTTGATTTTGAGTACTGGCAGGTGCCGGCGGTAATCGATACAGAGCCATTCGAAGCGGTTTCACAAACAAACGACCGGGCGGTTTTCAGAAAGAAGGCAACGTTAGCGAACTGGACGGGGACAAAGTTTGACATACAAATCGACCGGACGATTCGGCTGATGAATACCAAAGAAGCGGCTGAAAAACTCGGCGCAGACATCGACAAATCAGTAAAAATAGTCGCATACGAGACCGAAAGCAAAATCACAAATACAGGAACGCAGCCATGGAAGAAAGAAACGGGACTGCTTTCGATATGGATATTGAGCATGTTTAGCCCGTCGCCGGGGACGACTATCGTGATACCGTTTAACCCGGGAGATGAAGGCACATTAGGGCCGAAGGTGAACGACGCATACTTCGGGAAAGTGCCCGCGGACAGATTAGTTGTCAAAGACAACGTACTATTTTTCAAAGGAGACGGCAATCAGCGGGGTAAAATCGGTCTCTCAGCCAAACGGGCAAAACCGGTTTTAGGAAGCTACGACGCCACGAACAAGGTTTTAACGATAGTTCAATATACAAAGCCCAAAGGGGCGACCGACTACGTGAATTCGATGTGGAAAATGCAGGATGAGCCATATAGCGGGGACGTTGTGAATTCATACAATGACGGGCCTCTGGAGGGCGGACAAAAACAGCTTGGACCTTTTTATGAGCTTGAAACGTCGTCGCCTGCGCTGGAACTGGCGTCCAATGAGAGCGGATTGCATATACACCGGGTATTTCATTTAGTGGGGCCTGAGGACAAGCTTGGGAAAATCGCTGAAGCGACGTTAGGCGTGAAACTGGAAGAGATAAAAAACGCCCTGTAAACAGACGGGGGCCTGTAAGAAATTTTATAAAGGAGAAACATTATGAGTGCGACCATAGCGGTGCTTGCAGTAATGATTGTGGTTTTGTTTTTGTTAGCCATTTTTGTCATCGCGGTTTACAACGCGCTGGTTGGGCTTCGTAACCAGGTCGATAACGCCTGGTCGCAGATTGACGTGCAACTGAAAAGGCGTCACGACCTGATTCCGAACCTGGTAGAGACGGCCAAGGGCTATATGAAGCATGAGCGAGGGACGTTCGAGGCGGTAACAAACGCGCGGGCGCAGGCGATGGGGGCAAAGACGGTCACGGAGGCCGCAAAGGCAGAGGGGGCGTTAGGAGATGCGCTGAGCAAGTTTTTGTTAGTGGTTGAGAATTACCCGGAGCTGAAAGCGAACCAGAATTTTCTGGCCGTGCAGGAAGAGCTGTCGAGCACGGAAAACAAGATTGCCTTTGCGCGACAGGCATACAACGACCAGACGCTGTTCTACAACAACAAAATCCAGATGTTCCCGTCGAATATCGTCGCGGGAATATTTGCGTTTACCAAGCGGGACTTCTTCGAAACAGCCGGCGCGGAACGTGAAGTGCCTAAAGTCAGTTTTTAGTTTTAAAGAAAAGATTTCTCGACTCGTCCTGATAAATCGGGACTCGCTCGAAATGACGTAGAAAATGTGGGAATTAATACGGATAAACAAGCGGAACTCGATGCTGCTGTTGATAACGATGGCGCTATGCCTGATTGGACTGGGCGTGGTCATCGGGATAGCGGTCGCGGGGCCTGACGGCGGGACGCTGGGAATTGTTATCGCAGCGGCAATATGGGCGATTCTTTCGATAATCAGCTTTATGTCGGGCGACAAGATATTGCTTAGCGCGAGTAACGCGAGGGAAGTATCGCACAACATCCACCCGCAGTTGTTTAACGTCGTCGAAGAGATGTCAATCGCGTCGGGACTTCCTATGCCGAAGGTCTATATAATCGATGATCCGTCCCCCAACGCGTTCGCGACGGGTCGCAATCCGAAATCAGCCAGCGTGGCGGTTACGGCGGGGCTTCTTGGGAAGCTCAACCGCGATGAGCTTCAGGGAGTAGTCGCGCACGAGGTGAGCCAAATCCTTCATCGCGATATTCTTTTTGTAACGCTGGCCAGCGTAATGCTGGGAACGGTAGTCCTTATTTCACAGGTTTTTTTACGAAGCATGTTTTACGGGTCGATGGGTTCGCGGAGGAGGTATTCAGGCGGCGGCAGAGGGTCGGGAGGAGGCGCGGGAATAATGCTTATCGTCGCTTTAGTGGTGGCGATTGTGGCGCCGATACTGACGCAATTGCTTTATTTCGCTTTGTCGAGGAAGCGGGAGTATCTGGCGGACGCGGGGGCCGTGAGATTGACGCGATATCCTGAAGGGCTGGCAAGGGCGCTTGAGAAAATAGCAAACGACCGAAGCCTGCAGCTTGCAAGCGCAAACAAGGTAACTGCGCCGATGTATATCGTTAACCCGTTCAAAAAGATGGGACAATGGAGCTTGTCGGACCTGACAAGCACGCATCCGCCTATTTCTGAGAGGATACAGATTTTGCGGAATCTGTCACAGGGGGCGTCTTTCAAGGATTATTCCGAGGCGTTTGTGGGCGTGACAAAAGGCAGGACCGTAATACCGGCGTCGGCACTGACGAAAGAGGACCTTGCGCTGAGACAGGCAAGCGCGGATGCGAAAAGCGAGGAACGGCGGGCCAAGCAAATGCACGAGGTCGGAGACATTATGCGGAAGGTGAACGGCTTTATCTTTCTGACCTGTGCCTGCGGTCTGATGCTGAAGATACCGCCTAATTACAAAGCCGATGCGGTTGAATGCCCGCGATGCCACAGACCGCATAAAATAAAAGGGGTGTGAGCTCCTTTATTTTCACCCAATTCCGAAGCACAGACTAAACCGGGTTGCCTTTTGATGAAGGAAATACATTCACAAGACAACCCGGTCTTAAATTACAGTACCACTGGTTTCCCCCCCAGCCGTACTGCTACAACATATACGATTGCGTGAATGAGTCTGTTTGGATTATTATACAAATAAAACGCCCCCGAATTGGGGGGATGGATTTCTCTTGCGGGAGGCGTTTGAAAGGGTAAAAATACAGCGTTAGAAAAGCGGACTAAACAACTGAAATATTGTTCTGCGTAACGGGGTAAAAACATGAGAGGCGAGAGCTGGAATATATCGAGAAGGCATTTGTTGAAAAAGGCGGCGTTTGGGGCGGGTTTAGCGGCGCTGGGGTTTCCAATTGTCAACGCCGATGAACCTGCGAAAAAACTTCGTCTGGGAGGGCCTCTTTCTGAGAAATTCAACAGTCCCGACGAGTGGGTCGCCGTAGTGAAAAAATACGGCTACCGAGCGGCGATTTGCCCGCTGGACGCGAAGGCATCAGATGCGATTATCAAGGCATACGAAGACGCGGCAAAAAACGCGGATATCACAATCGCTGAAGTCGGGGCGTGGGGCAATAATCCGATTGCACCGGACGAAAAGACGGCGAAGGATTCGATAGCCGGATGCCAGAGGCAGCTCGCGCTGGCCGACAAAATCGGCGCAAGATGCTGCGTAAATGTTTCCGGCTCGCGCAATCCTAAAAGCTGGGCGGGCGATAATCCCGAAAACCTGACCAAAGAAACCTTCGATAAAATTGTTGAGGCGACCCGGCAGATTATCGACGGTGTCAAGCCGACGCGGACATATTTCACGCTTGAGGCGATGTGCTGGGCATATCCTTATTCGGCCGATACCTATCTCGAACTTATCAAGGCGATTGACCGCAAACAGTTCGGGGTGCATTTCGACCCGACAAACCTGATGTGCAGCCCCGACAGATTTTATCACAGCGGCCCGGTCATCCGAGAATTTTTCGATAAGCTGGGGCCGATGATACGGAGCTGTCACGCAAAGGACGCTGCACTGGAGCCCAAGGCCCTTGCACATTTGAGCGAGGTAAGGCCGGGACTTGGCGGACTGGATTATAAAACGTTTTTAACCGAACTGACGAAATACCCTGAAGTGCCGCTGATGTTAGAGCATTTGTCGGGTGCCGAGGAATATAAGCTTGCAGCCGACCATTTGCGAACGGTTGCGGCATCTATCGGGGCAACGTTTTAAGGTTTATTCGACGTCGGTAATGTCGCCGGGCGTCAGGACTTTGACGGGGCAGCCGGCTTTTTTGGCGAAATTATTCGCGTCGGATTGGCTGCCTACGATATCGCCCCAGTGATAAGGGATAGCGCATTTTGGTTTGAAGACCTTAGTCGCATCGGCGGCCTCGGCCGCGTTCATTGTGTATGTCCCCCCTGCCGGCAAAAGGGCAAGGTCGATATTTTTCAATGCGTCCATTTCGGGCGTCTCGTCGGTGTCTCCGGCGTAATAAATACGCTTGCCTCCAAGCTCGATAACAAATCCTACCCAGTTATTGCTTTTCGGGTGAAACTCCTTGGCAGGATTATACATCGGCACGCCCGTTATTTTGACCACTCCCGCTTCTATAGATTGACCCGGCTTCAGCACCTCGCCTTTACCTTCTTTCTTGATAACATCGCCTGCGCCGATGAGCCTGGACTGCGGGCCTGATACCTTTTTGATATCCTCGGCTGAATAATGGTCGAAGTGACTGTGGCTAATCAAAATGATAGTCGCATCATGTTTTGCCTCTTTTAGTTTCCATGGATCGATATATACAACGGTGTTGCCCTCGGTAATCTTGAAACTCGCGTGCCCGAACCATTGTAATTTGACAGCCATAGCTTTCTCCTTTCCTTTTTCCGGCAAATTAGTATCCTCCGCAAACGCACAAACATTCGCCGCCAGAACCAATATTACAGCCAATAAACCACAAGATTTCATCTTAATGCCTTTCCCAATCATCGTCTCGCAATTACATAAGGAAGATACTTAAAATTTGACTGACAGTCAAATTGATTTTTTACCACTCCCGAAAGGGACGGCTTACGCCGGAAGACCCCAAGCCACGAAGAAGAAATGAAAAGTTAAAAGAAAAAACTTTGTGACTTGGTGCCCCGAGAAATCTACAGGATTTCCGGGACTGAGTCCTTGAAATTGCTTTGCAATTTCTAAGGGTCTTGGTGGTGAATGGTTGATTAGAGTATGACTGATACGGTGTTTGAGAAAGGGCCGGTTCCGGCTATGTTGGCGGCCCTTATTCGATATTCAAGCTGAATCCCCGTTGGCTGATTTCTTAACGAAACCTGCGTATCATAAGAAATCTGAAAGATAGACCAGTCGCTAATACCCTGCCGCCGTTCAATAACGTAATTTCGCACCGATTGGCTTCCTGCGGGTCTATCCCATCGCAGTTTAACTGTCTTATCCTCACTAACAAGCTTTAAATCTGTCGGCTGACTGGGTAATTGCGCAGCTTGCGGAGTAGTCCTCACACCCCAGCCGATTTCAGCAAGTTTCTCCGGATTAGAGGCAGTATCAACCTCCGCTTTTTTAAGGCAGTTAATCATTATTTCTATAAGCTCTTCCAGCGATTCATTCTTGGCCTCTATTGCAATCTGCACCTGCGCGAATGCGTTGTTTTGAGCTTTCAAGGCATTTCGATATCCAAGCCGTTTCATAGCCAGCCCGGTCCAAGGGACATTCGGGAAATCAGGCCCATGCGCTGCATGCCCGGCATACATCTGGTCAACCAGTGCAAGTATATCCGGTTCTCTTGTTGTAAATTTCATTAGCTCGTCCCTCGTTACTCATGCCTCGCCTGCCCTCGAATATCGTTGTCGAGGGTCTGTCGTCTGTCATCCGTCTTCCGTCATCCGTCGTCAGTCGTCCGTCGTCCGTCGTCCGATCTTATGATTCCTTCCCCCACCCGCTTTCAGCGAGGTCTCGCCAAAGGCGGACAGGGGATATATTGCTCATTTACGGCAGAACGACAGAAACGGTATTACTCGGCATACTTTCGCCGCCCGGGTTTACCGCCTTTACGCGGTATTCGACCCGAACATTGTCCGGCTGGTCAACAAGGTTGATTTCCGTGTTGTAAGTCGTCTGGACAAGGTTCCATGGCCCGAATGTTCCGCCCTGCTGCTGGTCATGTCTTTCAACGATGTAGTTTCTCACAGGTCCGCCGCCATTTGTTGCGGGCCTGTTCCAGACAAGGGCGATTATTCCCTGTCCTTCGGCTGTCGGATGAAGCTCGGTCGGGCTTCCCGGCGGTAATATCGGAGTCGGCTGATTCCTCGGCCCCCATCCGATTTCGTAAAGCTTTTCCGGGTCTGATACTGTATCGACCTCGGAAATCTTTAAATCGCTTTTCATCATCGTAATCAGAGCATCGAGCTTTTCTTCCTTTGTTACCGTCGCTATCTGCGACTGACCTTCCGCAGCTTCCTGCGTCTGTCTCTGGGTCTTGTAGGCAGTCAATGCAGTTGTAAGGTCCGCGACTGTTACCGATGGGAAATCAGCAGCGTGGGCCGTAAAGCCCGCTACCATTTGATCGGCGAGTGCGATTATATCGTTCTCGCGTTTCGGAAACGATGCCATAGTTCTATTCCTTAATTAAAGTTGTTTAAATTGTTTGCCACAATAAGGCACAAAATTCACATAATTCTTAGACACTGCCTGCCCTTCGTAGCTTTAGCGTAGAAGGGATTAACACCGCTTCTTAAATCTGCAATCTACAATCAACAATCGTAAATCTAAAGAATCCCCATATATGGTTTGCTTTCAAGATGATATTTCCCCGTTGCTACAGGTCTATCGGAGGTTTAAGGAGAAACTTAAGGACTATTTAAAAATATTTTTCACTTTATGGAGTGTCAGATTCTGACACTGTCGCGGTTTTTAGATAAATATTAAGGGTCGAAGGATATTTTTTGTCTCTTATCATTAAAATAATATAAATTTATGAAAATTACCTCTTGACAAACAATAAAGAGTTGTTTAATCAGGAACATATTAGAAATTGTTCTTTCTTAAATTTGTCCACCGGCGGCAAACGGCGAGTAAACCTAAGGTGGTAAAGGCACCCAAGTTATGAAAGACAAAATTCGTCAAGAAGCGAATATTATCGGAAGGGAAATCTGGCGTTCAGAATTATCCCCATACAGGGGTAATTTTTGCGCATATCTTCTTAATTTAAGGAGGTCAGGAAAATGATTAAGAAAACTACTCTCATATCTTTAACGATTATCATTGCTGCCTTTGCAACCTCAAGGGAATGTTTTGGGGAAGCAGCGGCCAATTTCGAGCAGGCAAAACAGAATGTCATCGTCCTTTTGGATGAAGGCAAGTTCGAGGCGGCGATGACTGCTGCCGATAAGCTGATTTCCGACTTTCCTGATAATCAGAATATGCCTCAATCGTTATTCAGCATCGGTCAGAATTTATGCTGGAGAAGAAAATACAGCCAGTCAAAGGATGTCTTTGAGCAATTGATTCAGAAATATCCAGGCAGCTCATATTCACGTCAGGCAAGATTATGGCTGGCGAAGTCCAATATATGTTTATTCATCGTCAAACCATACCGTCTTGGCCCCGAACAGACAAAGAACGAGCAAATACTTGCTGATTTTGAAGCAATGATAAGGGATTTTAATAACGAACCCGGATTAGACGAAGCAATGTACTGGGTAGGCAAGGAGCTCGAATGGACTAAAGGTAAGGCAGATGACAGGACGGGATGGTTCAGCACTTCAAAAACAATATTCAACAGGATAACGCAAAAATTCGGGGGCAATGAATACGGTCAAAAAGTTATATGGGACAATAAACGGCTTGACTATCGAATGAAGATATTCAACCTTATAAAAGAAGGCGACCAGAGCAAAATAGATGCCGCAATCGAGCAATTTGTTTCAGATTTTTCCGGAAAATGCGAGCTTGCCGGTGAGTTATACTGGATTTCATTCGGTTATGAAGAGCAGGATAAATTTACAGAGGCAACAAAGATATTAAAAAAGATAACAACCGATTTTCCAAATACCTTCGAAGCAGGCAATGCCGTTATAGACATGCAAGGTATTGAAATTTGGAACCGTATCAAGCAAGGAGATATAAACGAAATAAACGCTATCCCTGCCGCATGTTTCAGGTGCGTTGCCATGAATTGTTTTATCGAAGGGACAAAACTTCAAAAGAAAAAAGAAAAGGGGAAGGCGAGCTGGTATTTGATTCAATCGGAAATATTATGGAAGCGGATAATCGAGGGAAGCCCGGGAAATCCCGAAGAGGCATATTATCATTGCGCACAAACCAGCCGGCAATTAGGAAAGTCGGAAGACGCAATCGCATATTACCAGAAAATAGTTAACGATTATCCCGATTTTGAAAACGCCGATGCCGCACAATGCGCCGTCGGGTGGTGTTATGAAGCGATGCGGAACGCAGGAAAGATTTCAAAAGAAGAGGCAAATCCCTTAATTGAGAGGGCATATAAAAACGTTGTGGATAAATATCCATACAGCTATACCTGCGATATTGCAGCATACCGGCTCGGTGAAATATGCGTTGAAAAAGGCGACAAGGCAAACGCCGTGATATATTACAATAAGTTTATTCAAATGGCTCGACCCGGCGACAGCAGAACAGCTAAAGTGCAAGCCATAATTTCCAATCTGGAGGGAACAAACAAATGAAGACCCAGGTATCAGGACAAAGCAGTGAAAGCAATCTGAACAGGATAAATATTACAATAAACATTTTATTAATGGCGTGCCTGATTTTTACGGCAATGCCATATAATAATACGAAAGCTTGTTATGAAGACTGCCCCCCATGTACATCTTTTCTTGGCTATCCCTGGTATATATGCGTTCCCTGCGGTCCTTGTTACGATTGCTCCGCCAGTACAGGGTGCGGCAACTGGAAATGCGGCAATTGTGAATCATGCGACGAAGGGGGCTGTGCAAAGGTAGATGTAGAATGTTCCTGCGACGAGGGAAGCTGTTCGGGGTCGGGGTGCCCATGCTGCGGCCCCTGCTGTAGTGAAGGAGGAGGTAATGGCCCGGGTGGACCTGGCTTCCCCGGTGGACCAGGCGGTCCCGGTGGTCCAGGGGGTCCCGGAGGGCCTGGCAATCCTGGATTCCCTGGAATGCCTGGCAATCCTGATGATGGAGATACATTTTTCTCTAATACAGCATCAAGCAACACATCCTGTGATGATTCCGGAGATTCCGGCTGTAACAAAACCTCCGGTCTTCCGACTTCGGGCGACCCGGTTTATATAAAGGATGGCGAATTCGCACACAGCGTAACAGATGTCTCTATTACCGGGAGGGGCTTTTCGATAAATATCACGAGAAATTACCGCAGCCACCGTCATAAGGATTCCACAATCGGCTACGGCTGGGCTATGGACTATAATATAAAGGCAATTCGCATTTACCAATCCGGCATTCTCAATTATATTTACTTAAACGACGGGTCAAGCACCAATCATAAGTTCAAAAAAGACGCTACCAATCCGAACAAATTTGTCAGGTCACAGGAGCCGCTTTCATATTTCATGCGCGATACGCAAACCAATATCCTGACTCTTCACAAGGCGCACAATCAGAAGTATGTATTTGACGGCAATGATAAAATCTCATGGGTAGAGGACTGGCTTGGCAATAAACTAAACTTCGAATACGGTGCGGGGCAGATTATAAAAATAGCCGATGACGCCAACCACTATGTAACCCTTTCTTATAACTCAGCAAACTTAATCGAAAAGATTACCGATTTCACAGGCAGGGCATGGACATATATCTATGACGATGATGCAACCGACGGGGATATCAACGATTTGCTTTATGTAACAGGCCCCAATACCCCGGAGTATCCCAACGGGCATACGGTAAGCTATTGGTACACAGACCATAATTTAATAGATATTTACGATGCAAACGACGACCTTGTTGTTCATAATCATTATTCAATAGATGACAAGGTCGTGCAGCAGGATATAGGCGAGGGCTCATATTTGTTCGACTATAACGATTTACAGAACAAGACCACGACAATAACGGACAGGGAAGGCGTCCGGACGGAAATGGTTTATGACGGCGGGACGGGGCAATTAACAAGCCAGACAGTTTATACAAAAGACACAGGCGCTACCCCGAATTCGTTTACCACAAGCTATTATTACGACCCGGTCAGCGGGCAAAGGAAATGGATTGTCTATCCCGGGGGCGACTGCGAATATTTCACATACAACTGGATGAATAAAGTTACAGGTAAATATTACAAGACGGGGATAGATGAGCCGAACGACCCGTGCGACCCGAATGTGATAGCAATTTATTATACATACGACGGCGGCGAGGTAAGCTCGATTAAGGATGCGATGGGAAATGTTACCTATTACGATATTAACTCATTGACAGGTAAAGTTGACCAGATTCGTCACCCCGACGGCTCAATTGATAAATATACTTACAACAGTTACGGTCAGATTTTATCTCAAGCCGCTGCGGATAATATTGTCACAGAATACGTCTATTACAGCGATGCCAACGATACGAACAATTTCAGCCGGCTGTGGAAAATAATCGAAGATTCAAACACAGCAGACGGCTGTAATATCACAAGCGAATATAAATACGACGCATTGGGAAGGATTATCGAGGTCAAAGACCCCAACGGCGATATAACAAAATCAATATATAACAATCTTGACCAGCTAATTGAGAGCATTACACCAACGCCATATAATTACGTTACTAAACTCGGTTATGATGCCAAAGGCAACAGGTCAAAGATTGAGCGGGAAATCGGCGGGGAAAATGAGCCGAACCAGATAATAAGCTATCTCTATAACGAGCAGAATAAATTAGCTGAGATTACTGACCCGCTGAATTATGTTACAAAATACGGCTACAATAAAAACGACGAGCCGAATAGCGTTTGCGACGCCGAAGATAATAATAAGCTGACCGAATATAACGAAAGAGGGCTTGTAGTTAAGGTTACAGACGCAAACAGCGGGATTTCACGTTTCGGTTATACCGTCAATAGCAAACTCAGCAATATAAACGACCCCAATGGTAACATAACCCGGTTCGAATACGATGGTTTTAACCGATTAGTCAGGATTATTTATCCTGACGATTCAAACGAGGTCTTTGGCTACGATAAAAACGGTAATGTAACAAGCAAGACCACTCGCAAAGGCGATACAATCACCTATGAATACGACTCAATGAATCGAATGGTAACAAAGACGAGACCGAATGAGCCTAATACGATTTTCAGTTATGATATCGCAGGGCGAATTGCCGAGGTAAATGACCATCGCAGTGTTGATGAAGGCGGCGGAATAACCAAATTCAAATATGACCGAATCGGTCGAGCAATTGAGGTCAACGATATTTACGGAAAGACTGTTAAATATGAATATAACAGTAAAGGATTGCGGATCCGGCTGGATTATCCCGATACAAGCCAAGATGTTAATTACACATACGATGCCTTAGGCAGGATAACGACAATTTATCGATATATTTATTTAGCGGCAAAGTACGACTATGATGAGCTTTCAAGAAGAACTCAGGTTACTTACGGAAATAACACCAAAATCACATACGAATATGACATAAGTAATCGGTTGACACGCCTGTCAAACGACATAAATGGATTAAAGATAATCGACTTTAATTACACCGATTACGATAAAGTTGGCAACCGGTTAAATTGTAAGGTTGATAATAATCCTTCTCATGTTTATCAATACGATAATCTCTATCAGTTGACCTCCGTTGACTATAACGATGGGAATATGACCGATTATTCCTATGATAAATTAGGCAATCGAACAAGCGTAGTCAATGGGGGAACTACATCTTACACGAGTAATGCGCTTAATCAATATGAAACAGTCGCCGTAACAAATTACACTTATGATAAAAACGGCAACTTGACATTCGATGGCATATATCGCTATTATTACGACTACGAGAACAGGTTAGCGGATATTAATAATGCTTCTGATGAGGCGATTGTGTCATACAAATATGATTATGCCGGAAAGCGGGTTACAAAGATTATCGGCAGTTCCATAACAAAATACTGCTATGACGGCGATCAAATCATTGCGGATTACAATGAATCAGGGACTTGCCAGAGGCGTTACTATTACGGTCAAGGCATCGATGAACCAATTTGCATGGTAAAAACGCTTCCGGTTTATTATTACCATTTCGACGGCTTAGGAAGCGTAGTAGCTCTTAGTGATTCAGGAAGGAATATAAAAGAGCGATATTCTTATGATGTATTCGGCAAGCCGACAATTCGAGGCCCGAGCGACGAGCCACGAGATACGAGCGCATACGGCAATCGCTATATGTTCACCGGTCGGGAATATGAACCGGAAACAGGTTTGTATTACTACAGGGCGAGATACTACAACCCTACAATTGGCCGATTTATACAGACGGATCCGATTCTATATAGAGATGGAATGAATCTTTATTGTTATGTTAAAAATGATCCTATTAATAAGACAGATCCTTTAGGATTAATAGAAATATTGCCTAAGGATCCAGGTTGTATTGCCAAGTGTGGCTATATATATCGTTTGGAAGTTGGATTGTGTGGAGTTAAGTTTAAATTGTGCTTATGGGAGGGAAATATAGGAGGAGCAATTGGTGGATGGATAACTTGTACGCATAAGGCGAGAGTGCATCATTTGGAATGTATCGAAGATTGTGGAGATAATTCAATTTTATGAGGTCTAATATGCACTATAAACGATATATTGTACATGCATGTAAATACGCTATAGTTTTAATGGGAGCATATCTTCTTCAGCCATTTCTTGACATGATAATTATATCGCAGGTTCAATTTGCATCTATGTTGTCGGATTGGTTTGGAAAAACAGGGATTGTTTTTATGCTATCAATTGAAACTATAGTTATCCCCATGATTGTGACTACATACATTGGTATATTAGGGGGCTTATGGATAGGCGGAAAATCAATAAATGGTTTCTTGTTATCAATTATATTTTATTTATTGGGTTTTATTATAATAATAACTTCTCACGGGATTAAATATGATTGGATAATGTTTTTATCAATTCTTGGTCTATTGATAATTCCAGTATATGGATTATTAATTTATTTTATTTTCTCAAAACGATTTCATACAACATCCCCTATTAAAACAAGAATGATAACTTAACTTACGACGGGCAATACTCATATATTTACGATTGTGAGAACCGGCTGATTGAGGTCAAACAAGGAGAATCGTCAATCGTTACTTATGCATACAATTATGCCGGAAAGAGGGCCAGAAAGGCCGTTGGCGATACTGTCACACAGTTCAGCTATGATGGTGATCAAATCATCGCTGATTACAATGATTCGGGGGTTTTACTTGCAAAATATGTTTATGGCCCCGGAATCGATGAGCCGATTTATCTTGTCAGCGGCGGCATCGGTTACTATTATTTCTTCGATGGATTAGGTTCCGTCATAGCTCTTGCAAGAAATGGCTACGCCCCGACAGAAGTTTATTCTTATGACGTCTTCGGAGAACCGAACAGGGTAAGTAGCATAGGCAATCGCTATATGTTTACCGGCCGGGAATACGAGCAGGAAACTGGATTGTATTACTATCGGGCGAGATATTACCATCCAAGTATTGGGCGATTTATTCAAGCAGATCTATTGGGAATTGTATTTGGACATGACGAGCCAGATGATATGTCGATAATGGATTGGCAGAATAAAGAAGTAGCCAATTTATATACTTTAGCAATTAACAATCCTATTAATAATATCGATCCTTATGGGCTATCAGCCTGTAGCGAATGGAAAGAAAATATCGGTAAGGATTGCCCTGGTTGTGATTATTGCCTCACAAGTGACTGTGTCAATTGTTGCCAAGAAAGATACAACATTTGTTTGGGAAAAGGTTTATGGAATAGGGGAAGAAGTTGGATACATTGTAGCACTAAGCTAAGAGGATGTCAAACTGTTTGTGCATACTCAAATGGAAAGCGACGCATGTAAAAAATAGATATATTTCAAGAATGAGGTGGAATATGTTATTATTAAAGGCCGAGAATTTAGGTAAAGTAATATTTGTGGCAATAGGCGCTACATTATTATGTATAGGTATATTTATTCCATGGTTATCGGCTCTCTCTGGAAATGCTGTGATTTCAATTGAAAAGACTTGGCTATCTAATTGCCAATTGCGTCTTTTGGCATCTTTGCTCATACCTGCTATGATAAGTTATGGCATTTCAGGCTTTTTGATTGCTGTGACGATTAGTTTTATATCAAGAAGCACTCAGAAAATCACAACGTTAATTGCAATAGTATTTATTACTATCATTAATATTATTCTTTTATCGCAAGCAATTATTCAAGGAGCTCCATGGTCTTTTAATAATGACGCACAGGTCATTCTTGGATTCTCATGGATTCTTGAATTTGCATCTCTTTGGGTATGCGCCTTTTTGGGTATATGGCTTATGGAAAGGAAAAGTAGAAAAAGAAGAATATTAAAACAAATAAGCACATAAAATCAGTATACTGTACTGTTTTATGGTTTTTTTGGCGTTAAAATAGACGAGATTTTCTACGGCGCTTTGAAAAGTGTATAGAAGTCGATTATAATGACGGAAATTCGACCAACTATTATTACGATGAACTTGGAAACAGGACTCTGGTGACAAATGGCGGCTCGACTGCCTATGAGGATAATCGCTTGAATCAATATACCAGGGTAAACGGCATTGACTTTACTTATGACAAAAATGGTAACCTGACCTTTGACGGAGTATATCATTACTACTATGACTGTGAAAATCGCCTGACTGAGGTCAATGATATAAACAATCAGCGCACGGCCACATACAAATATGATTTCAAGGGAAGAAGGGTGGCCAAAACAGTTGGCTCAACAACGACAACCTTTGTTTATGACGGCGATCAGATTATACAGGATTACAGAAACGGCTACCGTTACAAGACCTATTACTATGGCACCGGCATCGATGAATTGATACGAATGATTGGCGCCGACCCCTACGAACCCGGTACTACGTATTATTACGATGGCTTAGGCAGCGTTATAGCGCTGGCAGACTATATGGGTAACGTCGTAGAGAAATACAGCTACGACGTTTTCGGCAAACCGACGATACGCAATTCTCAGGGTGTAATACGCACTACGAGCGCCTACGGCAATAGAAATATGTTCACCGGCCGGGAATTCGAGACGGAAACAGGATTGTATTACTACAGGGCCAGATATTACAATCCTCAAATTGGCCGATTTATACAGATAGATCCGACTTATCATATTGATGGAATAAATCTGTATAAATATGCCCGTAATAATCCTATAAAAAGAAGGGATCCTTTTGGGTTAATGGGAGTTGATCCATCAGAACCACCTGCGCCGCCAAGCGGTGGTTGCTGTAAAAAATATCAATCGAGATATGATCAACTTGGTATGTCTTTAAGTGATTGCATTGATGAGATTATGCCTTGGCCATGTAAAGGAATGGCTGGAAAAATCATCGGCGGTGCTTGTGGCGGAGTAGGAATTGGGAAAGGAATAGGTTGGATTATTATTGGTCCTACAATTCCTATCGTTTGTGGGGACATAGGAGTTGGCTGTTTGGGAGCTTACCTTATAGCATCAGAATCGTGTAATAGTACTTCTTGTGTATCCTGGGGTAGTTACAATGCTTGTGGGAAATGCCAATAGCATAAATAAATGGAGATGACCTAATGGAAGGAAAACAAACTAGTTATGTGATTAGATTTCTATGGCCAAATAGTCCATGGGGCCTTCTAGCATGGGGATTGTTTTTTCTTTCAGGAATGGGGCTTGTTATATCGACTGGTGGTCTTAAACTTGGTCAAGATGGCCTTGTCTTCCTCTTAGGTGGAGTAGCATTGGCTTATCTCTTACCGAGCATGAGAAAATTTTATGAGAATAAGAAAACAAAATTTAAGGGATAAGGACGAAGATAACTTATCCAAGCAGCAGTTACTACACTTATGAATACGATGGATTGCAGCGATTATATAAGGTCAAGATAAACGGAAGTTTGCTTCTTGCCACGTATTCCTATGATGAATTATCAAGAAGGATGCAGTTAAAACGAGGCGGAACAACGGTCGATTATCAATATGATATTTGCAACCGATTGATGAAGATTACGAATAATTTCTCGGTAGGCGGCTCGCTTGTTTACGATTATAACAACTATGATAAGGTCGGCAACCGCCTTTCAATGAAGGTCAATGACGCGAATGCCTATATTTATCAATATGACAATTTATATCAGCTTACATTCGTAGATTACAATAACGGGGCCAGCACAACCTACGATTATGACAGATTAGGCAACCGGACCCTCGTTACAAACGGGAGTTCTACGGCTTATGAAGGCAATCGTTTGAATCAATATGCAAAAGTCAATAGCACTGACTTCGCTTACGATAAAAACGGCAACTTGACAAACGACGGTCAATACACATATATTTACGATTGTGAGAACCGGCCGATTGAGGTAAAGCAAGGGGAAACGACAATTATAACTTATGCTTATGACTATGCTGGAAAGAGAGTTCGAAAGACCGCTGGCGCTACAGTAACGCAGTTCTGTTATGATGGAGACCAAATCATTGCGGATTATAACGATGCGGGGGTTTTACTTGCAAAATATGTATATGGGCCGGGAATCGATGAGCCGATTTATCTTAGCACCGGCGGCAATAGTTATTACTATTTCTTCGATGGATTAGGTTCCGTTGTGGCATTGGCCAGGAATGGCTATGCCCCTACTGAGGTTTATTCCTATGATGTCTTCGGAGAGCCAAATCGCACAAGCAGTATCGGCAACCGATATATGTTCACAGGCCGGGAATTCGAGTCGGAAATGGGATTGTATTATTACAGGGCAAGATATTATTATCCATTTATTGGACGTTTCTTACAAAGAGACCCTATTGGATATAGGGGTGGATTGAATTTATATTCGTATGTCAATAATAGACCAACATTATTCGTGGATCCATCTGGCGAAGAATACAAAGGAAGTTTGGGCGCATTAATTTGGTTTAATATATTTAATCAAACATGTACGTATCAGATGATTGATTATTATGATGTAATAGAATGTGGAAAACGTAAATTAAAAACGAAATTTAGAATACTTACATTTAATTTACGGGACGTTGATGATTGGGGTATGGGTGTTTGTCCTATGGTTATACTTGTAAAAATAACTTATCCTCCAGGATATATTTAACAGTATTTTGACTATGAAACATTATAATTTAATTTGGATATTATTAGTTATTCTTGCGCTTCTAATTTTTATCGGTATAATAGCACCTTATTTTTGGGGGTAAATGGGGAGATAAATGGGATTTAATTGGATTTAATTAGGAACAATCACTTACGAATACGATTCGATAAATCGGGATTTGGGATTTAATTGATTTAATTGGGGACAGCCACCTATTTGTTAAATTCGGCAATATGATTAATTGTTCTTATGATAAGCTTGGCAATCGGACCAGCGTAATCAACGGGGGAACGACGAATTATACAAGTAACGCACTTAACCAGTATGAAACAGTTGCCGGCACAAATTACTCGTATGACAAAAACGGCAATTTGACTTTCGACGGTATATATCATTATTATTACGACTGCGAGAACAGATTGACGGACATTAATGATGGTTCCGATGAGGCGATTGTGTCGTATAAATATGATTATCGAGGCAGACGAATCTCAAAGGCGGACTATACGCTATCTCCTACCCGCTACACGCTGTTCCTTTACGACGGCGACCAGATTATAGCGGATTATAACGAATCAGGGACTTGTCAGAGGCGTTACTATTACGGCCAGGGCATCGATGAGCCTATCTGCATGGTAAAAATAATTGCTGCGTATTATTACCATTACGACGGACTGGGAAGCGTTGTTGCGCTGAGTGATTCGGGAAGGAATATAAAGGAACGATATACGTATGATGTTTTCGGAAAGCCGACAATTCGAGGCCCGAGCGACGAGCCGCGAGCCACGAGCTCATACGGCAACCGTTATATGTTCACTGGCAGGGAATATGAGACAGACACGGGTCTATATTATTATCGTGCTCGTTTCAACAATCCTATAATTGGTCGTTTTATACAAACGGACCCAATTGGATATCGAGCAGGGTTGAATCTTTATACCTATGTATGGAACAATCCAATAAATAGGACAGATCCATTCGGTAATTTTGGACCACGGCATGTTGCTTGTGCTGCTGTATGCGGTGGTATAGCTGCTAAAGCTGTAGCGGCTTGTCTTTCTCGCTTCCCGTGTGCTATCTTCGGTTGTGGAGCCCTTGGCGTTGTTATCTATGAAGTATGTTATTACGTCTGCATGAATCCACCTCATCCCCCGCCTATTCATGGTGGCCCAGAAGGACCGGACCCTTCAGAGCCACCTATGTATCCACCAAGTGGACCTAATCCGCCTAGGCCTCCACCAAATCATAGAATTTTTTAAATTATTATGTGAGAGAAATTGATTATGACATCATACATATTGAGTAGAAATAAACAATGGTTTTCATGGTCGTTTTTCTTATTATTATGTGTTATTACTACTGTGTGTGTGGATTCAGGCTTTTTAGGATTAAGAGAGACACGGATAATTTCATTGATTATTCCTTTATTTGGTACGTATATGATTTTAACTTTGTTTATGAAAACCAAAGATAAAGAATATGAATATAATATTGACGCTAACAAGAGTCGCTTATCACCCATTATAGCATTTTGTGGATTGTTTTGTATTATTCCTATCGTAGTCTTAGTTCCTCAAATATTCTTTTGGAATCAGTTTAGTATCTTCGGTTTATTAATAGGGCTCTTATTAGGAACATCTTTTGGGGGTTTGATTACATATTTTGCATTCATATCTGCTCGACATTCAGATTTCAGAATAGGACTAGACAGTAAATATCTATGTGGGAAATGCGTCTTTTTTATGCTTCTCGGTTTCTCTGTATTTATTCTCCCTATTATTCCAGCTTTACTTTGGTTCTGGTACCCATCTTTGGAACCGATCGAAATGTTTCTTGGTGATATTGCATTAATGACATATGCGATATTCTTTTTTGTCTCTATGGCTGGAATATTTATGGTAGAGCGACGCTTTGGAATTAGATTCAGTTTTGGCCGGGCACCATCAGAACCGAATTCGATAATACTATCGAAATAAGGAATATGTCAATAAGTATGTAGTTGAAAAGAGGCAGTACAACGGTCGATTATCAATACGATATCGGCAGCCGGCTAATGAAGATTACAAACAATTTTTCCGTCGGCGGCTCGCTTATTTACGATTACAACAACTACGACAAAGTGGGAAACAGATTGTCAATGAAGGTCAATGACGCGAATGCCCATGTTTATGAATATGATAATCTTTACCAATTGACGATTGCTGACTATAATAACGGCAGTCAGAACAGATATGATTATGACCCGTTGGGAAACCGTACGATGCTTTCAAACGGCACTCAAACGACTTATGAAAGCAATAAGCTCAATCAATATGAGAGGGTGGGCGTTGTTAACTATTCCTATGATATAAATGGCAATCTCACAAACGACGGGCAATACACATATATTTACGATTGTGAAAGCCGCCTGATTGAGGTCAAACAAGGGGAAGCAACAATCGTTACCTATGCTTATGATTTTAAAGGTCGAAGGGTGAGGAAGTCCGTTGGTGCTTCCGTAACACAATTCAGCTATGATGGCGACAAAATCATATCTGATTATAATGATGCAGGCGTTTTATTAGCGAAATACGTATATGGGCCGGGAATAGATAAGCCAATTTATCTTGTCAGCGGCGGCAACGGCTATTATTATTTCTTCGATGGCCTGGGTTCCGTTGTCGCTCTTGCGAGAAATGGCTCCGCCCCGACGGAGGTTTATTCTTACGACGTCTTCGGAGAACCAAACAGGGTAAGCAACATAGGCAACCGCTATATGTTCACCGGTCGGGAATTCGAGCCGGAAACGGGATTATATTATTATCGAGCGAGATATTACTATCCACAGTTAGGTCGATTCCTGCAAACAGATCCGATTGGATATGGGGATGGTATGAACATATACGCTTATGTATCAAATAATCCCATTATACGGACGGATCCTTTAGGAATGATGGGAAAACCAGCGCCAAGACCTCCAAAACCAAAGAAGCCACCCAAAGATTGCATGATTGCTTGCCAAGAAATTCATAGGGATATGCAAGTAGGATGTGCTGTAGTATGCGCTAAACTTGGAGAAGCAGGTATTTATGCATGTTTGCAGAATGCTAAAACAGGTTCAGAGGCTTGTTATTGGGGGTGCGCTAAAAGCGATGACATGTACGATCCAAGGCCCCCAGAAATGTTTGATGCAATACGTTCTTCCACATATGATAGATGCAAGTGTAAATAAGATGGCACATTGTCTATTATGGAGACATTATATGTACATTGCACATAGAGGTTTATTTATTAAGGTTATATTCATAATAGCGATTTGTTTGATCTCCTTATCTGGCTGCTTACTTACAAATGCAAATATGGTTTCATCAGAATATTTCCTTTCATTAGAAGGATATTCTTCTAAAACAAACAATCTGCTATTTCACGCTCGCACACATATAGACGGAATTCTTGATAGTAACTTTTTGGCTTACTATAATATTTGTACTGGCCATACCAATTACCTTTTTCCAATGTCTGAACCTCCGTTCGATTTTTCATGGCAACCCGGCCAAGATGCGTTCATTGTAACTCATGGCGATCGCATTAGTATCTTTGAGAAATCAGATTCATACGATAAATATTTGGGGAAAAGCATTCAATGTCCAATCAAATATATATATATACATATTGCGCATGGAGCCCCAATGGTGACATATTAGCTGTGAATTCATACGATCTTGAAAATAGTAGCAATAGGTTAGGTTTATTAAATAGGTCTATAGGAGAATTCAGAGTCACCGAGATAACAATGAGCCACCTATCTCCTATTTGGAAAAATAATGATACAATATATGTTTCAGAAGCGAATATTATTAAAGAAATATACGTCGTCTCTGGCAAACCAAAGATCATAAAAACAATTAATACAAAAAATGAACCATTATTATTTTACGGTGTCATTGATGAACAGCCATTACTCCTTTTACATAATACTCTTATGTATGGCGATACGCCTCTTATTTCCCTTGTAAGTTCTCGGAGATATGGAATTATATGGACAGGTGAGTATATCTTTATTTCGGAAACCCCAAGCAGTCTATTAATATATGACGCTAAAGGCAATAAAATATGCCAAACTAATCCAGGGCGGCTGATTCGATTTGGCTCTATTGGCGAAGATACATCAACTGTTTATGGGGTTTCAGGAAGTACTTTGCTTCGATTATCAGTAAAGGATAACTCCATTCATATTGACGAAATCTGCGACTTAAGTCGATATTAACATAATAATACATATTATTTTATTACATATGTCATCTTTTGAGTAGTTCTTCTAAAAGTGAATAATTCGTTCAGACGCCAAAGGCAACAGGTCAAAGATTGAGCGGGAAATAGGCGGGGAAATCGAGCCGAACCAGGTAATAAGCTATCTCTATAACGAGCAGAATAAACATGCAGAAGTTATTGACCCGTTGAATTACGTTACAAGATACGGTTACAACAAAAATGATGAGCCAAATATGGTCATAGACGCCGAAGATAATAACACGCTGAACGAATACAACGAAAGAGGGCTTGTTGTTAAAGTAACAGACCCCAACGGTGGGATTACGCGATTCGGTTATACAGTCAACAGCAAACTCAGTGATATAAACGACCCTAACGGTAACATTACCAGGTTCGAATACGATGGTTTTAACAGGTTAGCCATGATTATTTATCCGGATGACTCAAACGAGCAATTCGCCTACGATAAAAACGGCAATGTAACGAGCAAGACCACACGAAAAGGCGATACAATCAGCTATGAATATGATTCGATGAACCGGATGATTACAAAAACAAGGCCGAATGAACCCAATATGTTTTTCAGTTATGACATTACAGGCAGGATAACAGAGGTCAACGACCATAGAAGTGTTTCCGATGGGGGTGGGCTATCAAAATTCAAATATGACCGTATCGGAAGAATTATCGAGGTCAACGATATTTATGGAAGAACGGTAAAATATGAATATAACA
>Ga0105104_10000888_pt1 | contig 23219 bp, 15 predicted proteins | sample PPLLaktember2015_3_FD_87034 | JGI IMG/M metagenome (GOLD analysis project Ga0105104, IMG submission 87034) | Freshwater sediment microbial communities from Prairie Pothole Lake near Jamestown, North Dakota, USA - PPLs Lake P7 Core (6) Depth... | ecosystem: Environmental > Aquatic > Freshwater >...
CCCTGAGAAAAAGCCTGCCCGAATGGTATGATTCAATAATGCGTTTTGACAGGCTTAATCCTAATCCCCATCCGCGCTTTTTCGTTGAATACCCGGGACGAAACACATCATTCCGGCGCGCAGAAATAATGCCTTTGCCGGTGTCTGAAATATCCACATACACATACGTACTGTCCTCCGATATGGAAAACGCGATCGTTCCGTCGCCGTTCTCAATCGCATCGAGCGCATTCTTGGTCAGGTTCTCTATGACCCATTCGAATAATTCCCGGTTGATGCGGACATGAACCGGAACCGCCGAATCGAAAACGAGATGAACTTTCTTGCCGGTTTGCGGGATACGCCGTTGGAAATATTCGATGACTTTGCCGATGACCTCGGAAAGGTTCTCTTCGCGCAGGTCCGGTTTGGATCCGATTTTTGAAAACCGGTCGGCGATTTTCTGGAGGCGGTGAAGGTCGCTTTCCATGTCCAGCAGGGTTGCAGTCGCCTTTTCGTCGCAGTTCGCCTGTTCTTTCAACAATTCCACCCAGCCGAGCATGCTGGAGATGGGCGTACCTAATTGATGGGCTGTTTCCCTCGCCATGCCTACCCAGATGTTGCTTTGCTCGCTACGTTTGATATAACTAAAGCTGATATAGCCGATGAGAATAAACAGCGCTGCAACGGCGAGTTCGATGTAGGGAAGCCAGCGGAGCTGGACGATGAGGGCTGATTCACCATAATGGAGATAACTGAGAATGATGGTGTCCTGGTAGGTCACTTTGATCGGAATATGAGACCGGTCCATTTCAGCGACGATGTTCTTAAGAAACCGGCGTTGTTCTTCCTGCGGGAGACTGGTATTCAGCGAGATGTTTTTGATACTGGCGTGGTAAGGGTCTTCCGGTTCGTTGCTGCTGTCCGTCATGACCACCGGAAAATCAATCGTGTTGATGATCTCCGTGAAAAGAAAATTATAGTCGCTGTCTCCTGCTTTTCCGTTTGCCACATACTCAAACGATTTGGCGTAAAGGTCGGCGACTTCTTTTTCCTTCTGGCTTAATGCCTGAACCAGGTTGTGGGTGTACCACAGCGTCAACGCAATGATGATAAAGGCGATCACCATCAAAATGATCTTCAGCCGGCCGGACAAAGAAACAGCGCCTGTCGCACGAGATCTGATGGTCGATGCTGTCTTCATATCAAAGGTGTGCGGTTACCGCACGATGAGTGTCTGGTCGCGGCGCGCACCGACGGAGACCATCCATATGGTCGTCCCGAGGATTTTGCCCAGCGCTTCGATGTACGTCTTCGCTTCTTTCGGAAGTTTTCCATAACTCCGAATGCCGGAGGTCTTGGTCTGCCATCCTTTAAATGTCCGGTATACCGGTTCCACCGCATCGAGGGTCTGGGAATCCGTCGGGTAGTGGGTTAATTTCTTTCCGCCGACTTTGAATTCGGTACAAACCCGGATTTCCTTAAATTCGTCGAGGACATCGAGCTTGGTGATGGCAATCTTCTGAATGCCGTTGACACGAATGGAATATCTGAGGCTTTCGGCATCCAGCCATCCGCAGCGCCTGGGCCTGCCGGTCGTGGCGCCGTATTCACCGCCTGTTTTCCGGAGGAGCTCGCCGGTTTCATTGTTCAGTTCCGTCGGGAATGGACCGTTGCCGACGCGGGTGCTGTACGCTTTCACAATTCCGACAATGGAAGTTATTGCGGTCGGCGGGATACCGAGCCCCGTGCATGCACCGCCGCTGGTGGGATTGGAAGAGGTGACGAACGGATAGGTACCGTGATCGACATCGAGCAGCGCACCCTGTGCGCCTTCTGCGAGGATTCGTTTTTTTCGTTTCAGAGCGTTGTTCAGGTATTCGGAAGTATCCGTAATGTATTCATCCAGTTTTCTGTCAAATTCCTGATACTCGTTAATAATCTCTTCGACATTGAGGGACTGAGAATGATAGAGCTTATTGAGAAGTTCATTGTTCGATTCGATATTCCGTTTTAATTTTTTGCACAGGGTATCGCGGTTTAGAAGATCGACGACGCGAATGCCGGTGCGCATATATTTATCAATGTATGCCGGGCCGATGCCGCGTCCGGTGGTGCCGATTTTTTCTTCGCCGCGTTCACGAGCTGCATCGAGCATTTTATGGTACGGCATAATCAAATGTGCATTATGGCTGATGAGGAGCCGGCCGGCAACTTTAATACCGGCGTTTTTCAGCTGCTTGATTTCCGTCATGAGCGCGACCGGATCGAGGACGACACCGTTGCCGATGACGCAGGTCACCCGCGGGTGAAAGATACCCGAAGGAATGAGATGGAGAACGTATTCTTTCTCGGGTTTTCCTTTGCCGGGCGGCAGAACCACAGTATGTCCGGCATTCGCCCCGCCCTGGTAACGAGCGACGATATCGACATGTTCGCTCAGGTGATCGACAATCTTTCCTTTTCCTTCATCGCCCCATTGGGCACCGAGTATGATTTGAACTGGCATGATATTTTGGGATTAGAAACTGAGAGAATCGTGATTTAAATTGTGCCAAGAACAGGTGGCGGACAACGGACCGCTGGATGTTATCTCTTAAAACTATTTAGTCAAAAATTCCTCGAAAGACAAGCATCATTGTAAAGTCCCTGGATGCCGGATAGTCCCTACCAGTTCTCCAGGTGGATTTTTTTAGGATTGAATTTATCTTTTGGTTTGTCTTCGCCGGTCGGCCGGCCGATGGGGATAACATTGAGGGGAATGACCTCCAACGGTATGTTCAATATTGTTCTCACCGAATGCATTCTGTCGGGATAAGGATATGCCGCTGTCCAGATTGCACCCAGCCCGATTGCTTCCGCCGCGAGTAATATATTCTGGCTGGCCAGAGTGGAATCGATGACGGCATATTCGGCCAGCTGCTTGTGCGCTGTTGCGGGCACCGCGCAGACGATAATTGCCGCTCCGGCTTTGAAAATCATTTTTGTATAGGGAAGCGCATCGCCAAGTGCATCAAGGGTCTTGCGATCCGTCACCACAATAAATTCCCATGGCTGACAATTCACCGCGCTAGGGGCTGCCATCGCGGCCCTCAGGAGCATCTCCACGTCGTTTTGAGTGACCGGTTCACCGGTATAATTCCGCACGCTTTTGCGGTGGTGAATGACCATGAGTGCGTCGGGATATTGTTTTTGTTTCACATCACTATTCATAGTCGTCCCATCGTTTTGTACGGTGAATTATCCCGGCCGGCGGTTGTTCTGCTTCATCACGGTGTTTTTCTCTTTTGCCTCATGACATTCCAGAGATATTCCAGCCCGGCACCTGCCAGCGGCAACAATACTATTTTCATCATCGTCTGATGCCTTGGTAAAGTGAAGAAGAGCAGCGCAATAACGGTCGAATAGAACAGCAGGAGGTAGAGATATTTATGCCGCTGCCAGGAGAACGTGGTAATAAGTCCTGTCATGGATAACACAAAGAAGCATCCTGAAGCGAGCTGGAATAAATACCAATTCGAACGTTCCTGGAGCGGGGAGAACACCCATAGGTGGAACAGCTTCACCGGGATGTTGGATAACTCTTGCCATGGATGCGATAAAATAAAATTGAACGCGTGCTGCCGATACAGGTGGTCAAGATGCACTTCAAATGAACGATCCTGGGGGAGAGTAAGGATCTCTCTTTTTATGTCATCGTTGCCCCAGCTCCCGATTTCTTCTGGATTGTTCCCGCGATAAAAGTTCAATCCGAACCCGGTACTGAGAGGAACAAAGTGACCAAGTGCATAATAATTGCGGATGGTCCAGGGAGACAGGAGAGAGACCGACACGATGAGCACCATTCCGGCTTGTTTCCATTGACGGGAAAATATCTGGAACAGCAAAAATAAGATGACAAAGAGAATGAACTCTCCGCGCAAGTAAGAGAGAAGAACAAAGAGTACGGATAGTTGAATGGTTCTTGTGCGGGGTGTTGTCTCCATGGTCGCATAGAGAAGGATCATGACGGCGATCATGCCAAGGTGATAGAGTGCCGTCGGGGTGAACGAAACGACCGTGTATGCGAAATCCGGGAGGATGCCTGCCATGACACATGCGATGAGTGCTGCGCGTTCTGAGAAATATTTCGCCGTGAATTTGTAGATGAGATAAATAGTGAGAAGAGACAGAACGGTTTGTATAACAATGATGAAACCATTGCAGACCTGAACATTGCGTATCATGAGAAAGGGAAGCAGGAAGCCGACGTACCCCGGTGCCATTAATGCGGAAGGGAATGGTGTGACGCTGGAATTGAAACGAAATGCAAGCTCGTTGTTTGAAATATAATAGAGCGAATAACCGCGCCCGGCAAGAATATTCTTGGCGATCTCTCCATATTCCCAATAGAAATCCGAATGCATGGTTCCCATCACCATTGCCGTGATGATTCTGACGAGGCAGGCGATCATGAGAATCCCCAACAGCGGAGTTGGGGCGCTCAGGAAAAACTTTTGTCGGTTCCGGGCATCATTCATAGTGTTAGGAAAATACGAGAAGAGTGGACAATCATCAATAGGAATATAAAGTTACTTTGCCTTTCAGTCCATTAACGCCTATATTTATTTTACGAATGGGTAATATCTTTTTGGATGAAAGGAGCACGTCTTGGATAAATTTGTCATCAACGGCGGGAAATTTCTGAGCGGGAAAGTGACGATCGGCGGTGCGAAGAATGCATCGCTTGCGCTCATGCCTGCAACCATACTGGCGAGCGGCATTTCCCGTCTTTCCAATACACCGGACCTGCGCGATGTGACCACCATGCGCCGATTACTCGAGACGATGGGGATTGAAATTTCGTCTGCCGAACAGACGATGACCATCAATACTGCTTCGATTAATAGTTTCGAAGCGCCGTATGAACACGTGAAGAAGATGCGTGCGTCCATCTATGTGCTTGGACCGCTGGTGGCGAGATTCGGAAAGGCGAAAGTTTCACTCCCCGGCGGCTGTGCGTGGGGGCCGCGCCCGGTCAATTTGCACGTGGAAGGAATCCGGAGGCTGGGAGCCGAGATTGAACTCGAAGCAGGATACATTATCGCAAAAGCGAAACGCCTGCACGGTGCGCGGGTTCTCTTCGATATTTCAAGCGTCGGTGCGACCGGGAATGTCATGATGGCGGCGGTGCTTGCCAAAGGGACCACCCTGATTGAAAACGCAGCGCAGGAACCGGAAATAGTCCAACTTTCAGAATTCCTGATAACCATGGGCGCAAAGATTCACGGAGTCGGTACGGGACGTTTGGAAATTGAAGGGGTTGATGAATTGCACTCTGCAGATATTACAACCATTCCGGACCGCATCGAGGCCGGAACATTCCTTATTGCCGGCGCCATTGCAGGGAAACGCGGCGGGAGCATACGGTTGGAGAAATGTAATCCGCATCATATCGGTGCGTTGATTATTAAACTGGAGGATGCTGGTGCGACCGTGAAGACCGGTACCGATTGGGTGGAACTATCCCCGATGGAAAAAATTGCGCCGATTAATGCAACCACGGCGATTTATCCCGGCTTCCCGACCGATATGCAGGCACAATGGATCGCATTGATGTCGCTTGCAGGAGGGACCAGTATTGTAACGGACACGGTTTATTTTGACCGGTTCATGCATGTCCCTGAACTGGTCCGGCTCGGCGCCAATATTACCGTCAAAGAGAATATTGCAACGGTGGTCGGTGTCAGGAGTCTCGCCGGCGCAAAAGTGATGTCCACCGACTTGCGTGCGAGTGCATCGCTTGTCCTCGCCGGGCTGGTTGCCGAAGGGACAACGGAAGTGCTTCGCGTATACCACATTGACCGCGGTTACGAGTCGATGGAGAAAAAACTGCAGGCTCTCGGAGCCGACATCCGGAGGGAACAGGGTGAGGAGTTCTAATATTCGTTGTCACCATCGCGGGGCCGCTGAGGGGGCAGAGAAATCCTGCGATGGTCCCAGAAAATAATCCAACCTATGCACACTCGAACGTTCCAATTATCCGCGCTTCTCCTTGTTCTTTTCTCCATTCTCTGTACACAGATCCCTCTTTTAAACTATCTCGGATTTGAATTTTCCGCGGCCACCGTTTTGCTCGCCGGCTATATCTCCGGAATATTCACTCTCGCATCCTGGAAAAATACTTCTCCCGAACGTCCACCGGACGTCTGGCGTTTTATCGGGCGGAGTACGGGTGCCGTCCTGGTCCTTCTGACGATCCCGTTGCTCATCTCTCTCGCAAATATTTTGTTTGTCAGGAATTGTTCCGTCGGCGAAGGAGCAAAATTGTACGCCCTCACGGTTATCCCCGGGGCGATATTTTCCAGCGCGCTTGCTCTTCTGATTGGCGTCGTCTTCGGAAGGTGGCGTAAAACAGCATTCTCGCTTCTCTTTATACTCATCCTTCTGCATATTCCGGCCGTGACGCTGCTTCGTCCGCAGTTGTTTGCGTTTAATCCCATCATGGGTTATTTCCCGGGATTTACATACGATGAAACGCTTCAAGTAACTCAAAAGTTGTTGACGTACCGTCTCGCGACGCTTGCGGCCGCAGGATCGATTGCGGCTGCGTCGGTATGGTGGTGGCAAAGACGCCGGAAAACAAAGGAACAATCCGACGGCGCATGGTCTTCGCTTCCCGTTGCCGAACTCATCGTTCTAGCCGTCCTCGTGCCGGCGGTGGTTATCGTTTTCACGCTCAGCGATCGTCTTGGATTTTCATCCTCGGAAAATTTTATCCGGCAGAAACTCGCCGGGAATTATAAGACAACGCATTTTGATATTATCTATTCGGCTGGAAGCGTGAAACGCGAACGGATGGAGCAAATTGGACAGCTGCATGAATTTTACTTTGAGACGCTGACGCGTGAAATGAATATCCGGACGCAGGAACGGATTACCTCTTTCCTCTATGCATCGCCGGAACAAAAGGGGCGGCTGATCGGGGCGGCGAACACCGTGATCGCGAAGCCGTGGCTCCGGCAGATCCATCTCAATTACCCGGGATTTGAATCGTCGCTGAAACATGAAATGGCGCACGTGCTTGCCGCTAATTTCGGGTGGTCGCCGTTGAAGATTGCGCCGAATGCCGGATTGACGGAAGGATTTGCCATGGCGATGGGAGAGACTTCCATGATCGAAGAACCGCTTCATCGCGCGGCGTCTCTGGTGGCTGCGTCCGGCGTTCACCCGGATCCGCGGTCGCTGTTCGGCGGGCTTGGTTTCTTTCAGGCAAATCCATCCATCAGTTACACCCTTGCCGGATCATTTTGCAGATTTCTCATCGATTCATTCGGCATCGATCAATTCAAACTATTATACGGCGGCGGCGATGAGCGGAATCTTTATCACCATGATTTAAATACGCTGATCGGGGAATGGCAGGCATCCATCAAACGCATTCCGCTGGACGGGGCCGACAGCACCAACGCGAAGTATTATTTCCGCCGTCCATCGATTTTCGGGAAGGAATGTGCGCGGGTCATTGCAAATCTGAATTCGGAAACGAGAGAATATCTTGCCCATCATGATTTTGAGCAGGCATTGAATTCTGCCGATCAATCGTTGAATTTTGTCAGGACGCCGGAAGCCGTTTCCCAGAAAGCTGCTGCGCTGTTTGAGATGAGGCGATTTCAGGATGCCGCATTTTTTATCGATGCACAACTTCGCGATACGGCCATTGGTTTTTCTCTCCTGCCGCTCCGTCTCCGGCTGGGTGACGCGTACTGGGCGATGGATTCCGTCCATCGAGCAAGACTGGAATACGAAGCGATGTCCGCACTTCACCTGAATTCTTCAAATGAAGAAGCGTGTGCGGTAAGGCTGGAAGCGTTAAAAAATCCGGAGGAGCGCTTGGGGCTGCAGGTTTATTTTACCTATACCCTGGAAGACACCTCCCGCATTGCACGCCTGGAACGGGTAACCGGTCCGGCAGGACGTTACCTGCTTGCCCGCGAATATGCCGCGAAAGAGCGGTACACGGAAAGCGCACGGCTGTTTGCATCGATTCAATTTCCAGAATCGAAGTTACTTGAATTTTTCCGGCTGCAGCGATTGGGAAAAGAGTGGTTTCTCCTGCAGGAATTTACGAAAGCCAAAGCCGCATTTGTACAATCCCTTCCCATGGCACCCAATGCTTCTCTTCAATTAGGAACGGCGGAATGGATTAAACGATGCGAGTTTTGTTCGAAATAGACTCAATGGTTCCTGAGAATTTCCCACAGCGGAATGGTAGGGAGGACAGGAACAGAAAGGAAGATCCATGGAGTGCAGCAAGCAGCTCAACGTAAAGAAATGTAACTGTAGTTATGAGCCTTGCCCCCGCAAGGGAACGTGTTGTGAATGCATACGATATCACGTGTCGATGCAGGAATTGCCTGCCTGTTGCTTCCCGGAGAGTATCGAGCAGACGTACGACCGAAGTTTTCGTACATTTGCTCAGGCGGTTTTGACCGGCAAAATAGGATAGATAGGGGCGAAGCTTTTTCCAATAGTTCAAACGGTGATGGTCTATGAGGAATAAATTCATGAGGCAGGTTTTTCTTCTTCTTCTCTTTCTCTCGCTCACTTTTCTTTGCCCTCCTGCATTCGCAGAAGATGGCTACAATCTCTGGCTGAAGTATCAGAAAGTTGAAAATGAGAACCGGTTACAGGAATATCGGCAGGTTATTTTATCCGTTTCGGTGCCGGGCAAATCGCAGACTTGCCGAATTATTCGTGATGAACTGAAGAACGGATTGCGCGGATTGCTCGGGAAAGATATTCCAATAGGAAATTCGGGCGAAGCGGGATCTCTTATTATCGGTACACCCCGCACATCACGCGCTATAGAAAAAATGAGCGCCGGCATATCACTCGACAGACTTGGAAAAGAGGGTTATGTCATCAAGGCAACGAAGATCGACGGGAAGAGTGTATTAGCGATCGGCGCCAACAATGACATCGGCGTATTATATGGTACATTCCATTTATTGCGGCTCCTTCAGACTCATCAGTCCCTTGCACATCTTGACGTGAATTCAAATCCCAAAATCCAATATCGCATTCTTAACCATTGGGATAATCTTGATGGTTCTGTTGAGCGCGGGTATGCCGGAAAGTCGTTATGGAAGTGGGATGATCTGCCGGGAAAAATCGATCATCGATATTATGATTATGCGCGTGCCAATGCGTTTCTTGGTATTAACGGCACCGTGCTGAATAATGTCAACGCGAATCCCAATATCCTCAGGCCGGAATATCTTAAAAAAATTGCAGCGCTCGCTGATCTCTTCCGTCCCTACGGCATTCGAGTATTTCTTTCCGCCAATTTTTCATCACCCATCTCCGCACAATTTGCATTCGAACAAAACCGAAAAGGAGGAATTGGAACTCTCAATACATCCGATCCGCTCAATCCGGAAGTGCAGCAGTGGTGGAAAAATAAAGTGAAGGAAATCTACGACCTCATTCCCGACTTTGGCGGCTTTTTAGTGAAGGCGAATTCAGAAGGGATGCCGGGACCGCAGGACTATCAGAGAACGCATGCCGATGGTGCATCCATGCTGGCCGAAGCACTTGAACCCTATCACGGCATCGTGATGTGGCGTGCATTTGTGTATACTGCGGATGTCGATGCCGATCGCGTGAAGCGCGCCTATAAAGAATTTGTTCCTCTCGATGGAAAATTCCATCACCATGTTTTTGTGCAGGCCAAAAATGGTCCGCTCGATTTTCAGCCGCGTGAACCGGTACAGCCGCTCTTCGGTGCCATGCCGAAAACTCCGTTGATGCTCGAACTCCAGATTACACAGGAATATCTCGGCCATTCCACTCATCTGGTGTATCTTGCCCCGATGTGGAAAGAATATCTGCAGTTTGATACGCATGCGATGGGTCAGGGTTCGACTCTCGCTTCCATCATTGACGGCACATTGGAGCATTATCCCATGACCGGCATTGCAGGAGTGACCAACATCGGGGATGATCGAAATTGGTGCGGACATTTTTTTGCTCAGGCGAACTGGTATGCGTACGGCCGGCTTGCATGGGATCACTCCCTGACGTCAGAAGAAATTGCCGATGAGTGGATTCGGATGTCGATCAGCAGCGATTCGGTCGTTGTTCGTACAATTCGGTTGATGATGATGGGTTCGCGTGAAGCGTGCGTCAATTATATGACGCCGTTGGGATTACATCACATCATGCAGGCGGATTTCCATTACGGCCCCGGTCCGCAGCACGACACCGGGCGGGAGGATTGGAGATCCACGTACTATCACCGGGCGGACAGCATCGGATTAGGATTTGATCGCAGTTCAACCGGCAGCAACGCGGTGAGCCAGTACTGCTCTCCCTGGCGGGAGATGTTTGATAACAGGACAACATGTCCCGAGGAGTACTTACTCTGGTTTCATCATGTGGGATGGAGTGAACCATTGAAATCGGGCAAAACGTTGTGGAATGACCTCTGCGCAAAATATTACTCCGGAACAAAATATGTCGATGAGATGATCGGCGCGTGGTCGTCTCTCGAAGCATCGGTTGATCCTGAAATTTACTCGCACGTGAAGACAAGATTGGAACAGCAAAAAACCGACGCCGCCATCTGGCGGGATACATGCCTGAAGTATTTCCAAAAATTCAGTAAAAAACCGATCATCAATCCATTTTCGAATAATCTCCGATAGAAAACAATCAAAGGAACCGGCTATGACCATGATAAAAATCGTGTTTGCAATATGTCTTGCATCCGTTTTAATAGGTGCAGCATGCTCTATCGCTCAAACAGATCAGCCGATATTAAAAGAGGTGTTTGCCGGACATTTTTTAATCGGCGCGGCACTCAACGATGATGCGGTGTCGGGAAAAGATCCCCGTGCTGCTGAAATCGTCGAGAAACAGTTCAATACGATCACTGCTGAGAATGTGATGAAGTGGGAAAAAATCCATCCTGTGTTGAAGAGCTATGCCTTCGATGCCGCTGACCGTTTTGTCGACTTCGGCTTAAAAAATAAAATGACTGTTATCGGTCATACACTGATCTGGCATGCGCAGGTTCCCCATTGGGTATTTGTGGACAGCGCCGGGACGCTCGTGAGCCGCGATGCAATGCTTGCACGCATGCATGATCATATTGCGACCGTGGTCGGACGTTACAAAGGCAAAGTGAAAGGCTGGGATGTAGTGAACGAAGCGCTCACCGACGACGGAGGGTTGGTAAAAAATAAATGGTTGAGAACGATCGGCGAAGATTATGTTTCAAAGGCGTATGAATATGCGCACGAAGCCGATCCGGATGCGGAATTGTATTACAACGATTTTTCTCTCGACAAACCTGCCAAACGTGATGCAGCGGTCCGTCTCGTCAAAGATCTCCAATCCAAGGGGTTGCGAATCGATGGCGTGGGAATTCAGGGACATTGGGGCATGGATTATCCCATTCGCGAAGACCTCGATGCGTTCATCGATTCGATTGGAGCACTCGGTGTCAAAGTCATGGTCACTGAAATGGATGTTGATATTCTCCCCCCCGCCTTCAAATATATGGGCGCGGACATTACCATGAAAGCAGATCTGAAGAAAGAACTCAATCCTTATGTTGACGGACTGCCGGAAGAGGCGCAGAAAAGACTCACGGACCGTTATTCGGAACTTTTTGCTCAACTCCTCTCTCACAGGGGTATCGTGAGCCGGGTGACCCTGTGGGGTGTTTATGATAAAACATCCTGGCTCAATGATTGGCCCGTCAGAGGCCGCACAAGTTATCCATTGCTGTTTGATCGAAACTATCAACCCAAGGCGGCATTTTATGCACTGGTGAAAACGGCAGAGGCGAAAAGGTAATATTCATTCGATTGAATGAATAGCGGATCTGAATCAATCTGGGACCTCTCCGAATGCGCGAAGCGGGGGAGAGGTCCTTCGTTTTGAGGTTTTTTCCTCCGTTGCTTTTCCTGCAAAATTTGGCTTAATTGAATACGATTCCAATTCGAAGGAATTCGGGGTCGACTTAAAATCGAATAACTCTTACGAACACTAATCATTTTTGGAGCAAAACAATGTCACAAACAATTACTGATGTTTGGGCGCGCGAAATTCTTGATTCCCGCGGCAATCCCACAATCGAAGTAGAAGTCAGCCTGGAAGACGGTACGATCGGCCGTGCCGCTATTCCCAGCGGTGCGTCTACAGGTGAAAACGAGGCGGTGGAACTGCGTGACGGCGACAAGAACCGCTACCTGGGCAAAGGCGTTCTAAAAGCAGTGAAAAATGTAAATACCATCATCTGCAAAGAAGTTGTCGGATTTGATGCCCAGGATCAAGTGGGCATAGATAAAATGATGATTGCACTGGATGGAACTCCAACCAAAGGAAAGCTTGGTGCAAATGCCATCCTTGGCGTGTCGTTGGGAGTGGCAAAAGCAGCGGCTCTCTCCTTAAAGATGCCCCTCTACCGGTACATCGGCGGGACGAATGCAAAAATTATTCCTGCGCCGATGATGAATATTGTCAACGGCGGTTCGCACGCTGATAACAATGTCGATTTCCAGGAATTCATGATTTTCCCGGTCGGGCTTCCGACATTTGCTGAAGCATTGCGCAGCGGTGCTGAAGTGTTCCATACTCTTAAAGGTGTTTTGAAGAAGAGGGGATACAACACCGCGGTCGGTGATGAAGGCGGCTTTGCTCCAAATTTGAAATCGAATGACGAGGCGATCGAAGTGATTCTCGAAGCCATTACGAAAGCCGGATACAAACCGGGCAAACAGATCTACATTGCACTGGACCCGGCCGCAAGCGAATTCTACGATACGGCAAAGAAAAAATACGTGTTCAGCAAATCGGATAAATCAGAAAAATCGTCCGAACAAATGGTAAAATTCTGGGAGAATTGGGTGAATCAGTACCCCATCGTTTCGCTCGAAGATGGCATGTCGGAAGGCGATTGGGACGGCTGGAAACTCCTGACCGATACGGTCGGCAGCAAGATACAGCTCGTGGGTGATGATGTTTTTGTGACGAACGTGGAATACCTTGCGAAGGGTATTAAAAAAGGCGTTGCCAATTCCATCCTGGTCAAAGTAAACCAGATTGGCACCCTGACCGAAACGCTTGATGCCGTCGAAATGGCAAAGAAGGCGAGCTACACTGCCGTGCTGAGCCACCGATCCGGTGAAACGGAAGATACCACGATCGCCGATATCGCCGTTGCAACAAATTGCGGAATGATTAAAACCGGTTCAGCCAGCCGTACCGACCGTATTGCCAAGTATAATCAATTGATGCGGATTGAAGAGGAACTTGGAACCAATGCGATCTACGCCGGCAAGTCTGCGGTCAAAGCAAAACTGTAATTTGAAAACGTATTTGTACAGTAACGGATGAGGGATTTTAAAAATAAGCTGGGGAGGAGGAGCGACTCCTCGCCAGTTTTTTTATCTTAAGGAACATCATGACACCGCAAATTAAATTCGGAACAGACGGCTGGCGCGGCATTATTGCCGACGACTTCACATTTGAAAACATCGCAAAGGTTGCCCTCGCAACAGCGAATTATTATAAGAGGAATAAAAAAATTAAAAACGGAATCGTCATTGGATACGATTCACGGTTCCTCTCGCGGGAATTTGCGGAAAAAGTCGCCGAGGTGCTGGGTAATCGCGGTATCAAGGTTATTCTCTCCGATAAAATTTCATCAACACCCATGGTGTCCTTGCTGACGAAGAAGTTGAATGCCGCAGGTGGTATTGTGATTACCGCGAGCCACAATCCGGCACGGTATAACGGATTTAAGATCAAAGGCGACTTCGGCGGGCCTGCGTTTCCGGATTTAATTGAGAAAGTTGAAAAAGAACTGAAGAAAGTTATTAAGTCAAAAGTATTAAGTAAAAAGACTTTTGCAGAACTGGTTGGGAACGGTGTTATTAAAAAAATCGATTTCACCTCGATCTATATCGAAGACATCAAAAGCAAGATCAATATCGACCTTATCAAATCCGCCGGGATTAAGATTGCCTATGATGCCATGCATGGCGCTGGTCAGGGAGTGATGGATCAAATTTTACCATTAGCGGTATCCATCCGCGGTGATTTCAACCCATCGTTCGGGGGCAGTCATCCCGAGCCGCTCCCTCAGAATTCGCCCGGGTTGATGAGTGCCATCGTGAAGAACGGCTGCGACATCGGCATTGCCACCGACGGGGATGCTGACCGGATTGGTGCATATGATGAACAGGGCCACTTTGTCGACTCACATCGTATCTTCGCGCTCCTCCTCAAATATTTTGTTGAAGAGAAAAAAATGACCGGAGAAGTGGCGAAATCGTTTTCCGTCAGCCAGATCATTGATGCCATGTGCAAAAAATACGGCCTGGTGCTCCATGAAACTCCGGTGGGCTTCAAGTATCTCTGTAAGCTTATGATCGAACGGGACATCCTCATTGCAGCGGAGGAAAGCGGCGGACTCGCTGTGAAAGGGCACCTTCCGGAACGTGACGGTACGTATATCGGTCTGCTGCTTGCAGAAATCATGGCAACACGGAAAAAGAAATTGTCCGAATTGGTCACCGAGCTCATGGATGAATTCGGCTGGTATTTCTTCAATCGGAATGATGCCCGCCTTACCGAGAAGGAAAAGAATCGCATCATGGCATTCTATAAAAAAGGACCGAAGCAGATTGCAGGGCTTCCCATACAGCGAATCGAAACGAAGGATGGGTTCAAGCTCTTTGTCGAGAACGGCTGGGTGCTGGTGCGTGCGTCCGGAACTGAGCCGCTGATCCGGTTCTACGCAGAAGCAGAGACACCGGAAAAAGTAGAAATATTGTTAAAAGCGGCGCGGGGGGTGTGAATAAGTAGTTAAGCAGAAGCGTATTTAACCAGTTGAGCTATTAGACCTCTGATAGTTATGTCAGAGGTTTTTTATTCTTAGAAGAAACGAGTGTACCAATGACAGAATTACATCGTGGCGATGAACTCGTTCTTGAAATTACCGATGCGGCGTTCGAGGAGCCGGAGGCCTGAAAATATTTCGCGCGAAGCGCGAATCTATTCCTTACATTGAAAAAGTAAGTCTGGGTGGACACCAAAGTCCCAAGGAGATGCCTTCGGCAAATGGGTGTCCTACGTAAAAGGAAGCTATGTTAAAACGCGGTGATGAACTCGTTCTTGAAATTACGGATGCAGCATTCGAGGGTAAGGCCGTCGCCCGCCACGAGGGATTGGTGGTATTCGTTGAACATGCTGTACCGGGAGATGTTGTCCTTGCGAGGCTTTCAAAAATTAAAAAGAGTTATGCGGAGGCAAAACTCGTCCGCATTGAACGTCCGTCAGCGCTGCGCGTGGATCCTCGCTGCAAATACTTCGGCGTCTGCGGCGGATGCAAATGGCAGCATGTCGAATATCAGGCGCAGCTTCGATTTAAACAGCAGCAGGTCGTTGATTCCTTCGAGCGCATCGGCGGATTTGTGGACGTTCCTCTCCTTCCCATTATTGGTGCCGATGAAATATATTTCTACCGCGGTAAAATGGAATATTCCTTTGCCGAGCAGCAGTGGCTGACATTGCCGCCGCCAAAACCAAAGGAGGGTAATTCACCCGAAGATCGTTCAGGTGAAGAAGGCCCGAACGCCGTACCACTGCCACCGCCGGTTTTTTTAGGACTGCATGTACCGCAGAGGTACGATAAAGTTTTAGACATCGATGAATGCCACCTCCAGTCTGTTGTATCAAATCAGATTTTGAATTTTACGCGCGCCTTTGCCAGGAGGAACAACCTGGACGTCTATGATTCGGACCGCAATAGCGGTTACCTCCGGTTCCTGGTTATTCGCGAGAGCAAGCGGACCAAAGAAGTCATGGCGAACCTGGTCACGTTTGAATCCCGTCCGGAGATCCTCGATAAATATGCGCAGGAATTGAAGGACCATGTCAAAGAAGTCACCACCGTGGTGAATACCATCAACAGCAAAAAAGCACAAATTGCTTTTGGTGAATCAGAAAAAATCTCCCTCGGCAGTGGGTGGATCCACGAACAACTCGGCAGCCGCAATTTCTCGATTTCAGCAAGTTCTTTTTTCCAGACGAATGTCCAACAGGCAGAGAAACTGTATCAGGTCGTCAAAGACTTCGGCGAATTTAAATCGACAGATGTCGTTTTTGACCTGTACTCAGGAACCGGATCCATCGCTATTTTTATTTCGGACGGTGTCAAAGAGGTGGTCGGAATTGAATCTGTGGAGAGTGCGATCCGCGATGCTGAAAAAAATGCACAGTCAAATGGTATCACCAATTGCCAATTCCTGCTGGGAGATCTCAAAGACCGCCTGACCAGCGATACATCCTGGATGTCCTCTCACGCGCATCCGGATGCACTCGTCATCGATCCCCCGCGCAACGGAATGCATCCGAAGGTGGTTGAGGAGATTCTTGCCCTGACACCGGAACGCATAGTCTACGTGAGCTGCAACCCGGCGACTCAGGCACGCGATGTCAAATTACTTTGTGCTGAACAATACCGTTTGGTCAGGCTGCAGCCGGTCGATATGTTTCCCCATACATTTCATATCGAGAATGTCGCACTTCTGCTGAGGAATGAGCACAGACCCTAATACCACATTTCATATGGAATGTGGAACTCCTACGGAGTTCTCCATTAACTATTTTGAAAGTACTAAAAACGTTCAATCCCTACGGGATTGATGATTATTAAATCAGAGTGAACGACTCCGTAAGAGTCGAATGTTTGTAATTCAAAAGCAGAACAAATCAAAAGAACTCCGTTAGGAGTTCAACATCGTTCGCCAGACTTGCTACTGCAATTGTTTTGCCCGGAGGACTTCATCCCGCCGAATGGTCGACCGCGGAATGATATTCGTCAGGTTCCTCTCAATTCGTACGGGCTCAATCAATTCTATGAATTTCGCCTCTATGGTTTCCGTCACACTGTCTGCCTTCTCAACGCGAAAATGAATTGGCACCATGATCGACGTGTCCGGAAAATATTGCCACCTCAAAGAACAGCTGTGATCGGAACTGGTAAAGGAATTCGTAGAGGAAACGCTGTCGATCCTATTTCTTCCGGCGCTGTAGGTGAGCGTGAAACTCAGCGGCCGGTATTTGAAATGGATTTTTGCGAGGATGTCGAATGTGGTATTGGAGTCGGAGGTCACGATACTCGTGCGCTCGATATGAATCCAAGGCGTGCGGTCGAAGGTGAATTCCTTCAGAAGAAGTTCACGGTCCCAGGCAGAAATCGCCGTGTCTTTCTCGGGAAAATGCACGGCGAGATTTTTCAGGTATTCGCTGCTTCTGGCAACAATCTTTCCTTTTCCTGTATTCAAATCCACGGACTGGTCGATATTGACGGTGGAACGCCATTCATCAGAATACGAAGGAAGAAATGCGAGGAAGAGGACGCAAAGGAGAAATGCCGAACTGAAGCCGGCGAGTCCGCTCCATTGCCGCCATCGTTTTAACCACAGAAGGTCTCGTTTGCTGTCGAAATAAATTGCCGCAAAGCCAAGCAGAAACGGGAACGACCACAGCGCAAAAAACAAAATATAGAATGCGTTCAATACGGCGTACATCCACATGGGTTGTGTGGCATGAAGCGCCATGGAACGTCCTATAAAATCGAATCCTTCTGAAAACAACAATCGGTACATGAAATGCGGCGCGAGTATCCAGAAAAGAAATTTCAGCCACGGCCGCCGGACCATCATCGCAAGAGCAAGGAAGAACAATCCGACTGCGGGGGAGAGCGCCACTTTGACGTTGATCAATAACAGGAGAAGGATGAACACGAGAAGGAAAACAAAGGAGCGAAGGAACCAGCGGTACGGGTCATGACTCAAATGAATCCGCGGTGACAGTTTGAGCGAAACAACGATTCCTGCCAGTGCCGCAAATAATCCAAGGAGGAGATATCCCTCAGGCTGGGCAACCCAGGGATATCGTGTGCCCTTGAGAAACCCGACGATATTCTCCGAAAGCCAGACAAAGGATTGAATGAGTAATGCAAAAAGAAAAAGTTTAAGAGCGGGAAGAACCGGGCGCTGACCTCGTTCAACTTCAGTACGCCGCCGCCGTACGATTAAAAGGATGCCGAGCGCGAAGGCGATGGTGAGTGCGATGAACACGGAGAGTGTCCAGAGAGGGAAGAAGATCGGAGTGTGGCCGATCTGGACCAGGTAATAACGGTCGTTCCTTTCCTTCGGTACCCCGTCGTCGAACCGGTGCACCAACGCGTAAACGAGATCACCGCTTTGCTTTAAGCCGGAAGGTTGAAAATGGTCGAAATCGTCCTGAGGCGTGTGGATGGGATCGTTTACGTTTGATGTAAAATCAATTGCCGGAATATTTTTTTCCAAAAAGGGCTCGTGATCAGATCCGACGCCGCCGGATGGCATCGCACTCATGAGCGTAAAAAAATGTGTCGGGTAGGATAATCCGGTGTAGCCGAGTTTCTGGTATTCTTCATATGCCGCTTTCACCAGCCAGGGCGCCGTATTCCCTTGGCGGCTGTCCAACGTGGGAATCAACCAGCCGGACCCGTTTGCCATGTCCAGCTCCAGCATCAGTGCGACGCTGTCCAGCTGCTGAAAATGCTGAACAAAATATTTTGATCCAACCAGTCCGGCCTCTTCGCCGCCGAACAGGCAGAAAACGATTGTGGACTGATGCTGTTCTTTTGAAAGGACACGCGCAAGCTCTATCACCGATGCCGCACCCGACCCATCGTCGTTTGCACCGGGGATCTCCGGTCCTGCGGAGTCGATGTGTCCGCCGACGACAATAATGCGGTTTGTCTTTCCATGCAGCACACCGATCACAACTCCGGTCCTCGTATTGCTGGACGAACGAGTCATGTCGTTATCCGCCGCAGCAATTTCCATGATGGAGACATCCGTTAAACCGAACTCGCGAAACTTGTCGAGCGCATAGACCATTGCCTGCCGCTCATTCGGCGACCCCATGGGCCTCGCGCCAATGGTGACCGAAAGATGTTTGAGATATGAAAGGGCACTCTCTGTTGAAAAAGGCGTTTGCGAAAAGACGAACGAGGGAATGAGAAGAATGAAGAACAAGAGTCGTTTCATAATCTGCTTTCTTCGGTGATTGGGATCTCGTTTGAGGAGAGATACTGTTCGAAAAACGAAGCGATTGAATTTTTATAAGACTCCCCGCCGATTTCCCAGACGTCGTTGTGGTCTGCGCCCTGAACAAGGAGCAGCTGCTTCGGATGGTTTGCGGCTTCATAGAGCAGCTTGGAGTACTCGGACTTTATAAAGGAGTCGTTTTTTCCGTGGGCAATGAGCACCGGAACGTGCACACGGTGAATATCTTCTATCGGTGCAACCAGTCTCGCTTTGAAGTTTGCCAATTTCTGCGATTGTACCAGGGCGACGTTCCGCAGGAAGTGCCAGGGCAGTTTGATGATCCGCTTCTGATAATCGACGAAGACAATCTTCAGTGCCGAGTAGCTTCCTTCCGAAACGATGCAGGCGATCCGGGGGTCAAGTGCGGCCGCCTGGATTGCGACTGCGCCGCCCATCGAAGTTCCATAGATGCCGATGTTGCCCACGGACGCATCTGTCCTGGATTGCAGGTACGTGATGACCGCCGCGACATCGCGCTTTTCATAAAAACCGTATGTGCAGTAATACCCTTCACTCTCCCCATGCTGGCGCGAGTCATAGAGGAAAATATTAAATCCCCGTTGAAAGAGAGCCCGCGTAAATTCAACTCCTGCAATTTTACAGTCACCAACGCCATGAAGGAAAATAATGGTGCCTTTGGTGTTGTTCTTTTGATGAACGAACCAGCAATTCAATTTTAATCCATCAAACGTTTCGATCGCAACGTCCTCCTGGGGAAGGCCCGCATCGTTCGGCTCCAGGATGGTGGTGAAGCGCGCGTACCATTCCTTCTTCCGGCGGACAGGTTTTAAAAGAATGAGCGGTCCGGCCACGAGAAGAACAAAGGTCGCCTGAATAAGAAAAAGAATGGCGAGAATGATCAGGTTATATATGAATTCCATTACCGCTCTGCATTGATCTGAGGTCCTGAGATGATGAAATCTCTCTCTTTTAGAATATATTAAGGCATCGGGATGGAAGCAAGCAATGGGAGCCCTCTTTGCGGGCTTGAATGACGCCCCAGCGCTTGCTATCTTGCAGGAGAGCTCCCCAACCTTTTCAATAACCAAAGGTCTAATTCTATGTCTGACACACTTAGGAATTCCGGCAGTATGTTGGCGAATGATACTGAACTGATTATGCAAGCCCAGCGTGGAAATATGAATGCATTTGAACAGCTTGTTCAGCGGTACGACAAACGGGTCCTGACGATCGCGGCGGGATATGTGAGCAGCTCCGACGATGCAAAGGATATCTATCAGGAGGTGTTTTTCCGTGTGTACAAAGGCCTCCCGAAATTCCGGTTTGAAAGCGAATTCTCAACATGGCTTTTCCGGATTACGACGAATGTCTGCTTGAGTCATCGGATGCGGGGGCGAAAACATGCCCATACGTCACTCGATCAGAATATGAACGATGAAGAAGGGCGGCCGCAGGCATTAAAAGAAACCCTGACCGATCAGACAACAGCCGACCAGCAAACGCACGATTCGGAAATATCGGCGAGAGTGGAACAGGCTCTGAAAACTCTTTCTCCCCGGCAGAGAATGGTTTTTTCACTGAGGCATGATGACGGCTACAAATTGAAAGAGATCGCCGTGATGCTTAAATGCAGTGAAGGAGCGGTGAAAAGGTATTTATTTGAGGCCACGACGCGATTAAGGAAGCAATTAAAAGAATTCGCGGTCTGAACCAGAAAGTGAGAACGGAAATATGAAACACAAACAATTTAAAGAATGGCTCCAGCTTTCTTTATATCAGGAATTAAGCGAACAGGAGCGGACGATTCTCGAAGATCACCTTCTTGCATGCGAATCCTGTCGTAGTGAAATGCAGGAATTGAAAAAATTCCACGAATTGCTGGCGTACCGCCGGCCTCTCGAGATTCAGGAACCGTTGATACAGGATGCGCGGAGAACTCTGCGTCTGCGGATCCTCGCAGAAGCAGAACAACGGTCCCTCTGGACAAAATTACGCGGCGTGATGGACGGAATGATCTCCCGTCCGGTTCAAGCGGCGCTGGCCGGGACTGCGACGCTCGCGGTTGGAATTCTTGTCGGGTATCTCGTGTTCAAATTCCCCACGGAGAACAATTTCACACTCGCACGACTCTCCTCCGCATCCACGGCGATGGATGCAGGTGAGCCTCAAATTACCAATATTCGTTTCGTTGACCGAAATGCGCAAAGCGGAGATGTGGAGTTTACTTTTGAAACGATTACCCCCATGCATATTCGCGGCAACGTGAATGATGAACGGGTGCAAAAAGTTCTGGCTCGGGCGCTCGTCAGTGACCAGAATGCAGGAACCCGTCTTCGCGCGGTCAATATGATCGGTACGCAAATGGAGCAAAAATCCAACGGAGTTCCCAAACTGGAGACAGAAATTAAAACGGCACTCATCACCGCGCTTCTCCATGACAGGAATCTCGGTGTACGAAGGGAAGCGATAAACGTGCTGAAAAATTATTTGCCGGATCCGGCTATTGTCCATGCCTTTCTCAACGTTCTGGCGAACGAAACAAATACCGGATTAAAAATTACGGCAATCAATTCGCTGGACTTGTCAAAATATGAAAACCAGCCGATGAACCAGGAAATTCTTGAAATGCTCAAGAATAAAGCGAAATCGGACGATAATAACTATATCAGAATCAAAGCAAAGTTGGCACTGCAGGAGGTGCAATAATGAAAACACGCAATCGTATACTTATGGCCGCCATCGCGGCAGCATTCGTAATCTCATGTTCCTTCGCCGAAGATGAAGGAGTACAGACAAAATCCTTTTCGGTCGGTAAAGGAGGCACGCTCGAAGTGACAACCAGTGTGGGAGATATCCGGATTTCGACCTGGGAAAAAAATGAAGTCTATGTGAATGTCGAAGGACTGGATGATGAAGACGTCAGTCAGGTGAAGATGTCGCAAAACGGAAATGTCGTGCGGGTGGCTTACCGGACACGATGGGGCGAAGGATCCGGTCATATCCGGTTCAATGTCAATATTCCCTCCCAGTTCAACCTGGATCTGAACACCTCCGGAGGAAATTTAGAGGTCAAAGGAGGAATCACGGGGAAGATCGATGGATCGACCTCCGGCGGCGATATCAAACTGGGAAATGTGTTCGGCGGACCAGTGGATGTCTCCACGTCCGGCGGAGACATCATCACAGGAAAGATGGAAGGAGAGGGTCATCTTAAAACCGCAGGCGGTGATATACACGTCGGCAGCGTTAACGGATCGCTCTATGTCAACACTTCGGGCGGTAATATTCAGGTGGAGACGGTTTCAAAAACCCTTGAAGCAAAAACCGCCGGCGGAGATATCGTGATTGGCGACGTCGGCGGAGAAGCCCGGGTTTCAACTTCCGGCGGCGACGTCAACGTTGGAAAAGTTTCAGGGAAAGCAACGCTGAGCACGGCGGGCGGCGACATTGAACTCAAAGGCGCCAGCGGCAAAGTCAGTGCAAGAACTTCCGGCGGCGATGTGAAATTGGAGAATATCACCGGTTCCATTGATGCGAAGACTTCAGGCGGAGAGGTGGAAGCGGAATTAATCCCCAGCGGGAAAGGCGGGAGCAAACTGACGTCAGCGGGCGGAGATATCCGGCTCTATATTGCAGAAGATTCTAAAGCGACCATCGAAGCAACGATCCGCCTTGACGGCTGGGGCTGGAAAAAAAGCCATTATGTGGTGAAATCTGAATTTCCTAAAGAATCCTACGTGACGGACGAGGAATCGAATGAAATCCATGCGGTCTATAAACTCAATGGGGGCGGCGAAGTGATCGAACTCAGCACCTCCAATTCAAATATCGAAATTCACAAACTGCGTCATTAAAACGGATTTTAAGGATTAACGGATTGTCATTGTCACCATTAAACATAAACGGAGGAACTCCATGAAAAAAATACTGATGCTCCTGTTCATAATCCTGGCGATGTCGGTGGTTCTCCTCGCCCAGGACAAGTCCAATGATCCGTCAGATTTTCAGACAAAATCCTTCACGGTTCAGAAGGACGGATTGCTTGAAGTCGAAGTAGAACCGGGCGCGGTCCGGATAGAGCCATGGGAAAAGGATGAAGTGATGGTTGAGGCGGAAGGG
>Ga0105104_10000889_pt1 | contig 23216 bp, 22 predicted proteins | sample PPLLaktember2015_3_FD_87034 | JGI IMG/M metagenome (GOLD analysis project Ga0105104, IMG submission 87034) | Freshwater sediment microbial communities from Prairie Pothole Lake near Jamestown, North Dakota, USA - PPLs Lake P7 Core (6) Depth... | ecosystem: Environmental > Aquatic > Freshwater >...
CTGGTAACCGGTGAGATGGAGCAGGCTGTACAGGAGCATGGAGCCATGCCCGCCGGACAGAATAAACCGGTCTCGATTATACCAGTGCATATTTGCCGGATTATGGTTGAGGTGTTTTGTCCACAGGACATAGGCCACCGGTGCCATCCCCATAGGCATGCCGGGATGTCCGGATTTTGCCTTTTGGACGCCGTCCATGGAAAGTGTTCGGATCGTATTAATGCAAAGCAGATCTAATGCAGTTGAACTCATTGTCGTGATCTCCGTTGATTCAATGATATAATAAAAAAGGTGCAACAGCTAAGATAATGAAGCTTTGCAGAAATTCAAAGCAGCGAACGACGGACCTTATGCCGAAGTCGGACTCTGCGGTGTATATTCTTCGTTAAACCGGTACGGGAAAATTGATTTGTGGACCGGATGGGTGATGGTCAGGACGGGGCTCTGCGCACGGCGTACCACTTCCTCCGTCGTATTACCGATTTGCACGCGCCGCATCCCGCGTGCGCCATGCGTACCCATAATAATTAAATCTGCTTCATACTCTTCCGCAAGCCGTACGATGGAATTTTCCGGTTCAATATCGCGCCCGACGATTCGTTCCACTTGAATTTCTTTTGAATGGTCGTGATAGAGACTCAGGTCGGGGAAGTTCTGCACGAGCAGTTCCGGATGCTGCACTGTTAAATCGACCGTGTGAAGGAGAATAATTTTCGCCGTATACCTGCGGGCAATGGAAACCGCATAAGGAATAGCATAATTTGCGTACTCAGAAAAATCGGTGGGACAGAGTATCGTTTTGATTTTCCACGGCTGTACATGATCGGACGGACGGATGGAGATCACCGGCGCCCTGCAGAGACGAACCACACGCTCGACAGAACGTCCGAGTAAATGGTGAGAGGTATGCCCCAGACCTTCCGTAGCAATAACGACGGCGGCATACCGGTTTGCCTCTGCTTCCTGGATAATTTCGTGATACGCGGGACCGAAATGGATGTGCGTGCTGGTCGATTGGGGATTCAGAGATGCGCGTTCGATGAGCTCCGCGAATTTCTGCTGCGCAACAGCAGAAACTTTTTTCCGGCGTTCCGATTTTTTCTTCTCGTCCTGCATTAAATACTCCAGAGGATCCATTTCATTTTCGTCGACATAGAGCAACTTAATGTGTCCGTGTTCGTTTTTCGCAAGAAACGCCGCATAGCGGACCGCGTGGAGAGCCGCGTCGGAGAAATCGGTGGGGCAGAGAATTCGATTTAAGGTATACATGAGTACTTTGGTGCCCTGAGATAACAAAGAGTGAGGCTTTTTTTGCGAAGAAGCAAGAAAGAACTCCATATGATGCATGGCTGAGAAATAAGGAGAATGAAGGGTCTGGTTCACGAATTTTGATCAATTTTTTAGTGGTCTGAGCATCGAGAGATGGAATAACAGCGGGGAATATTCGCTCCGAGTGCGAACTCTTTCGTGCCTCCCTGTTATCCGGTGCCATCAGGTTCAAATGAACTGGTTTTCACCACCTGAGTCCTCCGGCGTCCCTTCTGATAAGTGCTTGCAATAGAATCGATGGAGATGTATCTTCCATATATACTCTCGAAAAATTCTATGAAACAGGGATCGACAATACTTGTTGTAGACGATGAAGATATGCACCGTCTCATCCTGAAAAGACTACTGGAAAAGAAGGGCTATACCGTATTGGATGCCGCAAACGGTGCAGAAGGATTAGAAGTGATGCGGACGCTCAAAGTCGATTTGGCAATTGTCGACCTGGAAATGCCGGTGATGGATGGGCTGGAATTTACCAGGTGGGTCAAAGATATCACCCCGGAATTTCCGGTGATCATTATTACGGCCCATGCTGCAAATTTTTCTCCGCAGGATATACTTACGGCAAACGTCGAAGCGTTCATCCAGAAACCGATTGAGACAGAAGAGCTGCTCAGAACGATTGAACAAATATAAATGTCATCAAGAGCGTATGAACACGAAAGGCTCCGGCAATCACGGAGCCTTTTTCTTTTCAATTCAATGGAATATCCCCCGACGGTTTCAGGGGGAGTTCATTATCATTATTGAGGATAGTGATTTGCCGGTTCGATTCGGTAGGAATGAGTTATTGTTGCGCTCGCCGAGAGAATCGCGGATACGGAGCAATACTTTGACACGGAAAGTTCTATTGCCCGTTCCACGTCTTCTGTCTTAATGCCGTCGCCGTAGAAGACATATTCGACATGGATCTCAGTAAAAATTTTTGGATGTTCATCCCGTTCGACCGCTTTCACATTGCATTCATATCCCATCACGGGGCATTTTTTCTTTTTGAGAATGGGGATGACGTCCATGGAGGTGCATCCTGCGAGCGCCATCAGCACGAGGTCTTTCGGAGTCGATGCGGCGCCGCTGCCGCCGGCTTCCGCTTTTGTATCCATCATCACCCAGTGATTTGATCCGGCTTTGGCGGCAAACGTGTTGCCTTGAAGTTGTTTGAGGAAGATTTCTTTGGTCATATCGGCGGTATTTCTCAGGTGAATTATTCGTGAAGGAAAATCAACACGATATTGATTCTCACGTCTATGAGATGAGCAGAACAGGAAAAGGATTCAGAGAACAAGAAGGATTGGAAATTGAATTCTGAACGTTGAACCGCTGCGCCGGCGCGGATCAAAGAATCAATGACGGAGATAATAGAGACGGTGATTTACTCTAAAGGATCTGCAACATCATCTATATGTATTTCCGCGTCAATTTCTTCAAGAGGCGTGATGGGCGTGCCATCGGGTGATATCAGGGGATTCTCTTCCAGTTTTCCCTGTTTCTTCTCGAGCTGGCGCTTCCGTTTCTCTTCCTGTTTTTTCTGACGTGCAATTTCTTTCTTCCGTTTTTCAAATTTATATGAGGCAGAATTTTTTTCCACTACCCATCTCCTGTAATGTCCACTATGGTTCACCTGGCGCTGAAATCGCGCGGATGTGGTAATAACGTAATTATCTTTTTCGAGAAGTCAAAATAAATCCTTCCGAATGCGGCCGGCGTTTACGCCGGGCATTCGGAAGGGCAATAGGGGTGCTACGTTCCGGCGGAATAATCCTCGTTATATTTCGCTTGTTCCTTGGTGAGTTTATCGATCGTATATCCCATGGTCGAAAGTTTCACTCCGGCAATTTCCTGATCCTGTGCCGCAGGAATATCGTACACTTTGTTCTCCAGCCGCCTGCCTTTTTTATGGCTATCCACAAGCCGGAGCTGAGACATAAATTGATTTGCAAACGACATATCCATGACTTCCGACGGATGTCCTTCTGCCGCGGCAAGGTTCACGAGACGGCCTTGGGCGAGTAAAAAGATACGCTTGCCGTTCTTCAAAGTATATTCCTCGTTATCCTTGCGAACTTCCCGTTTGCCTTGCGAGACTTTTTCCAGGTCCGGGATATTGATTTCGCAGTCGTAGTGTCCCGTATTGCAGACGATCGCGCCATCCTTCATGGATTTGAAATGCCGTTCCACGATGATATCTTTGACGCCGGTGGCGGTCACGAAGATATCGCCGATTTTTGCCGCGTCGTCCATTTTCATAACGCGGAATCCTTCCAGCGTGGCCTTCAATGCGGCGGTCGGCTTCACTTCCGTGATAATCACATTTGCGCCAAGTCCTTTTGCACGGAGCGCAACGCCTTTCCCGCAGTGCCCAAAACCGGCGACCACCATATTTTTCCCCGCGATCAAAACACTCGTTGCCCGGAGAATGCCGTCGAGTGTCGATTGGCCTGTTCCGTACACATTGTCAAAATCCCATTTCGTCTCGGCGTCGTTCACCGCGATCACGGGATATTGGAGCGCACCGTCGTTCGCCATTGCACGCAGGCGATGCACGCCGGTGGTGGTTTCTTCCGTGCCGCCGATAACGGTTGGGATTAATTCCTGATGTTTATTGTGCACCGTAAAAATGAGGTCTGCACCGTCGTCGAGCGTGAGCTGCGGTTTAAACTTCAGGGTTTCTTCAATGCACCAGTAAAATTCCTTCACATTCATCCCATGCCATGCAAAAATGCTTATCCCTTCGGCAGCCAGTGCAGCGGCAACATCATCCTGTGTTGAAAGAGGATTGCAACCGCTCCAGCTGACCTCGGCTCCAGCGGCGGCAAATGTTTTCACCAGGACCGCCGTTTCTTTCGTCACATGGAGACATCCGGCAATTTTATAGCCTTTGAATGGTTTCGTTTTGCTGTATTTTTCCTTCAGGGCCATTAATACCGGCATCCGGGATTCTGCCCATTCGATGCGAAGTGAACCGGCTTTTGCCAGTGAGAGATCTTTTACTTTAAATTTATTTTTTTTCTCGTCCATAGCCTTATTTCAAAAAGTGATTGAGTGTATTCCATAATGAATTAAGTTGTTGAACAGGGGAAAATTCTACTTTACTGCTTTCTGCAGGATTTTTACTAAATCCAGATTTTCCCATGTAAATTCCTTGCCCTCGCGTCCGAAATGTCCGTAGGCCGCCGTTTTACGGTAAATCGGGCGGCGAAGGTCCAGCCGCTTGATGATCCCGCGCGGTGTGAGATCGATTTCCTTCATGACGATATCTGCGAGCTGCGCATCGGGAATAACGCCGGTCCCGAATGTATTGATTTGAATGGATACCGGTTCTGAAACACCGATTGCATAGGCGACCTGGATCTGGCATTCGCTCGCCAGTTTTGCCGCAACGATATTCTTTGCAATATGTCGTGCAGCATATGCTGCGCTGCGGTCGACTTTCGTCGGATCTTTGCCGGAGAATGCGCCGCCGCCGTGCGGTGCGCGCCCGCCGTAGGTGTCGACCACAATTTTCCGCCCGGTCAATCCGCTGTCGCCATGCGGTCCGCCAACTTCAAATCTGCCGGTGGGATTGACATAATAACGGGTTTTATTGTCCAGCATTCCGGACGGAATAATATTCCGTACGATCAATTCAATGACGTCTTCTTTGATCTTTTTCTGCGTGACGTCCGGATCATGCTGCGTTGAGACGACCACCGTATCGACGCGGATGGGCTTGCCATGATCGTCATATTCGACCGTCACCTGGGATTTTGCATCCGGGCGAAGGTACGGCATGAGGGCCGGCTGTTTTTTCCGAACGGTTGCCAGACGGAGAACGAGTTTGTGTGCATACATAATCGGCGCCGGCATTAATTCGGGGGTTTCCGAGGATGCATAGCCAAACATCATTCCCTGGTCGCCCGCACCGCCGGTATCCACGCCCTGTGCAATATCCGGCGACTGGGAGTGAATGGAGGAAAGGACAGAACATGAATCCGCATCAAATCCGACTCCTGCCTTCGTGTAGCCGATGTCGCGAATGACATTGCGCACTATTTCTTGAACTTCAATATATCCCTTTGTGGTAATTTCCCCGCCGACGAGCACCATCCCGGTAGTGACAAATGTTTCACACGCGACACGCGAAGTCTTGTCCTGTTCGAGCAGCGCATCGAGTACCGCGTCTGAAATCTGATCGCAAACTTTATCGGGATGCCCTTCCGAGACAGATTCCGATGTGAATAGATTTCTCATTTTTTCTCCGTAGTGATTTATTGGTTATACCTATTTTCTCGTAAACCGATGAACCAGATCGGTGCTGCCCTGGTCTGCCGTGTGTCAATAAAATTCCAGTTCGGATGAGTCGCCGATATTAATCCGTTTGTACGATCCCCGGACCACCGCGTTGGTGCCGATGAGCGATGCTTCGAGGAGAGAATCCACGACGGTTGCCCCTTCGCCGACGATGGAATTTCGGATAATGGAGTTATCGATGATGGTCTGATCGGCGATGGTTGCATTGGGCCCGATAATGGAGTTGCTAATTTTTGCTTTTGGAGATAAAAAAACCGGCGGCTGGATCACGACCCCTTTAACAGGCGGTGGCACCGGTAGAAATCCGAGAAGATGCTGGTTCGTGGCAAGCAGGGTCTCCGGTTTTCCGCAATCAAACCATCCCTCGACGGGGAAGGGTTGCATCTGCTCGCCGCGTTCAATCATCATCTGAAGGGCATCGGTCAATTGAAACTCGCCCTTGGTGCGTGTATCGGTCTTGATCATGTCGCTTAAACATTCCTGCAGGAGCTGGGGCTGCGTTATATAATAGAGGCCGACGATTGCGAGATTGCTTTTCGGATTCTCCGGCTTTTCAATCAATTGCACGATGCGTCCGTCCTTCGTTTCTGCAACGCCAAATCTTCTTGGATCATCAACCCGTTGTACGCCAATCTGCGTGTGTTGGTGAGCGATCATCGACTTCAGGTTGACGTCAAAGATCGTATCGCCGAGGATGATCAGAAGCGGTTTGCTGGAAAACGTCGCCCGGGAGAGGTAAATGGCATGGCCCAGCCCAAGACGCTCTTCCTGTTCCACAAAATCAAATTTTATGGTGTAATTTTTCAATGCGTATTCTTTGATCAACTCGCCGAGATATCCGACAATAATCGTGGCTTCTTGAAAGCCGGCTTCGATAATTTTATCAAGAATATGCCCGATGATCGGCTTTCCGGCAACATTAAGCATCACCTTCGGTACGGAATACGTATGCGGACGAAGTCGGCTGCCAACACCTGCAACGGGAATAATTGCTCTCATAAATTGCGATCGATTCAATTGAAAAATTTTATATAAAAATACAGAAGAATTCCCTCACTTACAAACGGAACTCTTTCTTGAACGATCTCCCTCCCCGGCTGTAAGCCGTACGCCGGCGGAAGTGGATCCGCTGCACAACCATTGGAGCGGCAGAGGGGGCGCCCCGCCGATTTTTATTAAAAAAAATTAAGGCGCACTTGTTTGTTTTGGGAAACTTCCTTACAATTAATATAGTAAAGTAAAGTAGAATGTTTTCTCTCGTCTGTCGTCACTCGTCACTTGTCACTTGGCAATATTTAACAGGAGGATACTTATCTTATGAGCATCAGTAAACTTGCAGCATCTATTACTGAATCGCCCACGCTGAAATTAAATGAAGCGGCGGCAAAGCTTCGCGAGCGCGGGGAAGCAGTGGTCCATCTTGGAGCGGGTGAGCCGAAGAATAAAGCGCCCATCAGTGCCATTCTCAGTGCGGCCGCAAAGCTCAACACGGGTGATATCAAATACACACCCACGGACGGTATTGGCTCCTTAAAGAAAGCGGTGGTTCGGTACACGGAAGAGAATTACGACAGAATGGTCAGCACCGACAATGTGATTATTTCTCAGGGTGCGAAGCAGGCGCTGTTTGCGCTGCTCTATACGCTGATCAATCCTCAGGATGAAGTCATAGTCCTGGCGCCGTACTGGGTGAGTTATCCGGAGATGATCCGCATGGTGTACGGAGTGCCGGTGATCGTGAAACCGGATGACGGCCGCTTTATTCCGTCGATCAAGGATATCAAAGAAGCCGTCAGTTCTTATACGAAAATGATTATTGTCAACAGCCCGAATAATCCTTCCGGCGCTATTTATCCTGATTCCTTAATTGCGGAATTGGTCGAGCTCTGCGAGGCAAAAGGGATCTATCTGGTGATGGATGATATCTATCAGAAACTGGTGTTCGAAGGGAAAAAATCCCCCATCGCATATCAGTTCACCAAGAAAGATATTGAGTCAACAAAAGTGATCACCATCAACGGCATTTCGAAACTGTACGGGATGACGGGATTTCGTGTGGGGTGGGTGGTCGCGAGCAAGGAGATCGTCGAAGTGATGGCAAATGTCCAGGGGCAAATTTCTTCCTGCACGTCCGTCCTTCTTCAAGCCGGCGCTGAAGGTGCCCTCAATGGACTTCAGAGTGCGGTGGAAAGTCTGCGTCTGACGCTGGAAAATAACCGCAATGTGATGATTCAGGAATTGAAGTCGTTCACCGGCATCAAACTTATTCCGCCGGATGGAACATATTATTGCCTGCCTGATTTCCGCGCATACAGCAACGACTCCGTGGCGCTCTCGGATTTCCTCCTCAAGAAAGCGCTCGTGGTCACTGTTCCGGGAAGAGAGTTCGGCATGGAAGGGCATTTGCGGATCAGTTATGCAACAACGGTGAAAGATGTGAAGACGGGTATCGAGCGCATCAAGTGGGCGCTGGATCCAAATTCTCCTAACGAAATATATATCGGTGAACGTAAACTTGTGCGAGACTGGCTATGAACAATATCTTGAATATTAAAACACCGGCAGAAAACGAAGCAACGGCCCTGAAGAGTGATTACGGACTGGACAATTGCGGGATCAGCAACCTCCGTAAGGCATACTGGAATCTGACCACCGAAGCGCTGTATGAAGAGATCGTGTTCCGCAACGAGGCAAAAATTTCGCACCTCGGTCCGATTATCGCGAACACCGGCAAACATACCGCGCGATCGGCAAACGATAAATTTGTCGTGAAGGAGGCAAGCACCGAAGAAAATATCTGGTGGGGCGAGTATAACCGCCCGGTGAGCACCGATAAGTTCAACGGGCTCGTGAACCGCATGCAGGGATTTTTACAGGGCCGGGATGTCTTCATCCAGGATTGCTACGCCGGCGCAGATCCCAGTTACCGGATGCCGATCCGCATCATCACCGAGCACGCATGGCATTCGCTGTTCGCGCGCAATATGTTCATTCTTCCGAAGACTGCGGAAGAGTACAAACGCCACGTTCCGGAATTTACCGTCCTTGCGCTGCCCTCATTTAAAGGATCTCCCACGATTGACAGCACACCGGGCGATACCCTGATTGTTCTGAACTTCGAACAGAAGCTGTGCATCATCGGCAATACCGCATATGCCGGCGAAATAAAAAAATCGGTGTTTACCATTCTCAATTATCTGCTCCCCCTGCAAGGCGTCATGTCGATGCACTCCTCCGCCAATGTCGGGACAAAAAACGACTCAGCCATTTTCTTCGGCCTTTCCGGAACCGGAAAGACGACGCTCTCGGCTGATCCAAAACGCGGCCTGATCGGCGATGATGAACATGGCTGGAGCGATGAAGGCGTCTTTAATATTGAAGGCGGATGTTATGCAAAAGTGATTCGTCTTTCATCGTCGGCGGAGCCTCAAATTTATGCGACCACACAGCGGTTCGGCACTATTCTGGAAAACGTCGTCTTCGATCCGATTACACGCAAAATTGATCTCGACGATGAATCGATTACGGAAAATACGCGTGCATCCTACCCGCTGGAGTACATCGAGAACGCCATCCCGGAAAAGATGGCAGGCCATCCGAAGAATATTGTGTTCCTGACTTGCGATGCCTCCGGGGTGTTGCCGCCGATTGCGAAGTTGACGCCCGAGCAGTCGATGTATCAGTTTATTTCTGGATATACCTCAAAGATCGCAGGAACAGAAGTGGGACTTGGCAAAGAACCGGAAATGACATTCAGCACGTGTTTTGGCGCGCCGTTTATGGTGCTTCAACCGTCATTCTATGCCGACCTGCTGAAGCGGAAAATTTTAAAATACGGCGTCAATTGCTGGCTGCTGAACACCGGCTGGATCGGCGGACCGTTCGGCATTGGCAAACGAATCAGCATCAAATATACGCGTGCATTGCTCAATGCGGCGCTGGACGGTTCGCTGTTGAATGTCAAATACCGCAAAGATTCCGTCTTCGGATTTGACGTGCCGGTTTCATGCCCGGATGTGCCTGAAGGGATTCTCAATCCTGCGGATTCCTGGCCCAGCAAAAAAGCGCACGAAGATAAGTATAAAAGTCTTGCAACCCGGTTTATCGAAAACTTTAAGAAGTTCGAATCGACGTGTCCGCCGGAGGTCATCAAGGCGGGTCCTAAAGTTTAAACGAGCCGTTTCTTCAAGACTATTTTAGGAACAGGAACGAAAAAGCCGCTCTGTCTCACGACAAAGCGGCTTTTTTATTGATGAACACGTTGATGGACAACAATGATTATTTTCGCGCGCCCAGTTGACGATCGGCCATGATCACACTGACCGGTGAGTCGCCGATCATCTCGAGCATGGCAATAATGTCGCCTGCGTTCTTTTCCTCTTCCACCTGTTCGTTGACAAACCACTGCAAAAATATCTCCGCCGCGTAGTCTTTTTCCTTCGATGCCAGTTCATAGAGCTTGTGAATGCGTACGGTTACTTTTTGCTCATGCTCAAGGATCTGTTTAAATATATCCAGTGGTGTCTTAAATTTTGTTGCCGGCTGATCGATCGCTTTCAATGTGACTGCACCGTTGCGGTCAATGAGATACCTGTATAATTTCATCGCGTGTCCGGTTTCTTCCTGATATTGAATACGCGTCCAGCTTGCGAATCCGGGAAGATTCTGCGATTCGAAATGCGCCGACATGGAAAGATAGAGATACGCCGAAAATAGTTCGAAATTAATTTGTTCGTTGACAGCCACTTGAAGCGGTTTGCTGATCATAGAGCCTCCGTTAGAGTTTGAGTTCCTCTATAAAACGAGAATGGAATACGTTTGGTTCCGCGTTTCGTCCCAGCGAAAAGAAAATCCCATTGAAATCCTGCCAAATCAGAAGTATATTCCATAAGATTGTTACGGTTATGTGACTAGCAGAAAGAAAGAATGCCTACTTACGATTATCGCTGTAAATCTTGCGGCCATGAATTTGAAGAGTTCCAATCCATGTCGTCGGAACCGTTGACCATTTGTCCGAAATGTGCCAAACCGTCGCTCAAACGCTTAATGTCGAGCGGCGTCGGTCTCATATTTAAAGGGAGCGGATTTTATATAACGGATTACAAAAAATCCAATACGTCCACTGGTTCCGGTCCGAAAACAGAGTCGAAACCTGAAGCCGGATCGGGATCCAAGCCGGATTCGAAAAAAGAATCCAAAACGGGATCGAAAAAGGAATCCAAACCGGAGACCCCGCCGCCCTCAAAACCGCCTGCCGATACGTCGTCCAGTGCGGATAAAAAGTAAATTGATGTGATTCCCCGGCAAGGGGGATGATGTTCCCTAGCTCTTCCGGCTGACGTCAAAACCAACCCGCTGGAGTGTGCGGGCCGCGTCGTTTGAGACCGTGCGATTCTCAAAGGAAAGTCTGAATGTTCCGCCGCGCCCCTCGCGCACCTTAATCAGTTCCATATCTTTAATATTGATATTCTTCTTTGAGAGCGAGGAAGTCAAGCGGGCAAGCTCGCCGGGTTTATCCTCCACGAAGACAGACAGGTCCACCAGCGGCGACAGAAATCCTTTCATCGAAGGAGGAATCCGCATACGAAGGCGGCGGGACGTGTGAAATTCTGTTGACAGCCGGGAAGGGCGGGAATGGACCGCCGCTGCCATACGTTCTAATTGATTGATATATAATCGCAGGGCTTTATCGATTTCCTTCCGGTTGGCGGACAGGATGTCCTTCCACATTTCAAATTTGCTTGATGCAATGCGCGTCATATCGCGGAATCCGCCTGCAGCGAGAGCGAGATGCGTTGAAGCATGCGGATGACGGTTCCCGACGGTATTCATGAGCGCAACCGCAGCAAGCTGCGGGAGGTGGCTCACCGCGGCCACGATACTGTCGTGTACTGCCGGATCCAGGACAAAAATGCGCGCATCCAGTGAAGTAAAAAACGCTGCGAGCGTGTTGATGGATTTTCTGTTCGTCGACCGCGTCGGCGTCAGGATGTAAATGGCGTTTTGAAATAATAAGGGATGCGCCGCATCAATACCCGAGAACTCAGAACCCGCCATGGGATGTCCGCCGATGAAATTGCCCCGCGGAAAAAGTTTTTGAGCCTGTGTAACCAATCCGTGTTTCACACTTCCCGTATCGGTCACGATGACATGAGACGGCGCGTTCTTTGCAATGATCGGCAGAAGGCTGGTGATGACCGAAACAGGCGCCGCGAGGATGACGAGACCGGCGCTGCGAACTGCCCGGCCCGCCGAGTGTTCAGCATGGTCGATGGCTTTCCGTTTTTTTGCACGTTCGAGAATTCGCGGTTTGTCCACGCCGGTGATTTGGACTGTGGGGAAGCGGTGCTTGATCGCAAGAGCAAGCGAACCGCCGATGAGCCCGACACCGATAATCGTAATACGTGAGAACGGAAGAGAAGGATGATTGTTCATCGGCCCACTCAGGCGATCGAGCGGTTGATGGCCTGTGCAATCAGCCGCACTTCTTTCATCATCTGGGTAAACTGATCCGGATAGAGCGATTGTGCGCCATCCGATAAAGCACGGCCGGGGTCATGATGGACTTCTATCATAATACCGTCCGCACCGGCAGCAACCGATGCACGCGCCATGGGGATCACTTTGTCGCGGATGCCGACGCCGTGAGACGGATCGGCAATAATCGGCAGATGGCTTTTCTTTTTGATCACCGGAATTGCGCTGATGTCCATCGTATTCCGGGTTGCCGTCTCGAACGTCCGGATACCGCGTTCGCAGAGAATGACCTGTTCGTTTCCGCCTGAAAGAATATATTCCGCAGACATGAGCCACTCTTCAATGGTCGCCGCAAGGCCCCGCTTGAGCATCACCGGTTTCGATGATTTGCCGAGGTCTTTCAGAAAGGTGTAATTCTGCATGTTCCGCGCGCCGATCTGAAGAATATCCGCATACTTTTCGATGAGGTCGATCTGGCTCTTATCCATCACTTCGGTAATGACCTTCAGATGGTTTTCGTCAGCCGCGGCACGCAGGAGTTTTAATCCCTGTTCGCCGAGACCCTGGAAGGAGTACGGCGATGTCCGCGGTTTAAATGCGCCGCCGCGCAAAATTTTCGCGCCGGAGTCTTTGACATGTTTCGCAATCGTGAAAACCTGCTCCTCGGTTTCGACCGAGCATGGCCCGGCGATGACAATGACCTCCGGCCCGCCGATCTTCACTCCGCCGATATCGAACACGGATCCTTCGCGTTTGAACGCACGGCTGGCGATCTTGAACGGTTCGGTAACGCGTACCACCTCCGAGACGCCGTCCAGCAGTTCGATCTGACGATGATCAAACTCCGGATGCACGCCGATGGCACCGAGGACGGTATGCTGAACGCCCGTGGAGCGATGGACATCGAATCCATGATCATGAAGGACGCGGATAATTTCTTCAACTTGTTTTTCGGAGGTGCCTGTTTCTAAAACGACAATCATAAGTGTATACGTTTAGATGAAGTGATGGAACTTGAGTTCGTTAATTGATCTTTCGCGGCGTACGTTGTTCCTTGCTATTCATACCGGTCCAGTTTGAAATTCTCTCCAAGATACAATTTCTTTGCTTCAGGATCTTGGGCAAGAAATTCCGCAGTACCTGATTTTAATATTCTTCCTTCAAAAAGCAAATACGAACGGTCGGTAATGGAAAGCGTTTCATGAACATTGTGGTCCGTGATGAGAACGCCGATGTTTTTGTTTTTCAGTTTTATGACAATCTGCATGATATCTTCGACGGCAATAGGGTCGATACCGGCAAACGGTTCATCCAATAAGATAAATTTTGGATCGAGCGCAAGAGCGCGGGCGATCTCGGTTCTGCGGCGTTCGCCCCCGGAGAGCATATACCCCTTGCTGGACGAGATATGCGTCAAGCCGAATTCTTCCAGCAAGCGGCCGCATTTCTCTTCCTGTTGCTTGCGCGTCAGTGTCGTGGTTTGTAATATCGCCAGAAGGTTGTCCTTGACGGTGAGACGCCGAAAAACGGATGCTTCCTGCGGCAGGTAACTAATCCCATTACGCGCGCGCTTATACATCGGCATGGTGGTGATCTCATTCTCATCCATAAATACCCTGCCGGCGTTTGGACGTATCATGCCGACAATCATATAAAATGTCGTGGTCTTGCCGGCGCCGTTCGGCCCCAGCAGTCCGACGATTTCTCCCTGTTTCACTTGAATGCTGACTTCATTGACGACCACGCGTTTTTTATATCGCTTGACCAATCCTTCTGATCGAAGAATGATTTGAGGAATCGACGGCAGGGTTTCCCCTGGTTGATTCAATGGTCCGGCTGCAGCCTGTGCAAACCGGGGGGATCGCCTTTCGGTCACTCTGCGTGTCCGGGATGCCGGGGAACGCGATATTTTGCGGAAGGCGCCTTTTTTGCTTGACGCAATACCCGAAGGTTTTTTCCTCGGATTCGGTTTTTTCTGTTGTTTGGCCATGCTACCTGCTGATAATGAAGACACCCTGACGGACGGGACGATTTTCGTACCACCGGAAACCGTCCAGGTTATAATCCTGCTCGTGTTTATCAATCATCTTCTCGGGAAGATATTGGCCCTGCACACCGCCGATGATCTTTATGCGGTCGACATCGCCCGAAATGAAATCGATCATGATCCGGTCGCCGCTTGATTTGTTGGCGCCGTTCGGTTCTTTATCGTCATATAAATAATAAAGACTCGTGGCATTCTTTTGCACATCCACCTGTGACAATTTATTCGCCTGGAAGTACATTGTCAACTCTCTTCCGGTTAATTGATCGAACCGGTCCGGTCTGGAGGAATCTGCACGGGTGATCGCCATCGCCCGGTTTTTAACCCACAAACTTTTGATTCGATTATCGGCCATGGTCATTCGAATAGAATCACCGGTGATCTGATTGTCGCCGCTCCAAATAATCGGATGTGTTTGAAGCGCAATAAAATCGTTTTTCATATAGTAGGTCGCTTTGCCGCATCGTGCAGACATGCCCCCTCTCACGAAACTCACGCTGTCAATCGCGATAAAGCGTTCGACGGAATCCTGATAGGATTGCATTTCGCGACTGACGACGACCATGGTGTCGATGCTGCCGCCGTCGGTGGTGTCGATCCTCATGAGCCGCGGCTGATGCAACACCAGCGTGAATTTATTTTGTTCTATGTGAATTAATGAATCGCCATAGATGTTGATGCCGTTCGAATTTTCGAACACATGGACTTTTCCCGTTGCGACCGAACGTGTATCCGATTCATAATAATTCAAGGTATCGCAGGTGATCGTGGAGGAAGTATCCACGAGAACCACGTTGTTCCAAAAGAGCGAACGCTTCTCGTCAACGAAATATTTTCCATTCATTGCGGTGAGCAGGGTCTTCCCGCGCTCCAGCCTGACGCCGTTTCGCCCTTCCATTATTTTCTGGTTGCCGTAGTACACGCCTTCATTCGATTTGAGGGTCACACTGTCCCTGATCACTTTGACGCGGCCGAACAATTCGAATTTATTCTGCATCATATAGCGCAGTGTGCGATCGCACCAGACTTTCACCAACCCGCCGTTTGCCGGGAATTGAATGAAATGCACGTTGCCGGTCAGTTCCTGAACATCCTCGCCGTTGATGGTCTTTCCTTCGAGCAGATCCGAATGCCGCATCTCGATTCTATTGGTCTGTTGAGCGCCGGACGGGGAAGTCCAGAGGAACAGTACCATGAACAGAAGATATGTCCATCGGCAACGCATGAACCTAATCGGTTTGCGTCTGACCGGTGACGCGGAAGATCCGGTAATGTTTCAGGCTCTGGTCCGATTCAAATCCATGCCCCTGCAGTCGGTCTTTTGCAGAGGTGATCTGCACATATTCCGGCGTATGGATCAGCTGACGCTGATTATCCCAATAGAGTTTCTCGGTGATCATTTTCGATGAATCACTGGAAACGACAACGACATTCTTTCGCGCTTCCAAATTATTGGTCAATTCGTCCACACTCCCTTCTTCGCTGGTCAGAAGAGAGGATTCCATGCCGTCACGGTTGAAGAACCGAACTTTCACGCCGTTGCTCATTTGTGTCTGCCGGCTTAATTCGGAGACGCGTATGTATCCCGCTTCGATGATCGCGCTGATGCGGCCCGAATCCGAAACGACAATCGTGCTGTTCCAGCTTTCCTGCTGCGGCAGTGTCCGGCTGTCGACGGTTGAAGTGACGGAAGGCTGGGTTTTATCTTCGCAGCCGCACACCAGGAACGCGGCGGCGAACCACCAACGGGAGAACGATTTCATGCGCCCGTCTCTCCCCCTAATCCCGCTTCAACCAGATCATGAAGATGCAAAACGCCGATGGGGCGCTGACCATCGTCCACGACGACGAGCTGTGTAATTTTGAACGATTCCATGACGTTCAGTGCCTGAACGGCAAGGATATCCTGCCGGATGGTTTTCGGATTTTTTGTCATCACCTGGCCGGCGGTCAGATTGGAAATATTAGTGGTCCTCTGGAGCAGGCGGCGAAGGTCACCGTCCGTGAGAATGCCGCAGAGAACGCCGGAGTTCTCGACGACGCATGTTGCTCCCAACCGCTTCGAGCTGATTTCGATGATGGCATCGGAGAGGGAGACATTCTCTTTGACAATAGGGACATCCGCCCCGGTGGTCATCATCATCTCGACTTTTAACAGCAGCCGTTTCCCGAGATTCCCGCCCGGGTGGAACATGGCAAAATCTTCCTGTGTGAAATTGCGTTTTTGCAGCAGCGTAATGGCGAGTGCGTCGCCCATGACCAGCGCGGCGGTCGTGGAGGAAGTCGGCGCGAGATCGTACGGGCATGCCTCCTCTTTGACGCTCACATCGAGGACGATATCGCATTGTTTGCTCAGGGGCGAGTTGGTATTGCCGGTTATTGCAATAATTTTCACGCCCAGCTGGTGAAAGCTCAGGAGGAGCTGCCAGAGGTCTCCCGTATCTCCGCTTTTTGAAATGAAGATGACCACATCGTCCGGCGTGACCATTCCTAAATCGCCGTGCAGCGCATCGGAGGGATGCATAAATGCAGACGGGGTGCCGGTCGAGCTCATCGTCGCGGCAATCTTTCGGGCGATGATCCCGGATTTTCCGATACCGGTGAGGATGACGCGCCCTTTCGCATTGAAAATGAGCTCCACCACTGATGCGAAGCTGCCGTTAATGCGCGATTCGAGCGCGGCGACCGCTTCCGCTTCAATGCGGATAATTTCTTTTCCCTTTTCAATGGCGGCATGTGCGTTCATGAGCGTTCCCGTTATTTCTGGTTTTGTAATATCATATCGATGACTTCACGTACGGCGCCGTTGCCGCCGCTGCGCCGACAGACATACCGTACCTGCTTCTTGACCACCGGCACCGCGTCGGATGGTGCCGCAGAAAACCCCGCCTGTTTTAATACCGCGAGGTCAAACTCGTCGTCGCCGATATAGGCGATATGTGCATCCGTGCAATGATGTTTCTTTTTCATTGATTCGTATGCATCCAATTTGTTTTCGAAATTCTGGTACACGTCCTTGATCCCTAATTCTTCCGCCCGCCGCTCGACGATTTTCGACGATCGTCCGGTGATGATCCCGATGATGATGCCTGCGCGCTGAAGCTTTGCGATGCCGTATCCATCCTGTGCATTGAATTTTTTCAATTCTTCTCCGGAGTTGGAATAGTAAATTCCCCCGTCCGTCATCACGCCGTCCACGTCCAGCAGGAGGATTTTAATATGTCGTAGACCAGATTTGAGGGATTGTTTTCGCGCCATAGGAATTCATTCAACGGTGCTTCACAATTGCATCAATCGCTTTGACCTGCTTCAGCAGGTCCTCGAGCAGGTCCAGCTTCAACTGGCTGGCAGCGTCGCTGAGCGCCTCCGACGGATTCGGATGGGTCTCGATGAAGAGCGCATCGCAGCCGGCGGCGACTCCCGCACGTGCGATCGGGAAAATGAACTCGGGTTGGCCTCCGCTCTGATTCTTTCCCTTGCCCGGCAACTGCACCGCATGGGTGGCGTCTAATACGACCGGGTATCCGGATTGGCGCATGATGGGCAGTGAACGCATATCGACCACTAAATTATGGTATCCAAAGCATGACCCGCGTTCCGTCAACAGGATGTTGTCGTTTCCCGTGGCGGCGACTTTTTCCGCGGCGAGGTGCATTTCGTCCGGCGCAACGAACTGTCCTTTTTTGATATTTACCACTTTCCCCGTTTTCCCGGCGGCTTCAAGCAGATCGGTCTGCCGGCAAAGGAACGCCGGGATCTGTAAAATGTCTGCAACTTCAGCAGCATGGGGTGCTTCGGCAGGAGAGTGAATGTCCGTGAGAATGGGGACACCGAATTCGCGTTTCACTTCCGCAAGAATTTGAAGTGCGTTCTCATCGCCGATGGATGAAAAGGAATTGACGCTTGTCCGGTTTGCTTTCCTGTAGGAAGACTTGAAGATCCATGGGATCTGCAGCCGTTCGGCAGAGGCCCGGATACTCTTTGCGGTTTGAAAAATCATCCCGCGGTTTTCGACGACGCATGGACCGGCGATGAGGACCAATGGATGATTCCCGCCGATCTGAATCGTACCGACGGAAATCACTTTTGTCTCAGGAATAATCATAATTCATAAACTCGCATGTAAAAAAACATACGAAAAAATGGCGGAACAGTCAAAGAAACCGATCCTGCACAATACCTTGCATCTACCGGGTAATTCCATTATTTTCTTTTGTGCTTATGTTTACTGCTCTCGGTACTGCTGAAGTCCCGCCGGAATGCGGGGGAGATGAAGGTTATCCTGTGGATGGTCCTCGCAGCCCTGATAGTGATGGATAAAAATGAAACTCCGCGCATACGCAAAAATTAATATAGGACTTCATATCCTCGGAAAACGGTCTGATGGTTACCATGACCTGGAAACGATTTTCCACGAGATCAACTGCTTTGATGAATTAGAGCTGGAACAGCATTCAAAAATAACCATGACGGCGGATTCCATCCTGGTCCCCGTCGACGGATCAAATCTTTGTTTGAAAGCGGCCAACCTCCTGCAAAAAGAAAAGCATGTCAAGCGGGGGGTGATCATCCATTTGAAAAAGAACATTCCGATCGGCGCGGGGCTCGGCGGTGGGAGCAGCGATGCCGCGGCCGTTCTTCGCGGCCTCAACCTGTTCTGGGAATTAAAATTGTCGGACGCTCAATTGCGCGCGCTTGCGGAACAGATCGGATCGGACGTGCCGTTTTTTATCGAAGGCGGAACTGCCTCTGCCACCGGCCGCGGGGAAATTTTAGAACCATTTTCTCTGCCCATGCCCTATTGGATCGCGGTGGTGACACCCTTGATTCATATTTCTACGGCATGGGCGTACCAGCATCTTGAACCCGGCAGGAATGGAACAGCAGAGGGGTACCAGGCGAAACTGGTGAAGCATATCTCCAATCCAAAAAGATTAGCATCTCTTATTCATAATGATTTCGAACAGCCGGTGTTTCAAACATATCCGGAACTGAACCGCATCAAGGAACAATTGAACAGCCAGGGGGCGGTGTTCTCTTTGATGAGCGGCAGCGGATCCACCATGGTTGGTTTTTTTGACCAGGAGAAAAAAGCTCTTGGTGCGCTCGAATCGTTCCCGAAGACATATCAGACTTCAATAACCGCCCCATCATTCAAATCGCACCACGAACCCGAAGCCAGATAAATCTTGAAATTCATTCTCCCTCTCGCTCTCGTTATTGTAGTTCAGTTGACGGCCGCAACGGTCCTCGTCGCGCAGGAGACTGATAGAAAACCGGCGTCTCCTCCTTCCCGGACGACGACGGTCCGTGTGGATACAGCAACAGGCGGACCCGCCGTGAAACCGGTGAACCAGTCTCTTCCCGGAACAGTGTTGAATACGAAACCCGATACTTCGTCGGCCGTGCATGCCGATTCAACGGTCGTTGATACCGTTCGGAGCCGCTCTCTTCGCGGGATGGGACAATTCACGGAGGAAGTCGATACGCTGAGCGCGCTCTCTCAAAGACAATTCTTGTGGAGCGATGCAAAAGTTCCCGGCGATCTTATCTGGAAACTTCCCGGATTTTTCTACCGCGACCTGGGTGAAGCAGGCAAATGGGGACAACTCATTGCGTTCGGTGCGGATGCGCGCAGCATTGGAATTTTTATGGACGGGCGCCCGATGAATGATCCGGTGACCGGTACCTACAATCTTTCCGACCTGCCGCTGGAGGCCATCGACCACACTGATATACTTACAGGACCGTCATCTTTATCGGCCTCCGGAGGCGATGGAATCCTTTTAAATTTCGTCTCACGTTCGTTCAACAGCTACCGTCCGATGACAAAAATCCGTTTTGTCCAGGACCCGCTGGGAACAATTCTTACCGACGGACTCTTCACGCAAAATGTTGCGCGGGGATTGAATTTGACGATCGGCTTTCAGCGGACCGTGACGCAGGGCCGGTACGCGAATGCAAGTCTGGACGCATGGAATGTCCGCACACGGCTCCGGTATAATGTATCGGACCGTTTAAATCTTCAGCTCAGCGATTTTTATACGAAAGCCGGAAACGGTCTCAACGGCGGCATCGATCCTTTACGGTCGGCCTCGTTGTTTGATCCGGCAAGTGCTGTCGAAGATAATCCATCTTCCCATGATAACCGTTCACGCAGGGATGTGACGTTCTCGGTCATCGGACGCTTCTTCGCAGATTCCTCCTCAACAACCCATGCCAGTTTCTATTATAGTACACTCGAACGGGAATATTGGAATTTATTACAGACCATTGATGACTCTACTCATGCATCATTTTGGGGTGTTCGACTACGTCAGGAGTTTTCCGTTGATCCGTTGCGCGTGAAAATCGGCGGAACAATCGAACGCCGGCAATGTGAATTGACCAGAACGCTCCCTTCGAAAATTGAAACCGAGCACTCCCTGTTCGCTCAGGCAGAATTTCATATGGGAAAGCTGTTTGTACCGTCGGTTGCCGGGGGCATCACGTCGATCAATGGAGAAAACTCCACCAGGTCCGGCATCGGTGTGCAGTCGACGATCACCGACTGGCTGACGCTCATGGCGGACGCGTCATGGTACGACCGGTTCCCGACCCTCCAGGAACGATACTGGAGAGATACGATTGTCGTTCGCGAGAAGGAGATCCGGAGAGAACAGCACGCGATGATCCAGGGCGGCATCAAATTGAGTGCCGGCCCGAATCTGCAATTGGAACTGAGCGGGTTCCAGCGGACGATTGACCAAGCGATCGTCTTTCAACCGCTGGTCCTGCAGAGCGGCTCGTCGGGGTTCAGTATTTCCAATATCAACCGGATGAAGGTTCTGGGACTGAACGGCAGGATCGATTTTTTCTGGAGTCATATAGAGGCGTTCGGCGTGATGACGTTGCAGCGAACGACACAGGATGGATTGTTGACGACATTGATGCCCGATCTGATTCTTTCGGGAGAACTCTGTTATCGTGATCTCTTCTTTAAAGAGAAACTTGAAGCGAAGTTCGGCGCCCGTTCACGATTCTTGAACCGTCAGCAAGGCATGCAATTTGACCCGCAATCGCTTTCGTATTTTCAGTCTCATTCCGACTTGCTTCTCCGGTCGACCACATTCGACCTCTTTATGATTCTCAAAATTGGAGACGCGCATATTTCGCTCTCATGGAACAATATTCTGAATGCAGGATACCTGGTTTCTCCAGTCTATCCGATGCCGGGAAGAAATATCCGGCTTGGAGTAAATTGGGTGTTTATGGATTAACGAAGGAGGGAAAGGGGTTAAAAATGTCGTTCCCGGCTCACTCATGTGAGTCCATTTCCTGAGACCGCTCTCTGTATTCATCTCCCGCCCTCATCTTGCTTTCCCCTTCACTTTTCCGTAATTTTCTTCAAGAATCGTATCTATCAGCCACAATGACAGTGTCATAATTTTTTGACTATACTGATTTGTGTTATCGGAGGATATCTTTTAGGTTCCATCCCAACGGCATATCTCGTTGTTCGGCGCCGGTTTCGTATTGACATCCGTAAAGAAGGCAGTGGAAATGTCGGTGCTTTTAATTCATACGATGTCACGAAGTCAACAAAAATCGGCATCGCCGTCGGTTTTCTGGATGGATTAAAAGGATTTATCGCGGCCGTCACAGCAGGCCAGATCCTTGGAGGTACATTTTGGGATCAGTCTGCCGCGTTGTGCGCTGTGCTGATCGGCCATAATTATCCTCTGTGGCTCCGGTTTCGCGGCGGCAGAGGTTTGGCACCGGCAGCGGGTGGAATGTTTGCAATCGGTATCAGCTATACCATCGCCTGGTGCATGACGTGGGCATCGACATTTGCCTTTTTCAAAGATATCATAAAAGCGAATATCATTGCGATCATTCTGACGCCGTTGATCCTGCTTGCGCTTCCATCCGCCTGGATAGAAGCGGTGATGGTGCGGGATATTTCTGCAACTGATTATCGTGTATTTTCGTTTATCATGAGCGGCATCCATTTGATGAGTCATGGACGGCCGATAAAAAATATAATTCAACATAAAGAAATGGTCACCTGATTTTTTCTATTCGAGGTTCGTTATGAATAATCCATTTATCCGCTTCTTTATCATTTCACTTCTGCTGCTCCTGATCGGGTTTGGAATCGGGTATTTCGTTAAACCAACCGGCGTCCAGCCGGCGATTGCCGCGAATACGGAATTTGAACAGGCGTTTTCACAGAGCGCAGGAACACAGGATAAAACCGGGAAGGAAGACGACCAGATCCATGTCTCGCGCCAGAATGCGATTACACGCGCGGTTGCAAAAATCAGTCCCGCGGTGGTCGGCATCAATGTCATTGCTGTCCAGCAGGTGACTGTTCGGGATCCGTTTTCAGGATTTTTTGACGATCCGTTTTTTAAGCCATTCTTCGGCGATCGTACCTATAAGCAGGAAGTGAAAAGTCTCGGCTCGGGATTTATCATTTCTCCTGACGGATATATTGTCACGAACGATCACGTTGCAGGAAACGCCACGGATGTCACTATCACCCTCATGGGCGGCAGACAGATGAAAGCAAAAGTAGTCGGTTCTGATGCCGCAACCGATATCTGCCTGCTGAAGGTCGATGGCAGAGACCTTCCGTCTGTGATTATAGGCAATTCGGACGACGTGATTATCGGCGAATGGACGATTGCATTCGGCAATCCCTTCGGCTTGTTTGAGATCAACGATAAACCGACGGTGACCGTGGGAGTGATCAGTGCGACCGGTATGAAGTTAGGTCAGATTGAGAACCGGTATTATCGCGATATGATCGAAACAGATGCTGCGATCAACGGCGGCAACAGCGGCGGGCCTCTCGTGAACAGCAACGGAGAAGTTGTCGGGATGAATACATTGATCCTGAACAGCACCTATATCGGCTACGGGTTTGCCATTCCCATCAACAAAATTAAAAAAGTGCTCACGAATCTAAAAAGGGACGGGAAAATATCGCGCGATATTACCGCGGGCTTCGATGTCCAGCCCGTGGATGCGCGTATCGCACAATATCTCGGCATGAAGCAGCCGCAGGGTGTTATTGTCAGTGACATCGCCC
>Ga0105104_10000890_pt1 | contig 23205 bp, 13 predicted proteins | sample PPLLaktember2015_3_FD_87034 | JGI IMG/M metagenome (GOLD analysis project Ga0105104, IMG submission 87034) | Freshwater sediment microbial communities from Prairie Pothole Lake near Jamestown, North Dakota, USA - PPLs Lake P7 Core (6) Depth... | ecosystem: Environmental > Aquatic > Freshwater >...
GCCCTCAGGCTGGGAGAGTCGGTCCTTGTCATGGGCGAGGTGAGAGGGCCGGAGACGAGGGTCCTCTACGAGGCGATGTCAGCGGGAACGGCAGGTTCCTCGGTCATGGGGACCTTCCATGCTGATTCCGCAGATGCCGTTTACAAGAGGGCCGTTGACGACCTGGGCGTTCCCCCGGGCAGTTTCTCGGCGACAGACCTTGTAGTGGTGACGGGGCTGGTTCGGCCGGGAGGGAAGCGGGCCCGGCTCAGGAGGGTCGTTCAGGTGGCCGAGCTCGTCAAGACCGGAGAGGCCGGGAGGTTCAGGGACCTTTTCACCTACGACCCGCGAAGCGACACACTGGTCCCTGCGAAGGGCCTTCTATCCTCAACTGTCCTCAAGAGGATAGGTTCGACCTGGGGGATGGACCCCACTGAGATGCAGGGCGAAATGGAGCTCAGGGGCCGGGCGATGGAAAGCGCTCTCGAGACCATGGGACCCGAGGATGCGCGAAAGCCGGCCATGACAGCGCTCTTCAATACCTGTTTCAGAGAGGTCAGGGAGAGCATGGTGGAAAAAGGCAAGCTCCCCGATGGCAGCAGGTTCATCACTGAGCTCACCGAACTGCTTGGAACGGGGGGCCGCTGATGGGAGATGCACGGCCTCTCATCGCCTCGGCGGCCGTGTTCATCGCCGGGGTCCTTGTCCTGGCAATGACCCTGTCCCCGGAGCCCTTGGGCCTGAAGGACATCGATGGGGACGGCATCTCCGACCTGTACCAGGACGTGACGGTCCTGAAGGACCTGCAAATGACATCTGACGGTGAATGGGTGGAGCTGGAGGTCGGCCGCGCCTCGGAGATGGACCTGCCCTTCCTCATATTCGTTGGGGTCCTGTTGCTGATAGCCCTACCCGCAGCTGTGCTATTGTATATCTCCAGAGGCCCGCTTAGAAGGGCCGAGAGGGACGAACGGGACAGGGCCTCTATCATGCAGGACAATGTCAGAAGGGTTGCGGCCTTCCTGGAGATCAATCCATCCCTCCTATCCGCTCTGAAATGCGCCCATATCAGCCAGTCGGATAAGGAGGGGCGCATCCTTGGGCGGGTCCTATGGGAGGTGAGGTGCAGGGGGAGGACCTTCGATGAGTGCATGGCCGAGCTATCGGAGGAATGGGGGAAGGAGGAGCCCATGCTTGGGAGGGCCATTGAAAGCTTGCGCAAAGCTGAGCTCGAACCGAGCGAGGAAGAGGTCCTTGCCTCCGCCAGAAGGGTCGTTGAAAGGCTCTCAGAGGAATCCCGGGAGAGGATGGAGGCCTACGGCCGCTCTCTCTCTGCGCCGTCAACTGCCCTCTTCGGTCTCGGCGTCCTGCTGCCGGTCCTCCTTGCGACCATGGTGCCCATAGCGGGGATAGGGGGAAGGACCACCTACATGGTGGGTTTCCTCCTCTGGGCGGTCCTTCCGGCATCCATTCTGGTCTTCGGAGGTTACCTGGTCAGGAAGAGGCCCAGGTTCTCTCCCGCTCATAAGGGCCAGGCAAGGTCCGGGCCTTGCCCCACATCCCTTAACATCGCCTCGACCCTTCTCGGGCTGGTCCTGATGGTCCTCTCCATCCGCTATATGTTGACAGGTGTGTCCCCCCTCACACTACCGCTTGCAGGCCTCAGCTCTCTTGAGACCCACTTCCTGATGCTCCTTTGCGGGACCGCCCTGGCCTCTGGAGGGGTCATAGATATGTACTCGAGGGGCCCCGAACAGGAGAGGCGAAGGGATGAGCTTCTTAGCCGGTCCGTCCCGGAACTGCTGAACGGTATAGGTTCCTCACTGCTGGACGGCCGCTCGTTCGAAGCGGCCTTGAAGAGGGCATCCGTCAAGGGAGATGGGAGGGTACGAACTGAGCTTGCCAAGGCATTTCCTGTCCCGGGCATGTCAGGACAGGTCACCCAGAGCGGCGGGCTTGACAAGGCCCTGATGTCCGCCCGGGAGTTCTCCAGGGCCGGTCTGGAATCCGGAGGGAGGGCCGTCAGGGCGCTCTCAAGGCACCTTGGCGAGCTGCAAAGGTTGGACCGGGAGATGAGGGAGAGGATCAAGGCGTCCATAGGTCAGATGGAGGTCACGTCCTCCATCTTCGCCCCCTTGATGATAGGCAGTTCGGCCGGGATATTCAAGCTGATGGAGGGCAGCTCCTCAGCGCTCGAGGGCGGGAGCTTGATGCTGTCGTCAGGCAGCAGCCCCATGGGTTCATCGACGTTCATACTGCTCTCCGGGGTATATCTGCTGCTCCTGTCGGTCGTTACGGCCCTGACCTTCCATAGATTGGAACAGGGAGCAGAGACCGGGGGATGGAGCAGGGTCCCCAGAAGGCTCGTTCAGTCCGGGTTCGCTTTCACGGCGGGAGTGGTGTTAAGCTCGCTCCTTTTGGGAGGATGAAGAACAGGAGGTAAGATGATATGAGGCGCAGTATCTTTGACAACAGGGGAGGGATGGAAGGCGTCCCTCTGCAGCTGATAATCGTGGTGGTCGTGGGAATGGCAGCGCTCGCCATCTTGATAGGATGGCTGGCTTTCGCGGGGGACACGGATCCCACCCTGAAGAGGGCGGTTACGGACCCGGACACCATCAAGGTCACCGGTGCCGGCAGGGCCACGGCATCGGTCCAGGTCCAGGTTTTCGTGTATGACAGCGAGGGTGATGAGGTCGATGGTGCGGTGGTCACCTTCACCGGTGCCGTTGACCAGAAGGTCACCCAGAAGGTGGATTCAGGGGACAAGGTCGCATTGACCGCGGCCCTTGCACCGGGTGAGAGTACAGGCACCATAGAGGTCAAGGCGGAAAAGGGGGGAGGTATGGGAAGCTGCAGAACCACCATCATCGTGATGAGATGACGGTCCTGTCAACGGTAGTTCCCAAGGATGGAACTACCGTCAAATGGTATTAATACCGGTCATTCCGATTAGATGTAGGTTATGCCTATGGCAGCTAAGATCTACATCGTACCGGCACTAGCCGTGATGGCACTACTGTTGACCGCGGGATGCTTGAAGGAGCTTGTCGATCCGAAGATGGACATCAAGGTCGTCGAGGTAAAGGCCCTTGGAGCACCGCCAGCTCTGGTCAACGACACGCTTGGCCAGGGCGAGGAGTATCTTTACGTCAGGGTCAATCTCACCAGCGAGAACGAGGACGTCGATCAGTTCGTGAACCCCAACGAGTTCACGGTGGACAACAATGGGACCGTTACCTACCAAGGGCTGTTCATGGCCAACCTGGAGATGAGGTCGATAGGGAGGATCCTGGTAGATGCGGGGACCTCCAAGGAGTTCTGGTTAGTGTTCAAGGTCCCCAATGACCAGAAGATGACCTATCTGAGGTTCGAGGGCACGGCCGACGAGCCCATAGAGGTCAAACTGCCAGATTATACACATCTGGTATGATAGTGACCATAGGTGACGATGGTCGGTCTATCGTCCCTTCCTGCGCATGACTAGGATCGCGAAAATAGTGATGAAGCTGATGATGGAAGCGGTCCCTGGCCAGGGGAGCTCACTGGCCCTCCTGTCCTTACCTGTTCCGTTTTCTTCCTCGGTGCCGTTCTTCCAAACCCCGTCCTCTATCCAGACCTTCCTCATCGTGATATCGTCCACGGGATGGTCATCGAGGAGCGGTCTGTAACTGGGATATGTCTCGCAAGCCGCTATTGCCTTTGCCACATCCAGTCCCTCGATGACGACCCCGAAGACAGCGTATCCATGGGAGCCGCTGCTGTCCATCCTCACCCAGTCGTCAAGTCCATGCTGCGGTCCATCGCAGATGTAGAACTGGGACTCCGCCGTGGCCGGGTCGGCGGCCCTTGCCATCCCCACAGCGCCATCGATATGGGAGGCGTTCCTGCATATCTCCAGGGGGATGGTCCTTCCAGAGCCGCCGGAACCGTCATCGTAAGGATTGTTGTTCTTGGTGTTCGGGTCCCCTGTCTGGGCGACGAAATCGTCTATGCATCTGTGGAACTTTATGCCGTCGTAGAAACCCACGCTCGCAAGGTCGATGAAGTTCTTGGTGGTTAAGGGGGTCATGTTCTCGTAGAGCTCTATCTTGATGATGCCCCAACCAGTTACATCTATGACCGCTATCCTGTTCGGCCTCCCTATGTCCTGAGGCTCGGTGTAGATCACACCGTCCTCTTCAGGGCCCTCTTCTCCTGAGATGCTGCCTGCCGGGGCCGCTGCTGTCAGAAGGGTAAGGACGAGCAGGATGGGGAGCAGAACGACCGAACGCATCAGGGCATTATCCCCCGGGCGGGATAAAACACTTTGGACAGCGGAGTAATCAGGAGGGCGGTGCGGACCTGGTCTGCTCGTCAAGCTTCCGGAAGTGCTCACGCTCCTCCATGAGGTCGTTCAAGAGGTCGGAGAGCTTCCAGTTGATGTTCTCCTCGGTGGGGGTGCAGAAGATGGGCCTCTTCTTGCCTTCCAACCGGGGGAAGTTGTCCATGGCTGCATGTATCTGAGGCCCGTCGAACCCGAGGAACATGACGACCCTGGGGTCATCCTTCTCTTCGAAGAGGAGCGCATCCTCCTTCTCGAGAACGTCTAGGAGCAGATGGTCCTCCTTACCCGAGCCGGATATGAGGGTGACGTGTGTTCCCAGCAGCCCTTCCAGGGTCCCTTTCAGGACAATGGATTGGTCCCTGGAGAAACCGTAGAGCATCAGACCGAGCTCGTCCATGGAGTATGATGGCGGAGGGGGATAAAAAGGATGCGTAGTTGATACAACCTTTTCACATGAGAAGATAAAATATTTTTAGAGCCTCATGAATGGAATAGATGGTGGAAGGTGGTTCCGAGGGTGGTTTTACTATTCGGAGGCGATCCAAGGAAGAAAAACTGGATATTTTCGACTGAGCGATTAACCGAAGATAGGTAGAAAATCGATTCGATCATAGTGGAACATGAAGAGGGATATAAATGAGAGAGAGACGCAATATGGTCATATCAGCCCTAATCGTTACGATACTCGGTCTCATTTCATTTTTTGGTGCGGGAGGAGGCGGTCTTATTTTAGTGTCACAAAGCAGCACCTGGTCACTTGAAATGGACACCCTGGTCACTGATATCTCTTTGGCAAGCTTCCATTCTGAGGACGATAATTCCGGGATAACAGTGTCCAATGCAGGGGATGTGAACGGTGACGGGGTGGATGATATCCTTATAGGCACCCCCAGAAACGATCAGAACGGGGAATTATCAGGTAAGGTCTATGTAATTTTCGGAAGGACATCTGGATGGTCGAACGGATGGAAGTTATCAAATGCGGATGCTTCCTTCCTCGGAGAAGACGATAATGACGAGGCGGGTTCATCCTTATCCGGTGGTGGAGACGTCAATGGAGACGGATTCGATGATATCCTGGTCGGAGCGTATTTGAACGGTCAAGGCGGCAATAGTGCCGGAAAGACATACCTTATTTTCGGTAGGTCGACCGGTTGGTCCAAGGATGTCAACCTCTCCAATGCGGATGCATCGTTCATTGGAGAAAGGAACGGAGAATACTCTGGTCGGTCTGTCTCCATTGCAGGCGATATTAACGGGGACGGATATGATGATATCATCATCGGTGCTGACGGTAACAAGCAAGGTGGAGACTATGCTGGAAAAGTCTATCTAATCTTCGGTGGAGTTTCCGGTTGGAAGAGAGATACCATGCTCTATGATTTATCCGCCTCCTTCTTAGGGGAGATTATGGACGATAATGCGGGAAGTATGGTCTCGGGGGCAGGTGATGTAAATGGTGATGGATTTGACGATGTACTGATCGGTACACCCAAGAAAGGAGGGAGTGCCGGTAAGACCTATTTAATATTCGGTAAAAAGACCGGTTGGAACAACAACGTGGACCTGTCTCTTTCGGATGCCTCTTTCATCGGAGAGAACGCGAATAGTTTTTCAGGTATCGCTTTGTCCGGCGGCGGGGATGTCAATGGAGACGGGTTCGATGATATACTAATCGGAGCCGCTTTCAACGATCAAGGAAGCAAAGATTCAGGGAAGACCTACTTGATCTTCGGTAAAGCTTCTGGTTGGTTAAGAGACATGGACCTATCAAATGCTGATGCAGCATTTTACGGAGAGGCTGAGGAAGATGCATCTGGAATATCCGTTTCGAACCTCGGGAATGTGAACGGGGATGGGTATGATGACATCTTAATAGGAGCATATCATAATTCTGCTGGTGGACGTTATTCCGGTCAGACGTATCTGATCTATGGAAAGGAAACGGGTTGGAACACAGAACACAGTCTATCAAGCGCGAACGCTTCATTTATCGGTGAGAAGGGTGGAGATAAACTAGGAACTTCTGTGTCCGGTGCGGGAGATGTGAACGGAGATGGATTTGATGATATCCTCATTGGAAATCTCCATGATTGGCCTACTGAAGAAGCCGGCAGGGCTTATTTGATCGCCGGGAAAGGTTATGGGGAACCTTATGGGGTCGATTCGATCCGTGTTCGAAACGGGCTGGGTGATGAAACAAGAAAGGCGCTTTGGGGCGATGAGTTGAAAGTCGAGATCACAGGTGTCGATAGTGACCCGGATGTGATCAATAGGGCAAGGGTCAATATCACCTTCGATAGAACACCCCCGTACAGAAAGGTAATGTCATTGGTCGAAACAGGAAAGGACACCGGGGTTTTCAAGGGAAAGTTCAAGATACCCATGAGAGTGGAATTGTTCGAAGGAATGACATTCTCTTCATTTGCTGACCCTAACCAAAATTGGAAGATCACGGTCGACTATCCTTTCAGGCCGAGTACTGTGACCTCTATCGGGGTCTATACAAGCCTATCAAGCTCTTCAGTTGTCGATGCATTGGACATTGGACAGACAGCATATTTCAAATGCATGGGTTTGGATTCCAATCCCGCAACTGTTGACCAGGCGTTCATAAACCTATCATCGGACAAGAACTCGAGCTACCGCCATCTGTTGGTCCTGACAGAAACAGGTAAGGCGACCGGAGTATACGGCGTACAGTTCACAGTTCTTGGAACGATGCAATACTTCGAGAACATTACGCTGGTATCGGTAGAGACTCCTACAAGAACTGCCAAGTTCATGGTACATACACCGGTCCAGGTGAGGACCAGGGGACCGTACCTAGAAGCCGTTGAGGACAGTGAGTACAGGGCCCGCTTCTATAATTTCGGTTACAATACGGTAACTTGGACCGCTACGACCAATGCACATTGGCTGACCTGGGACGATACCGAGAAAGAGCTATACGGGACACCACTGAACAATGACGTCAGCGAAGAGGAATGGGAGGTTCTGATTTCCATTAAGGACAATTACGATCACTCAAGCTGCTTACAATACTATCTCAAAGTCATAAATACCCCGCCCAATATCATAACGGAGCCGATCACGGATTGGGTGGAGAATAAGGAATACAGGGTTGATTTCGATTGTGATGACGATATACAGGGTACTATGACATGGGCTTTGACAACGAACGCTCCATTCCTAACGATAGACGTGTCCTCCGGTATTGTCCATGGTATACCGATCGGTGGTGATGCCGGGAATTATTCCGTAAAAATCCGGGTCGATGATGGACATGGCGGATTCGATATTGTTCTTTTCAACCTCACCGTCATAGACGAGAATGACCCCCCACAGATAATTACGACCGATATTAAACAGGTCGAACAGGATACGCTCTTCAGACGAGATTACGATGTATTTGACCCCGATGAAGGTGACGCTCATGATTGGAAATTAAGGTCAGATGCTGATTGGTTGAGCTTGGAGAGCGATACGGGTGTGCTGTCAGGATCACCAGACGGGTATGATGTCGGAGATTGGCTTGTGAACATAACCGTAACTGACCAAGGTGGACTGAGCGACTACCGTGAGTTCACCCTGAAGGTATTGGATAATAAGGACATTCCCAGGTTCAGAGATGTTCCGACTGACACGGAGATCCTTCACGGGACGATCTTCCATTTCGATGTGAACGCCTCCGATGCCGACAAGAATGACAGGATCACCTATAGCGCTCTTACCGACCCTTCGAGCGATTTGGCCATTGACCCGACGACCGGCGACCTCGTTTGGACAGCAGACTACCGTTCAATGCCTTCGAATGCTAAGGGGATGAAGGTGACCCTCAAGGCATCCGATGGTCAATTGTTCGCGACCTGCGAATTCTACATCAAGGTGTCACCGACCCTGTCACCGAGCGTAGAATTGATCTCCCCCGCCAAGGGGTCGAGGTCCAGTTCTGAAAATACCATGTTTGAGTGGGCAGGGACCGACCCGGAGGGAGAAACGCTAACATACAAATTGTATCTTGCTGAATCCGAGAGCTATGTGACGGCTATGAGATCAGAGAACGTGAGAGTGAATGATATCGAAGACGATCACTACAATATGACCGGGCTAATATCTGGGAAGATCTATTATTGGATGGTGATCCCGGATGATGGGTGCACTTCGGGAATATGTTCGAACGGCGCGTTCAGCTTCCGTGTCAATAACAAACCATCTATCGGACCGATAGATGATATGTTGATAGAAGCAGGAAAGGAGTTCATGTTTAAGGTCAATGGAAACGATAGCGACCAGGATGATATCCTTCTTTACAAGCTTGCAAGCGGACCAGAGGGAATGGTCCTAAGTGAGAGCACAGGCATAATGGTATGGACACCCAAGGAGCATCAGGTGGGTGTTCACACTGTAAAGGTGAAGGTGATCGACGGTTATGAAGAGTCTGTCGTCACATTCAGGTTAGAGGTGGGTGAGGGTGATGGGTCAAGTATGGGTCTACTGATAGGAATAGCAGTAGGTGTCCTCGCCCTGATAGCCATTGTGTTCCTTCTCTACATATTCATTACCAAGGGTAAGGAAATAGGGGAGAATAGAGAGGAAGAGAACGAGGACGCCAAGAAGATGATGGAGGAGATGGAGCAGAAGAAGAGAGAGAAAGAATGGGAGGAGGCCCATACTAAGCCCTCCGAACAACTGGTGGTCATAGATGTACCCGATCAGATGTCCCCCGATCCTTCAACAGAGAAAGAGAACAGTCTTCCCAAGGATGAATTGGGAGAACACACAAGTTCACAAGAACAGAAAAATCATAAATAGTAGAATCCAATTTTAAAAGCTATGGGTGGTAGGATACAGAGGATAGAGTTGAGACGTGTGATAAAATTCGGTATAGTCTTTATTGTATTGACCTCCTCCTTGGCATTTTTTCCCCCAACTGGGTATGGAAAGAACGGATCTGACATTCCGAATTTTTTGGAGCGAGTTACAATGGATATTAGGATATCCGATGCGTCGTTCGCATCGTTCCTGGGGGAAGGCAATGAGGACTATTCCGGGCATTCGATCGCAGGAGGTGGAGATGTTAACGGTGATGGTTTCAATGATATCCTGATAGGAGCTTACAACAACAGGGAACATTATGGGGGTCAGGTCTATCTGGTATTCGGAAAAGAGACCGGTTGGTCGATGGAAACGGACCTTTGCCAGGTAGATGCATCTTTCTGGGGAGAGGATAGTGGTGATGAGGCAGGTAGGTCGGTTTCAATAGCAGGTGATGTCAATGGAGATGGTTTCGATGATATTCTAATCGGGGCGCCTTCTAACGATGACGGTGGAACGGCTGCGGGTCAAGTCTATCTGCTATTTGGCAAGGCGAGCGGTTGGTCGATGGACACGGACCTACGGTATGCGGATGCCTCTTTTTGGGGTGAGTCTAGTAACGACCACGCAGGTGTTTCAGTTTCCGGAGCAGGTGATGTGAACGGTGACGGGTATGATGACATCTTGATTGGGGCTGATGGTAACGATGAAGGTGGGACGGGAACAGGCCAGACCTATCTCATCCTTGGAAGGAGATATGGTTGGTCAATGGACACCCCTCTATATTCCGTAAATGCATCTTTTTGGGGGGAGGGTTTGATAGATGGGTCGGGAGAATGCGTTTCCGGTGCGGGAGATGTGAACAAGGATGGTTTCGATGATATTCTGATCGCAGCAAAACATAATGATGAAGGTGGAGAGAATGCAGGTCAAACCTATCTGATATTGGGAAAACCGAACGATTGGTCGAAGGACACAGACTTGGGTAATGCAGATGCCTCGTTCTGGGGAGAACAAGGATTTGATTATTCCGGTCGGTCAGTTGCATCCGCTGGAGATGTCAATGGAGATGGTTTTAATGACCTTTTAATAGGGGCCTATGCTAATGATGAGGGAGGCCAGAGTGCAGGTCAAACCTATTTGATATTTGGTAAAACCTCGGATTGGTCAATGGATACTAACTTGAGTTTATCAGATGCCTCTTTCATAGGGGAGGATGATGAAGATTGGTCTGGTTATTCCGTTTCAGGTGCCGGTGATATCAATGGTGACGGTTATGATGATATCCTTATTGGTGCGGTGGATGATTCTGATGGAGGTGTTTTTTCAGGTCAGACCTACCTGATATATGGCAAAGGATCGGGATGGTCTATGAACAGGGGCCTTCATTCGGCCGATGCATCGTTCTGGGGTATGGATGGAGGAGATTGCATAGGGCATTCCGTGGCTGGGGCAGGGGATGTCAACAATGATGGGATATTCGACATTATCATCAGCGGACCGTTCTGCGAAGCTGGAGGCACTAAGCGGGGTCAGACCTATTTGATATCAGGACCGGGTTTTACCGAACCAAAGGAGATATTCGACATCAAGATAATGAACGAGGCCGAAGAAGAGGTCCTTGAGGTCGATATTGAAGACCCGGTCGTGATTGAGTTGAAAGGAAGGGACGGGAACCCCAACAGAAAAGATAGGGTTCGAGTGAACCTATCCGTCCTTGAGAATAGACAGATAAATTTGACAATTGCATTGGTGGAGACAGGGATCAGTACTGGCATATATCGAGGCAATCTCGTGATCCCCGCCTCCGTCGAATATCTGGATGTTATTAGGATCTCTGCTTACATCGATCCATCAAAGTTCCAGGACATCCTGGTAAATTACCCGTACAGACCACGATCGATATCTTCAATCGGAATATACGGCTCTCCTTCCGGCGCATCAGTAGTTGATAAATTGGACCTCGGGCAGACCTGCCATATCAAATGTGTGGGCGATGATTCGAACGAGCTCACTGTTGACCTTGCTTTCCTTTCCGTTTCTTCAGATAGGAACCCGGATTTCCATAGGATGCTGACGATGGTTGAATCAAATCCTTCCTCGGGCACATATTGGGCTGAGTTCACAGTTCCGGGAACTATGAACTATTTCGAGAACGTCACTTTCACGTCATTGGAGACACCATCACGTACAGCTCAATTCATGGTCCATACCCCTGTACAGGTAAGAGCGAAAGGGCCATACCTCGGGTCGGAGGAAGATGAGGAATATAGAAGTGAATACTATAATTTTGGGTACAACAATGCCCCTTTGACAGCAGAGACGAATGCTGACTGGCTAACATGGGACCCTGAAAGAAATGAATTTTTCGGTACACCGAACAATTCACACGTTGGAAACGACCTATGGAGAATAAATGTGACAGCATCCGATATTCATGGGAACACCCATAGCCTTGATTATGTCCTGGTGGTAATGAACAGGGACCCGAAGATATTGACGGAACCCATTACTGAGTCGACCCTTTACGAAGAATATTTTCTGGATGTGGATTCCGATGACGATGGCCAGGGTGAGATCACTTGGTTCCTCAATTCGAACTCACCTTTCCTTACCATCGATAAAAAAACCGGAATATTGAAAGGAACGCCCATTGAAGGAGATCAGGGAGAATATTTCGTTAATGTCCAGGTCCAGGATGGCAATGGAGGTTCTGACAATTTGATATTCAACCTGACGGTGGTCGGCAGGAACGATAGGCCCCAGATAATCAATACCGATATTACCCAGATCGAACAGGACACACCCTTCCGAAGAGACTACGATGTGTTCGATCCGGATGAGGAAGATATGCATCTTTGGACTCTCAGGACCGATGCGGACTGGCTGTCGATGGAGAACGAGACGGGGGTGATCTTCGGCACACCCGATGGATATGATGTCGGTGAATGGTTGGTGAACATAACCGTCACTGACCAGGGCGGACTGAGCGACTACCGTGAGTTCACCTTTAAGGTCTTGGATGTCAAGGACAAGCCAAGGTTCGATGATGTTCCTGCGGATACGGAAATACCCCATGGTACCAACTATTACTTCGATGTGAACGCATCCGATGCAGACCGGAACGACAGGGTGACATTTAGTGTAAGGACGGAACCCGAAAGTACAATTGTGATAGATCCTGATACCGGAGATCTTAGATGGAGGGCTAACTATCGTTCGATGCCTTCGACAGGTAAAGGAATGAAGGTAACGCTCACCGCATCCGACGGTCAGTTGTTCTCGACCTATGATTTCTACATAACGGTGACACCGACCCAGTCACCCAGCTCAGAACTGGTATCCCCTGGGAAGGGAGCAAGGTCCAGGTCAGCATATACATTGCTCGAGTGGAGCGGAACTGACCCAGAGAACGAGCCCTTGAAGTACATCCTTTACCTCGCAGATTCTGAAAGCTATGTAAGTGCGAAACGGTCCGAAGATATCGTTTCTAATGATATCGGGGATAATTTCTACAATCTGACTGGTTTGACGCAAGGTAAAACATACTACTGGACGGTCATTCCCGACGACGGATGCACTTATGGTAAATGCTTGAGCGGAGTGTTCAGTTTCAGAGTGAACAACAAACCTACTGTGAGATCCGTTGAGGACCAGAGTGCTCAAGCAGGTGAAGAGTTCATGGTGAAGGTTACTGGTACTGACCTTGATCAGGACGATACGCTTACATACCGGATATCGAGCGGACCGTCAGGTATGATGATAAGGGATTCCGGCATGATAGTCTGGACGCCAAAAGACAGTCAAGTTGGTGTCCATACCGTGAAAGTGACCATATCGGACGGATATGAAGAATCGGTGCTCTCCTTCCGGATAGAGGTGAGTGAGGGTGAAGGGTCCGGTCTGGGACTTATCATTGGAGTGGTTGTAGGTATTCTCGTCCTGGTAATCATCGGTCTTCTGCTCTACATATTCATCATCAAGGGTAAGGGAGAGGAAGAGAAGAAAGATGAGATGGATGATGAAGCCAAGAAGATGTTGGATGAGATGGAGCAGAAGAAGAGAGAGAAAGAATGGGAAGAGGCCCATATTAGACCATCGGAGCAGCAGGTCATATCATCGGTTCCACTATCGGCTGAGGAGGCCCATGCTCAGGATAAGGGTGGTAAACTAAAAAGCTATGAGGAGTTATATGGAAAGCCTACACCGGATAGGGATGAGTAGCTCTCGGGAACCGAGCTAAAAGGAGAGTCGGAGGATCTGATAAAGGGATTGGAATAGGATGGAAAGGAGGAATGAACATGCAGAGACCGACCATCGTAATTATCAGTATTCTTTCGACTTTAATAGTAAATTCATTTCTCTATACGGAAGGGTATAGAAGTGACCATTCATCCATTGGTGAGGCTTTTCTGAAACTAGAGCAAGGAATGCGTCTCTCCGTGGTATCTTTTGCTTCGTTCATAGGGGAAAAAATGAATGATAAGTCCGGTTTTTCACTTTCAGGCGCAGGAGATGTGAACGGGGATGGGTTTGACGACATTCTTATTGGGGCGATGGAGAATGATCAGGGAGGCGGAGCCGCGGGCAAGACCTATTTGATTTTGGGTAAACCCTCTGGGTGGATGAAGGATTCCTCGTTATCCAATGCAGATGTATCCTTTATTGGTGAGGATTCAGATGATTGGTCAGGGAGTTCGGTGGCTATAGTTGGAGATGTCAACGGAGACAGTTTTGATGATATTGTCATAGGTGCGAATAGGAATGATGACCGAGGTTCGAACATCGGTAAAACCTATTTGATACTAGGGAAAGCCTGTGGATGGACAGAGAATATGAGTCTCTCAAAAGCAGATGCCTCGTTCATTGGTGAGAATCCGGATGACCTATCTGGAAGCTCAATAGCCGGTGCCGGTGACGTAAACGGGGACGGTTATGACGACATCCTGATAGGAGCATTATACAATGATAATGGTGGTCCAAGTGCCGGTAAGACCTATCTGATTTTTGGCAAGGAATCCGGTTGGAGGAAGGATGCCTCTCTTTCAAATGCGGACGCATCGTTCATAGGAGAGAACGCCGGGGATTGGTCAGGCAGTTCAGTAGCAGGTGCAGGAGATATCAATGGTGATGGGTTCGATGATTTCCTCATCGGTGCTCACGCGAACGGTGATGGTGGGGAATATGCCGGAAAGACCTATCTGATATTGGGCAGGGCATCAGGATGGGAAAGGAACAAGGACCTTTCCACGGTTGATGGTTCGTTCATAGGATTGGGCGCGGGTTATGGCTTGGGGTGGTCCATTGCTGGGGCTGGAAATATCAATGGTGATTCCTATGATGATTTTTTAATCGGTGCACCTGGAGGAGGCTCAATTGCTGGGGAGGTTTATTTGATATTGGGCAGGGCATCAGGATGGGAAAGGAACATGAAAATTTCAAATACCGATGCGTCCTTCATTGGTGAGAATGTAGATGATGGCGCCGGTTATTCTTTGGCGGGAGCAGGTGATGTGAATCATGATGGTCTCGATGACATACTAATAGGCGCTTACTGGAATGATGATGGAGGTTCGCATGCAGGAAAAACCTATTTAGTATATGGAAAGACAACAAGTTGGGAAAAGGGTATAGACCTTTCAACTGTTTCTGCATCATTCATTGGTGTTGAGGACGATTGGTCAGGGAGCACGGTTTCTTATGCCGGGGATACGAACTGTGATGGGTTCGATGACATTCTGATCGGTGCGTACTGGAATGGTGAGGGAGGGCCGAATGCCGGAAAGACCTACCTCATATCAGGACCATTTTATCCGGAACCTGATTTGATCATAGATATCATAGTGAAGAATTCGGTCGGAGATCGATTGAGGACAGCAGATATTGGAGAATATATATCTGTTGAAATGACCGGAAAGGACAATAATTCTACCCATATGGATCATGCGAGAGTGGTCATCACTTACAGTAAATGCATACCGATGCAAGTTACCATTGTGTTGACCGAAACTGGAGTAAATACAGGGATGTATAAAGGGGTTTATATTATTCCAAATAGGGCAGAATATTTTGAACGATTGAGTTTCTCTGCTCTTATTGACAATTCCAGATCCTACAATATTACGCTGGATTCTCCGTTCAGACCTATTTCTGTCAGTTCCGTGACGATACATGATAGCATAGGATCATCGACAAGCATCGATAAAACGGACCTCGGTAGTACAGTGTTCATAAAAGAGGTCGGGATAGATTCCAACCCTACAAGGATGGACAGAGCATTCGTTAATCTATCATCGGACAAGAATTCATCCTTTGGAAAAATGGTAATCCTTACTGAAACGGGTCAGAACACGGGGATTTATATTGGCTCGTTCGTTGTTCCATCATGGATGGTATATTTCGAGAGCATTACCGTCACTTCAGTTGAAACTAAATCTAAGAAGACGACCTTCATGGTCCATACCCCGGTTCAATTACGAGTGAATAAACCCTTCTTTGAAGCGATAGAAGACCAGGAGTATCGTGTAGGATTCTACAATTTCGGCTATAACGAAGTGGAATGGACCGTAAGCACGAACGCTTATTGGCTGCACTGGGACAGTACCAGATCGGAATATTATGGTGTGGCAAGTAACAAAGAAGTGGGAGAAGGTATCTGGCAGGTCATCGTCATTATATCAGATGAATATGGGAACACCGATGATATCGATTATGACCTTGGGGTCAAGAACTCGCCGCCTAAGATATTGACCGAACCGGTAATGGTTTGGGTCGAGAACAAGCAGTATTATGTTGATTTCAATTCAGATGACGATGGTCAGGGTGAAATCAGATGGTACTTGACGACCGATTCTCCGTTCTTAAAAATTGATCAGGTTACAGGTGTTGTCAAAGGAACTCCTGTTGAAGGTGATGCTGGTTCATACTCATTGAATGTAGAGGTGCGCGATGGCAACGGTGGGTCAGACAATGTGAGTTTCAATTTGACAGTTCATAAGAAGAACGATCGACCACAGATAACAACGACGGACGTTACTAAGGTAGAACAAGATACACCCTACAGGCGGGATTACGATGTAACGGACCTCGATGTGGATGAGACGCATCACTGGACCCTGAGGACCGATGCGGATTGGTTGTCGATGGAGAATGAAACCGGGGTATTGTCAGGAACACCTGATGGCTATGATGTCGGTGATTGGGTCGTTAACATCACTGTGACGGACTCCGGCGGGTCAAGCGATACCAGGGAGTTTGTGTTGACCGTGCTCAACGTGAATGATAGGCCTCGCTTCGATAATGTGCCCGTGGACACAACGATCCCACACGGCTCACGGTTCTACTATGATGTGAACGCATCGGACCCTGATTACGGGTCTGTGCTGACGTATTCTCTCGTAACGGACCCGACGAGCGATATGAGGATCGACCCGATGACGGGTGCTATTGGATGGACGGCATCCTATCGTTCTATGCCCCTGAATGGGGACGGGATCAAGGTGACACTTAAGGTTTCTGACGGTATCCTCTCCTCGGAACATGAGTTTCACATCACGGTTTTACCAACCGAGTCTCCCATCGTTACATTGATTTCACCATCGAACGGTACAAGAACGCCTTCGATCCAGACCGACCTGGTATGGATAGGGTCCGACCCCGATGATGACATCCTGACGTACACGCTATATCTAAGTGACCGCGAGAGCGATGTAAAAGCATTGAATTTGAACAACATCGAGAGGTCAGGGATTCGTGATGACCATTATAGCCTCTCAGGACTATCGGAAGGAAAGACGTATTTCTGGACGGTCGTCGCTGATGATGGGTGTACATATGGGCGGACCATTAATGGTGTGTTCAACTTGCGTGTGAACCATCGTCCGATACTGAGGCCGATAGAGAACCATGGGGCCACGGTAGGGTTCGAGTTCCGGCTGAAACTTGAAGGTTCGGATGGCGACGAAGAGGATGTAATGACATACCAGGTCACCTTAGGACCTTCGGGTATGACTATAGGAGCCGAGACAGGGTCGATCATATGGACCCCTGGTTCGGACCAGAGAGGGACCCATACCGTTACGGTCCAGGTGTCGGATGGGTACGAGACCGCAGAGAGGACCTTCGATATCGAGGTATCAACGGGTTCACCATCGAAGGCCCCTATGGTAGTAGGAGCAGTCTTTGGGGTGCTCGCAATAGTAATCCTCTTCCTTCTGATATATCTCTTCGTGATAAGGAAGGGAAAGAAGGAGGCGGAGGAAGAATCCAAGAAGGTCCGAGAGGATATTGAAAAACACCAGAAGGAAAAGGAATGGGATGAGTCCCATACCCGGCCATCGGAACAGCAGGTGGTCATCGATGTTTCTGACAAGATAACTGCTCCTCCTTTGACAGATCAAGAGAATCCTCCGACCTGCGAGGATCTGGGCTCTCAGACACCTCCTGAAGAGATGGTTGAACAGGAAGGTCTTGGAAATGATGGAGCTCAGAGGATAGTTACTACCGAAACGGAGACAAACGAAACAGAACATAGGTAGGAACTCGATCCCACTCATCAAAAACCTCAAATATGCTGCCAGCAGTTGTTCGTGAACGGCAGGTATCCTGCCATCGAGGGATGAGGGTGGAGGTCAAAGATACCGGTTCGACCAAACAGCCGTCCATCGTGCTCGTAGGCATCGGGGGTGGCGGCTCCAGGATACTGAACGATGGGATCGCCCGGATAAAGGAGTTCCGAGTGGTTGACAGGTATGACTGTCTGGCGAAAGCCATCAAATTAGGTTCGGAACGCCCCTTGGCGTTCATAGTCGATACCTCCTCCGATCCCACAAGGGAGGGTTTCTTCGAACACATCCCCGAGAAGAACAGGATATCCCTCTCCCTGGCCGCAAGGGGCATGTCGCGGGGAGCGGGGGGCAGGCCGGGGAGGGCGGCCAAAGCGGTCCTGAACGACGATGTTGTGGAGAACCTTGCACAGAACCTCTACAAACCGATATCAGAGGCCCAGCCGGCCATAGTCGTCATCATCCATACCGCAGACGGGGGGACGGGCGGGGGTCTGACACCGGAGGTCCTCCAGCACCTCTCCTATGCGCTTCCTTTCTCGACCATCTTCTGGGTCTTCACGGTCCTGCCTCAGAGGAGCGCCCTTGCCCTGAAAGGCCCCAGGACCGTCGCACCGGTGATGGGGAAGCTCCTCAGGATAGTGCAGAGGATATCATCAAGGGATTTCACACAGGTCCCGTACAAATGCCGGATGGCGATAAACGATGCCGTCGTTCAGAGGGAGACCGACCAGTCCTACGAGTTCCAGCACTCCAGGGTCGCCATCTTTCCCATGAGCAACCATCATTTCGCCCAATGCTTCAAGGAGTACGGGACCAGGGAGATCAGGGAGGAGGTCCTGAACCCGTTCCCGGTGGAGGTCCTTTCACAGGCCCTCTATCCGTTCCTGAAATATGCCGTGACCGATGCGGAGGAGCAGGCATGGATGCAGAAGCACTGGCCTCTTGGACCCATTGACATCCCCGACATCATGGCAGGTCTGACACCCGAGAGGCCGATGGTCATCCCCCACCTTTGGATAGACCCTATGATAGATGACACAACGGAGACGACAAGGGTGCTGAACGACCTTGTGAGCGGAACTATCCGGCTCGAACAGATAGATGTCCTCCATGACGACGGCATCCCGGACCTCTTCTCCTTCACAGGGACGGCGGCGGGGCTTTACGAGTTCAGTGCTTCGAGCCTGTACTGCATCCCTATGTATCCCAAGGGGAGCAGATACTTCGATGACATAGCAAACTATGTTTCCGATGAGTGGTTCCCGAAGCTATCATCAAAGCTCAAGTACATCACCGGGAGGGAGGGCCTGAGGATAGGTGTCATCAGCCACTCAGCGAACCTGAAACCGCAGCCTATACCCTCCCCGAGGGAGGGTAAGAAGCTGGGTTTCGACAATGCCCTCCTGGTCACTCTCCTCTTCGGAGCGATCCCCGATGACCTCCCTATATGGCTCGAATCCACAAGGGACATAATCGACGGGTACAAGACGGAGGAGATGTGGGAGATATCGGGGTACGATGCGATGGAGTGGCTCAGGGAGCTTGCAACATATCTCGGCTGGACCGATTGGCCCTACAAGAACTACATGGAACCCCAGGAAGGGAACGAATGAGGGACAATGCACCGGCAGTTCCGTGGATCGGTATATGACGTGGGTCCGAAAGGATTCAATAGTATTATATAATTATAGAACTATAGAAGTATTGTGATATGATGGCCACCACCATAGCCCTCCGTGAATGCACAAGGAACGACCTCATGCTCCTGAAAATGGAAAGAGGGTACGACAGTGTCGATACCCTTCTGGAGGATATGATAGTACAATACAGAAAAGAAAGGTTCCTTGAAAGGGCCAGGGAGTTCAAGGCCCGGATGGATGCAAGAGGGTTGGGACCGAGGGACCTTCATTGAGGTCATACATAGTGGATGGCAATATCCTGTTCTCAGCTTTATACAACCCCGCTTCCAGGGCGGGAAAGATGGTCCTTGAAGCTATCGAAGGGAGCATGGTCCTTCATTCTACAGAGCATGTGAAGGAGGAGATGCACGATTTGTTATGTAAAAAATTGGAGCATACGGAAGAGGAAGCAGTAGCGATCGTTCTTGACCTTCCCATCCACTGGATGGGGAGGAGGATGTATATGGACCTGCTCAACGAAGGTTTAGTGAAAGAAGTGGGAGAAGCGGACTGCTCATTGGTCGTTTGTTCTTTCCTTTTGAACCATCCATTGGTGACAGGGGATAAGAGATTGAAGAAAGCCGGCTCTGCCATAGCCCAGATCATATCTTTGAAAGAAGTAGGAAACTGAACGTGCACTTTTTGGGGGAGTCCCTAGGAAAGATTAAAATCATTTAGGACTACCCTTTAAAGGGACATAGAGAATACCTCGGAAGTGATGAGGTGATATCATGACGGCACCCGTTCCTGTCATAGAGATCAAGAAACTAACGAAATCATACGGGCGCTCCAGAGGTATAATCGACATAGACCTGACCGTCAACAAGGGAGAGGTATGCGGTTGCCTCGGTCCCAACGGCGCCGGGAAGTCCACCACCATCAGGACCCTGCTGGACCTCATCCGTCCCACTTCCGGGACCATGCTCGTCAACGGCATGGACCCCACCAAGCGAGGGGCCGATGTAAGACGCTCACTGGGGTACCTACCCTCCGATTTCGGCACCTATCAATCGATGACCTCACGCGATTATCTCAGGACCCTCCTTGCCATGATGGACCATACCGGTCCGGACAGGATAGAGGAGCTCGCTGAGAGGTTCCAGCTGGAGATAGGCAAGAAGATCAAGGAGCTATCCAGGGGCAACCGTCAGAAGGTGGGCCTTGTCTCCGCGTTCATGCACTCCCCGTCCCTTGTCATCCTCGACGAGCCCACCACGGGGCTGGACCCTCTGATGCAGCAGGAGTTCTACAAGCTCATCATGGAGGAGAAGGCGGCGGGAAGGACCGTCTTCCTATCGTCCCATATCCTTGCCGAGGTGGAGGCTATCTGCGACAGGGTCGGCATCATCAAGGAAGGCCGGTTGATGGTCGTCGAGGACATCCACAACTTCAAGCGGAAGACCGGGAAGTTGATGACGGTCACTTTCGAGGAGGAAATAATGACCGAGGACTTCAAGAACATACATGGCGTGTCCAGTGTGGAGCGGACAGGACCAAGGTGCCTTTCCATCTCTGTATCATCGAACATAGACGGGGTCATCAAGGAGCTTTCAAGGCACAAGGTCAAGGACCTTGATTACGAGGAGCTTTCGCTCGAAACCATGTTCCTGAAATACTACGAGAAGGAGCAGACAGTGGACAGGAAGGGCCGGCTCGTCAACGATAAGGGGGTGGGAAGATGAAGCTCCCCTTCTTCAAGGTGGCCTTCAGGAACCAGTGGTTGAGCATGACGATCTACTGCTCGGTCATAGTCCTGTACGGTCTGCTGATAATGCTTGCCTATCTGTCCATGGTCGAAGGTTCCGTCAACGACCCGAGTGCCACCTCGGAGGGCCTGACCGTTACGGACCTGGGCAAGGACGATACGGGGATATCGGTGCTGAACCTCACATGGGAGACGGCCGCTGGCATCTCCCGCCATGAGGCTATAGGGATCAAGAAACTGAGTTCGGCCGAGGCATTGATGGACCCGATGGTGATGGAAGGCCTCCTGGACGGGACGATAGGCATCTCCGATCTGCCAGGCATAGAGCTCATCTACAACGGCACGGGGACGTTCGTCGAGTTCCAGAACAGGAACGGTTCGACCATCTTCGCTGTATTGCTGGTCCCGACCAGTGGGGACCCCGTGGATTCCGGGCTCAGGGGCCCTGTCTACACCAAGGACCTGTTGAGCACATCCGATTTCGACGCGTTGTTGAAGGACAACCCGATGATGAAGGCGTTCTTCGGGGACAGGTTCATCGATTATACGACCGTGCAGGGCTATCTGATGCTAGAGTACTTCACCATGTGGCCGCTCTTCTTCGTCATCTACATCGCCGTCAAAGCCTCCAGTGCTGTTGCCAAACATGTGGAGGACCACTCGATAGATATCCTTCTAGCGACCGGCTATTCAAGGAACAGGTTCCTTGCTGAGAAGCTGCTCCTGATAGCGGTCAACATGTCTGTCCTGTTGGCCTCCGCCCTGCTCGGAATATTCATCGGTGCGTTGATGATAGGAAAGGCACCACCCATTGAGGGCTCTGCTTACGCGCTGCTCGGTTCCATTCCCATGTGCCTTGCCTTCGTGGGGATATCGCTGATCATTACCGTGTCGATCGATGAAGGAAGCAAGGCCATTGGTGCCGTTTTGGGATTCATCATATTCCAGTACATCCTGCAGATAGTGGCCAACATAGCGAGCTGGGGCTCCACGCTGAAATATTTCTCTCTGTTCACATACTGGGATTCGCTCGAACTGGGGCTGGACCATCATGTAAGCGGTTTGGACATGCTCGTCCCGACACTGATAGGTATCGGTCTGATAGTGGTCTCTTTCATCATCTTCAACAGGAAGGAGATACACGCTTGATAAGATTTACCCCCTAACCTTCGATACCTGCTCTGGTGCAGGCAAACCTTAAATAATGTCTGTATGGATTTGCTCCCATGCGTTCTTATACGGTCGTGATGGCCGTCTTCATGGTCATGTGCCTGGCCTTCCCGGTCTCGCTGTCAGAGGGTGGTGAGGGGGCCTCCGCATGGAACGGTACCGTTGACCTGTACCCTGAGCTCAACCACCCCAAGCAGGGGGGAAAGTACCTCAGCGATAACGGGTTCGTGGCGAACGTAACCGTTCATAACGCTGGCAGCGTTGACATGCCAGACAACGGACTGCTTGGTATGGTCATCATGTTATATTCGACGGGTACAACGGTCTTCAGCGCCATATCACGGACCATCAGCGGGATCCCTGCGGGAGGTAACAGAACCTACGAGATGCAGAACTGGACGGGGGCCTCCCCGGGGAAGTACATCTGCAATGTTACCGTCCAGTACCCGCCGGATTCCCACAGAGGCAACAATTATCTCGAGTGTATATTCAATCTCTATACCGATTACTGGCCCTACCCCCCCAAGCTGGATAAATGGGGCGTTTCACCGGCCAAGGGCAATACAACGTCGATCTTCACCTACACGGTGACCTACGTCCATAACGTCCTGCCTATGGACATGTTCGTGGAGATAGATGGGACCAACAGGACCATGCAGGAGTCAGACCCTGAGGACGAGAGCGCGCAGGATGGCAAGGAATACAGACTATCGACCACCCTTGCCATAGGCAACCATGCCTTCAGGTTCTTCTGCAGGGTGAACGCAACAAGGACAATTTTTACCAACATGACGCAGGGTCCGTGGATCAATATCTCCTTGAGGAACCCTTACGTTTTCCCTGATTATGGGTACGTCACCACCGATTTCAGGTTCTCTGTTGAGTATGGCTCCTCGAAGAACCTTGCACCGGACCAGATATCTCTTAGGGTCGGTACGAACGACTTCGCCATGGTCCGGA
>Ga0105104_10000891_pt1 | contig 23184 bp, 16 predicted proteins | sample PPLLaktember2015_3_FD_87034 | JGI IMG/M metagenome (GOLD analysis project Ga0105104, IMG submission 87034) | Freshwater sediment microbial communities from Prairie Pothole Lake near Jamestown, North Dakota, USA - PPLs Lake P7 Core (6) Depth... | ecosystem: Environmental > Aquatic > Freshwater >...
CGCGCGCCGCGGCATTCGTTCTCACGGGCTTGTTGACCGCAGCCGCTTTGATCTTTTTCGATCCCACCGAACTCACCATCGTGCTGGGGGATGTTAGTGAGGTTGCTACCAGGGCCGTAGGGCTTGCCGTCGGTCTGGGGTTGGGGGTGGGGTTGGTGGCGTTGAGCATTCAAGCTTTAACGGAAGCAGGCACAGGGTCGGGCCTGCTGCGGACACTGGGTGCAGTCGGCGCGGTCGCAGCCTGGATCATCGTCATTCTCCTGTTCTTTAAGAGCGGCAATCGCGGTTTTTACGGCGACCGGCTCTTCGTCATCCTGAATGATCAGGCGGATCTTTCCAGCATCCGGCAGATCGAGGATATCGATGAACGCCGAACCGCCGCCTATGCAATGCTCACGCAGCACGCTAATGAAACCCAGGCCGGGTTGCGCAACACTTTCGATGATCTTGGCATGGAATATACACCGTATTATCTGGTCAATGCCATGGAGATCCAGGGCGGGACCCTGATGCGTTTGTATTTGTCGACGCGCCCCGAAGTGGACCGCGTCATCCCCAGCCCGCGCCTGCGTCCCGCTGACCCGGCCGAGTCCTCCGCTCCGGGCGAACCCTCATCGGTCCCAACGGGAGTCCAGTGGAATGTATCCATGATCGGCGCCGATAAAGTATGGGAAGAATTCGGGGTACGCGGCGAGGGCATCGTGGTGGGCCAGTCCGACAGCGGCGCAGATGTCGACCACCCTGAGCTGCACGACAGTTATCGCGGCAATACCGAAGGCGACGACTACAACTGGTTCGACCCGTGGAATGGCAAGCCCTCGCCTTATGACGATGGCGGGCACGGGACACATACGCTTGGGACGGTCCTGGGACAAAACGGCATTGGCGTCGCGCCGGGCGCGACCTGGTTTGCCTGTGCAAACTTGAACCGCAATTTAGGCAACCCAGCCTTATATCTTGATTGTATGCAGTTCATGCTGGCGCCGTTCCCACAGGATGGCGATCCGTTTTCCGGCGGTGACCCGACACGTGCCGCGGATGTGCTCAACAACTCCTGGGGCTGCCCCGAGATCGAGGGCTGTGATCCGGGGGCTCTACTTGCTGCGGCAAACCACTTGCGCGACGCCGGGATCTTCGTGGTCGTCTCGGCGGGCAATGATGGACCCAACTGCAGAACGGTCAATGCGCCGCTCTCGTTGTATGATTCCGTTTTTTCAGTGGGTGCGATCGATAGCAATGGCGATGTGACCGAATTTAGCAGTCGCGGTCCTGTAATCGCAGACGGTTCGAATCGCATAAAGCCGGATATCGTCGCGCCGGGCAGGGACATTCTCTCCTCTTTGCCGGATGGATCGTATGGCTCATGGGAAGGTACCTCCATGGCGGGACCGCATGTGGTCGGCGCGGTGGCGCTGCTCTGGTCGGCTGATCCGACCCTGATCGGCGATATCGATCGGACGGAACAATTGTTGATCGAGACCGCGGACCCCTATACAGGGAGTACTGCCCTTGGTTGTTTCGATGGGGATGTGCCGAATGCTGGCTACGGCTATGGGATTTTGGATGTCTATGAGGCGGTGCAGGAGGCATTGGGTAGATGATTTGAGGGGCGACCCGCCAGGATTTAATCTGAAACGATTTTTGATAAGCTAGACGGGTCTCCCCTACATTCTCTATCCTATTTGTTATAATCTCCCTTAACTAATTCAGGAGAGAGTTCATGCCCAAAACCAAGGGTACTGTTGCGTTTCCCCTCGAAAAAGAAGATATCATCAAGGATTATCGGCTTGCCTACCAGAGCAGGCAGGCAAGTTTGATCGGCAGGCGTGAAGTTTTAAGCGGTAAGGCAAAATTCGGGATTTTTGGGGACGGCAAGGAGCTTGCCAACCTCGCCATCGCGCGTGCCTTTCAAAAAGGCGACTGGCGCTCAGGATACTACCGTGACCAGACCTGGATGTTCATGCTGGGGGTGATGAATATCCAGGAATTTTTTGCCCAGCTGTATGCCCATGCGGACGTAAACCAGGAATCCAACACAGGCGGGCGCTCGATGAACGCGCATTTTGCCAGCCGTTATATCAACCCGGATGGTTCCTGGAGGAATCAGACCGAATCCTACAACACCTCGGCAGATGTCTCGCCGACGGGCACACAGATGCCGCGCACGGTAGGGTTGGCGTATGCCTCGGTCCTCTATCGCGGGCTGGAAGAACTCCAGCAGTTCAACCAATTCTCGAAGGACGGCAATGAAGTGGTGTTTGCCAGCATTGGCAATGCCTCCACGGCGGAGGGTATGTTCTGGGAGTCGCTCAATGCCATCGGCGTGCTGCAGGCGCCTGCGGTCATCACGGTCTATGACGATGGCTACGGCATCTCCGTCCCCAATCAATTCCAGATGGTCAAGGAGAACATCTATGCCATCCTGCATGGATTCCAGCGTGAGCCCTGCCTCGAGGAGGAGTGCGAACGCGGCTATGATCTGTACCAGGTGCGCGGCTGGGATTATCCCGCCCTGCTTGAGACGTATGCCAACGCGGCGGAGATTGCGCGTCATTACCACATTCCACAGTTGGTACATGTTACCGATCTGACTCAACCGCAGGGACATTCCACGTCGGGCAGTCACGAACGATACAAATCCCCCGAGCGACTCCAATGGGAGCAGGAATATGACTGCATCCGCAAGATGCGAGCCTGGATCCTGGACCAGCGCCTCATTTCGGAGCCCGAACTGGTCGCCGTTGAAAAAGAGGACCGCGTGGCTGTCGAGGGGATCCGCAAACTCGCCTGGGAGGCGTATCTGACTCCAATCCTCGAGGAGCGCGGACAGGTCATGGACATGCTCGACGAGATCGCCGGAAGTTCGTCCCACTCCTCAGAGTTGGAACGGATCAAGGAACGGCTGGCCGCCCTCCCCGCGCCGCTAAGGCGGGACGTCCACAGCGCCGCGCACGAAGCACTGCGCGTCCTGTACAACGAGGCGAATCCTTCCAAGCAGGTGCTGGTCCAGTGGAAGAACGAACAGGATACGCTCAACAACGAGCGTTATGGTTCATACCTGCATAGTGGGAAAGCGATTGCCGTCAAGGAAGTCAAGCCCGTTTACTCGAATTCCTCGCCGACGGTAATGGGCTTCGAAGTGATGAACGTGGCGTTCGATTCGATTTTGGGGCGCGACCCGCGTGTGATCGCTTTTGGTGAAGATGTGGGTTTTCTGGGTGATGTCAATCAGGGCTTTAAAGGCATGCAGGAAAAATATGGTGATTTGCGGGTGATCGATACGGGTATCCGGGAAGCGACGATCCTGGGGCAGGCGATCGGCATGGCAATGCGCGGACTTCGTCCGATCTGTGAAATTCAATATCTCGATTATTTGTTGTACGCGCTTCAAATCATGTCTGATGATCTTGCCAATTTGCATTGGCGCACGGTGGGTGGACAGGCTGCGCCTGTCATTGTTCGTACGCGTGGCCATCGTTTGGAAGGAGTCTGGCACGCCGGTTCGCCTATGGCAGGCATCATTCACCTGGTGCGTGGCATCAATGTCCTGGTGTCACGCGATATGACGCGTGCCGCAGGTTTCTATAACACCTTGCTGAAAGCCGATGAACCGGCTGTGGTCGTCGAAGTGCTGAACGGGTACCGCGCGAAGGAACGACTGCCCGATAACATTGCTGAGTTCACGGTGCCGCTCGGTGTACCCGAGGTGATCCGCCAGGGCAGCGATATCACAGTTGTTACCTACGGCGCCTGCTGTCGCATTGCCATGGATGCTGCGGATAAGCTCTCGAAAATAGGGATCGATGTGGAAGTGGTGGACGTGCAGTCATTACTGCCGTTTGATATTCATGGCAGGATCGTAGAGTCAATCAAGAAGACGAACCGCGTCCTGTTCCTGGATGAAGACGTACCAGGTGGGGGGACTGCCTACATGCTGCAGGAAGTGATCGAAAAACAAGGCGGATACTATCACCTCGATTCCGAGCCGCGAACATTGAGCGGCTCGGCGCACCGCCCTGCCTATGGCAGTGACGGCGATTACTGGTCCAAGCCCAATGCAGAGACAGTGTTTGATACTGTTTATGCTCTGATGAATGAAGTTGATCCTGCTCGTTATCCGGAGATTCGCTAACCGCGAAGAGCGCAAAGTACGCGAAGATTTAAACGGCTTTTTCTTAGTGAGCTTAGCGTGCTTTGCGGTTCAAAAGGAGAACTGATGGCTACGAAGGTTTTGGTTCCATTATTGGGCGAAGGTGTGGAGGAAGTAACTGTCACCAGGTGGCTAAAAAAGGAAGGCGACTTGGTCAATGAGCTCGAGCCGCTTCTAGAAGTGAACACGGATAAGGTGGATACTGAAATCCCTGCGCCTGCCTCCGGGACTGTGTTGAAGATCCTTGCCGAGGAAGGTATCTCTGCACAGGTGGGAACGGTGTTGGCATTTATTGGAAAACCAGGGGAGAGTGTGGATGTGTCAGGTAGTCAGGTGTCAGGTGTCAAGCCGCAGGATACGGAAAAGACTCCAGTCAACGAGAACCTGACACCTAAAACCTCGCACGTGACACGTCACAGCTCGACGCAGGATGTCGGCTTTATCTCTCCCGTCGTGGCAAAAATCGCTGCGGAACACGGCGTCAATCTACAACAAGTGCAGGGAACTGGACTCAACGGGCGCATTACCAAAAATGATGTCTTGAATTACGTTCAAAGCGGAAGAAAGACCATGGACGATAGACCACAGACCATTGTCCATAGTCCATCGCCTATGGTCGTTCCAGCTACGGATGACCAATTAATCAAACACACGGTGATCAGAAAGCAGATCGCCGAGCACATGATTACATCCAAGAAAACCTCGCCGCATGTGTTGACGGTGATGGAAGCGGATATGAGCCGCGTTACCAGACATCGTGCTGCGAACAAAGAGACTTTCGGGCGCGATGGGGTCAAGCTTACGTTCACAGCCTATTTCATGATGGCGATCGTCGCGGGATTGAAGGCATATCCCAACGTCAATTCGTCATGGACGGATGAAGGCATTCTGGTCCGTAAAGCCGTCAATATCGGCATGGCGACCTCTCTGGGCGAAGATGGGCTGATCGTGCCCGTAATTAAAGAGGCTGACAATTTGTCTTTGTTGGCGATGGCGCGTGCAGTCAATGACCTGGCGAATCGGGCGCGTGCCAAGAAACTGCAGCCCGACGACGTCAAAGGTGGGACATTCACCCTCACCAATCACGGCATCAGCGGATCGTTGTTCGCCTTTCCTGTCATCAACCAGCCACAGTCCGGGATCCTAGGCGTCGGTGCAATGCAGAAACGTGCCGTGGTGATCGACGACGCGATTGCCATCCGCCCGATGGTCTATCTTTCCTTTGTGTTCGACCATCGCATCCTCGATGGCGCCTCGGCGGATTGGTTCCTGATGAAAGTAAAAGAAACACTGGAGAATTGGGCATAGATGACAAATTTCGACGAACGTGCCAGAGAGTGGGACTCTGACCCGAACAAAGTGAAGCGTGCGCATGCAGTGGCAGATGCCATTCGCAAGGCTGTTCCTTTATCCAGAAACATGAATGTCCTTGAATATGGTTGTGGCACCGGTCTGGTAAGCTTCGCGCTGCAAGCAGATCTGGGGCAAATCACACTTGTGGATACCTCGCAAGGTATGTTGGACGTGTTGAGCGAAAAGATCGCCAGTGCAGGCGTGACCAATATGCACCCTGCGCGGCTTGACCTTGCTGTTGATCCCCCGCCTGTTGAGCGCTACCATCTGACCTACTCACTGCTGACTTTGCATCATATCGATGACACAAAAAACATCTTAACCAAATTCCATGCCTTGCTTGAGCCCGATGGATACCTTCTGATTGCTGATCTGGATAAAGAAGATGGTTCATTTCATACAGACGGATCTACCGACGTGCACAAGGGATTTGAACGTGATGCATTGCAAAGACAGGTTGAGGCTGTTGGATTTCGGAACGTCACTTTTTCAACCGCGTACGAAATCAAAAAGAAGATAAATGGTGAAGAGAAAGTGTTCCCCGTGTTTTTAATGGTTGCGCAGAAATTATAGTGCTGGGGAATAGGCACTGGCTGTAGTGTAAAATAATACAAACCAATGTTATTGCGAGGCACTCGCAATAACCTCAAGAGGAGAAATATATGGCTGAAAGTTTTGACGTTGTTGTGATCGGTGCGGGACCCGCGGGCTACGTTGCCGCGATCCGCGCCACACAACTGAAACAAAAGGTGGCGATCGTCGACAAGCAGTGGCTGGGTGGTGTTTGTCTCAATGTGGGTTGCATCCCTTCGAAGTCATTATTGAAAAATGCCGAAGTTGCACATACGCTCCGTGAACGCGGCAAGGATTTCGGTTTTTCGTTCGAGAATTTGAAGCTGGATTTCAGCGTTGCCACGAAACGCTCCCGCCAGGTGTCGGACCGCCTCGTCAAGGGCGTTGGATTCCTGATGCGTAAGAATAACATCGCGGTCTATATGGGTGAAGCGCGTTTGACGAAGCCGACCACGGTCTCCGTGAAAGACAAGGACGGCAAGACGACCGAGTTAACCGCCAAGAACGTCATCGTGGCGACGGGTGCCAGCGCGACGGTTCCTGGCGCCTGGAAAGTGGATGGTGAAAAGGTCGTCACGTATCTCGAAGCCATCCTGCAGGAGAAACTGCCCAAGTCTGTAGTTGTGATCGGCTCCGGCGCGATCGGCGTGGAATTTGCCACGGTCTGGAGTTCGTACGGCGTGGAAGTGACCATTGTCGAGATGCTGCCGCGGCTCGTCCCGCTGGAGGATGAGGAAGTCTCGAAAGAATTAAAAAAGGAGTTCGAGAAGCGTGGCATCAAATGCCTGGTTGGGAATAAAGTCGAAGCGGTCGAGCCGACTGCCAAGGGTGTAAAGGTCAAGGTATCCGCGGAGGGCAAGGAAACGACCCTCGAAGCGGATCAGGCACTGGTCGCGATCGGGTTCCGGCCCAATTCCAAAGGGTTCGGCCTCGAAGAGGTCGGTGTCAAGATCAGCGAGCGCGACTTTGTCGAGATCAACGAGAAGATGCAGACCAGTGTTCCGAACATCTATGCCATCGGCGATGTGACCGGCAAGCTGATGCTGGCGCACGTCGGCTCGGCGATGGGCATCGTCGCCGCGGAAAATATCGGTGGCGCGGAGACGGTCACTCTCGATTATGAAATGATGCCGCGTGCCACGTATTCCCAGCCGCAGGTGGCGTCGTTCGGACTGACCGAAGCGCAGGCAAAGGAACGCGGTTATAACATCAAAGTGGGACGCTTTCCCTTCCAGCCGAATGGAAAGGCGCTCGGACTTGGCGACTATGCGGGCTTCGTCAAGCTGGTCGTGGATGAAAAGTATGGTGAGATCCTGGGCGCGCACATGATCGGTCCCGAAGTGACCGAGTTGCTCCCCGAACTTACCCTCGCACACCTGATGGAACTCACCCCACATGAGATTGCCCGCAACGTCCATGCCCACCCCACCTTGAGTGAAGTGCTGATGGAAGCGGCGCATGCGGCCGATGGAACTCCAATCCATATGTGATGATTATCCGCCTTGAGCAAAGATAGTGTAAAAAAAGCCTCCGGTACATGCATGTACCGGAGGCTTTTTATCCAGTTATTCGGCTTCCACGGGGGTAGGTCTTTCAAAAATGCAGATGCGATTGCGCCCTGTTTGTTTCGCCTGATACAACGCCAGGTCGGCTTCCTTAACCAGCATCTCGGCTTCGACATCTGCTCCGGACAATACGCTGACCCCCATGCTGACTGTTATAGGGTGTTCAAAACCGGGTGAGTGCGGATGAGCCTCTGGAGTTTTGCCGGCCAGGACTGAATACCCCGGCAAGATACCAATCGTCGGACGATTGCGCTTGAATTCCGTCATTTTTTTCGCAACCATTCACGTGAGGCTGGAGAACCAGACTTTGTTTGCTCATTATTTCTATTGTAACCAAATATTTCCTTTCGGTCTGGGTGCTAATCAACCGTTCTGTATGGAAGGATACCCTTGATGGCGTCTCTCCTTACGAATGGATGTTTGCGGATTTGTAACGATGGGGTCGGTATGGATGCAGTAAACTAACGACAAACGTATCACCTTTCAATATTTCCACTTCGCTTACCTGTTGGTAAGCATTTCCGTGTATGAAAAAGATCAAGATATTCGGCCCAGAGGAACAACTCGACGACTATTCACAGTATCTTCTCGTCGATTATCGCCAAAAGCTCGTGCGCGTCCTGCTGATCATGTCCTTTATTATCACAATAGGTGCGTTGGCTGTAAATCTCTTCGATTGGATAAAAGATCCACTGTCCGAATGGGGCAGCTTTAACCTGATCACGGATGGCATAGGTCTTACCATTCTCTCCTGCCTATACTGGGCGAATCAAAAGGGCTTCGTAGCCCTGTCAGGGTGGTTGTTCGGTCTGATTGTATTTGCCTCTGTTCCGACATCTTATTCACTTTCCACCTTAAATGAAGCCTTTCTGGTTGTAGCGCTGCCGGTGGCGGCCTCCAGTTTTATCATCCAGCCGCGGGCATCCTTTCTTTTCGCTGGCATTGTCATTGCCTTTTACCATCTCGCATTTTTTTATTACCCGGGGGCATTTGGCTATGAAATCTTTTCCCTGATGACGATGTGTATCCTGGCGATCAGTTCTTATCTGATTTCGAGTATCTTGAATAAAGCGATCAGCGACGCGGTCCGCGCCTATGACGAGACTATTCAGGGTTGGGCAAAAGCATTGGAGATGCGTGACTCGGAAACGATGGGGCATTCGCAGCGCATCGTGGAGTTGACTTTGCAGCTGTCCAGGAAACTTGGCGTAAAGGGGATCGACCTCTTGCATATCCGGCGCGGGGCGCTATTGCATGACATTGGGAAAATGGGCATCCCGGATGCCATTCTCCAAAAACCAGGCAAGCTGTCTGAGGAGGAATGGACAGTCATGCGCAGGCACCCTGTCTACGCGCGCGATTACCTGTCCAAGGTTTCCCATTTGAGTTCCGCGCTGGATATCCCATATTCCCATCATGAAAGATGGGATGGGACAGGCTATCCGCAGGGGTTGAAGGATGAAGAAATCCCGGTCGCGGCACGCATTTTTGCTGTTGTGGATGTTTGGGATGCATTGACCTCCAAACGTCCTTACCTGGTGGAAACATGGTCCAAGGAACAGGCTTTGACCTATATCCAGGAGCAGGCGGGCAGGCAATTCGACCCCCGGGTCGTGGATGCATTCACAGAATTGATCAAGCAGCAAAATTAGAGTCCGCGATCCAGCCATCAAAGATGCCGGCAGAATCAAAGCTCCCGAAGGCATTTAACTTCGGGAGCTTTCTGATTCACGATATTGCTTATTTGCTTAGTAAAATTATGTCTTCCGCCAGGGCCTGCACCTGTTCGCGCGGCAGGGTGCTGTTTAGGAGAAACGCCCTGCCCTCGGGTGTTTCAAGGACCGCTGAAGTGAATTGCTCGTCTGGGGCCTGGATGTCCTCCATGAAGGTGAGTACCAGTCCACTGGCTGTGGTGTACGTCTCCTCCCCCTCCTCACCCATAAATTTGATTTCCTTCGAGCCTATGGATTGGATGACAAAGTAGTCGCCTGCTTCGGTACGATAAGACGCAATGTAGTCAAATGGCTGATCCACAGGCTGCTTCGGAGAAGCACTGATCTCCAGGGTAAAGCCCTCAGGGATATTGCTGAGCAGGTAGGCAGACGGGGTTTTAGCAAGCTCCTCTTCCGAAACGACCTCAGGCAGGAAGCCCACATATTGGCCTTCGGGATCATCAACAATTGTGACTCCCTGCAGGTCGCTTAAGTCCCAGGGAACTGTGCTTCCGGCCGGCAGGGTCTCGTCTGCCAGCACGCGATAGGAATGGACCAGAATTTCCTCTCCATCTCTCTCGACCGTCGCGCGGCTTTCCACGATCTTATAGCTTTCCGTGTCAAAGTAGGACCTCACCCAGCCCATGGGCAATTCCAGGCTCCCCTCCATAAGGGCTTTCACCGGCTGCCAGGAACGCATAACGTATACGGTGCGACCGTCGATCCAGGTCTCTTCGCCAAGCAGTTCCACCTGCGGGTCGCTGCGCATCTTCTCAAATATTTCTTCGTGCGTCTTTGCGCCCTCGCTCATCGGACGGTTGAGGCCGGCAATATTGCTTTGTGCGGCACGATAAACCGTCAGCAAATCCTGCGTGGCTCCCCAGGGTTGATCGCAGACGAGATGTTTTGTGCCTGACTTTTGGCCCTGTTCAGGGGCGTTGGCTTTCACCTCGACGGACCGGTGACCGCTGTAAACATAGGCACCGTCAAAAGCAAAGACATCCAGCATATTTCCCGTTTCCGCCTCGGCCGTGGTCGTGCGGAAATAGCCTGTCTGAAGATCGAGATAACTTTCCATGACGGTAGATACAGTTGATCCCTCCAGGCGGGCACAGAGGTTTCGGTAGGTCTCGACACGCATGTGCTGAATCCCTTCTCCCTCTGCTTGCGTGGACTGAGCCTCATAGGCGCGATCCAGAATTTGACGCGCCGAGACGGGAGTGGTGGTCCGCGCCACAAGCACGGCCAGGACCGAGAGGGCGACCACTCCTGCCAGTCCAGGGAAGATCCATCTTTTTTGCATAGTTACGCCTCCTAAAAATCGATTAGAGGCATGGTCTGCGCGGGGCGCCTTGCGCGCGAACCATGCCATGAATGTAGACGAAGGCCGCGCGGCCCCCGGCAGGAAGGACACCTGCATCTTGGACAATCCTGCCTCGATCCGGCTCCACGCCTCCCGCGACGGGACAGCCTGGACCGCGCGACGCTGCAGCGTCGAACGAACCAGATTACGAGCTGTGGACAGCCGGTCAAATTCCTGCTGGCAAACAGTACAACCAGAGAGGTGTGCCAACACCAGGGCACGTTCGGACGGAGTAACTTCTCCATCCAAATAAGCTGGCAACAGGGATTGGACCTGGTCACAATTCATTCGCACACCTCCATTTGAGAAACAGAGCTTTTACCGGATCCCCATTCCTCAAGTACCTTTCGCAAGGTCTTTAACGCCAGGTCAATCCTCGACTTGACGGTTCCCAGCGGCACGTCCAGGATCTGAGCGATCTCGACATAGGGCAGATCCCAGAAATAACGCAGGATCACAACGGCTCGCTGTTTGTCCGTTAGCCTTTCCAGCGCCTGCTGAAGGGCTTCCTCTTCTGCCAATTGAGTGCCCGGGAATTCGCTCTTGGGCGTGGGGGAAATGTCTTCCAGTGGCAATGTGAAGGGATACTTTTTACGGCGATGGTTCAAACAATAGTTGAACGTGACACGGTAGAGCCAGGTCGTAAACGCAGCCTTGCCAGGGTCGAATCCGGAAAGCGACTTGTATACTTGAACAAAGATTTCCTGGAGTGCATCTTCTGCTTCGGTTCGTTCTCCGAGCATGAGATAAGCCGTTTTGTAAACCAGATTCTTGTATCGTTCGAATAAGATGGCAAACGCTTCGCGATCACCGCTTTGCGCACGGAGTATGATCTGCAAATTTTCTCCAATTTCCGGATTTACTATACTATACACACGGGAGCAGGAAAAAGTTCGGTGCAAAATGAAAGACCTCCGGGTTGACTCCGGAGGTCCGTGCATAATTTTGCAGGGGCGGTTCTGCTATTTGCTTTGGAGCGCTTCGATGAGCGCCTGCGGGTCAAGGATCACGCCAAATTCATGGTCCTTGCCATCGTACTGAAGCTGGATGGTCCTGCCGGTTTTCAACGCTGCCTCCCAAAACTCTTCCGGCGTAATCTCCGGCTTGGCCTGGGCAGCCAGCGCATACATCCCAGCCAGGTAGGGGATGGACCAGCTCCAGCCACCTTGCCGGTAATAGACATAGTCTTCGGTGCCTGTAGGGCTGGCGGTGGTACGAGCATCCATGGGGACCAGGAGGGTGTCGCCGGGCAGTCCAGCCTCGTAGAAGTATTCCTGCCACCAGGAACCGGGCTGATAGCTTTGAAATTCGTTTGGATCCGATAATGGTTCGCGCCCGAGCCCATGGAAGTTCAAACCATAGGTTTCTGAGAGACTCGAACTCACTACAAATATTCCGGCTGCCTTCGCTTTGTCTACCGCCGCGGTCATTTCCTCATATCCGGCTTCTTCCGGGCTCCAGCCAATGCTCATGGAAAGCACCCGGATCTTTTGATCTTCCGGCAGCTGCTGATTCAGGTCGACAATCCGGAGCACGGCTTCCGCCATGGAATGAAAGTCTCTTGCAGGATTCTCCGGGTCGAAAGACGACTGGTCGAAGGCAAAGGTGGCAATGTAGTACAGATTTGCTTCCGGCGCCACCCCCACCGTCCTGCCCACTGCAATCGATGCCACCGCCGGTCCGTGCATTTGAGATTCCGTATTCCGCATGATATTGATTTCATCGTAATGCCTGAGTTGATCTGCATATTCCACGTGTTCGACGAGCATAGGCTGATCGATAATGGCAATGCCGACGCCTTTGCCGGTGATCCCCTGCTCGTGTAACGCTCGCACGCCCAAGCCAGGATCCTTGCCGGTTTCCATGATCTTCTGCCAGTCGAAGTCAGCCGGCATCTTGTCAGCCGCGGGCCATTTGGTTTTGCTGTCGAAATCTGCGAAGAGCAGATCGTCTTTCGACTTTGACAAATCCAGGTCCTTCAGGTCGACTGAGCGCAGATCGACTTGAAACGGATCTTCTGAATCCGGATCATATTTTGGCGGCTCGCTGTATTCAATCATTCCCTTGAAATTGGCTGGACGTGGATGGCGAGCGATACTGGCTTCGGACCGTCCTGAGGTTGGGGATGGTGTGTCTGTCACGGGCGCCGTGCAGGATACCAGCAACATCACAAATACTAAAAACACAACAATTCGATGGATATTTGACATTCGTCCCTCCCAGACGCGTAGATATACTTCACACGATTATTGTACGATTTTGTACAAAACACTACAACCGACGAGAGGCAAACGAAACCTGGACGGTCATTCACGGTGTCGTTGAAATTTCAGGGAAACGCAGCAGACAGGCCGGTTTTCCTGACCTCCCGGAATTATTTCATGGTTCTGAGAGTGGGAGCGGTCCCGCGCAGGTGAAACCGACGGGAGCCTGCGGCGGGGTGAAGCTGTATTCGTCGATGTAGAGAGTCGGATTGACGCCTGGATCGGTGATTTTAAATCCATCCAAAATTGTGTCGCCGGACTGTATGGAACCTTCTTTTGGAGAGTTTTGGATGTGGCGCTGCCGAGCCGGCACAGCCAGGGAGCGGTCCTCTTTCTTGTGGGATGGAAACCTGGGTTGCGCGTGATCCGTCCGGCTCTGCATTTATGTTTAGAGATTGTTTGAAAAATTGTTTTAACCACAGATGAAAAGGATTTTTCAAAAACGCGCCGGGAGAGGTCGTTTTGGACGGAATCGGGCGCGCTATAGGCTGAGTATAGGATGGATATAGGATGGGTGAAGGATGGATATAGGATGAGCGAAGGATGACTGGAGGATGACTGAGCCGGCGGCCGGGGTGGGAGTCACCGCGTTTTCAGCTAAGGGCAGGGGGAACTCCAGCAGGCTGAAATGAGTCTTATGGGTATAATATCATTTCAATATCATTTCAGTTTTACGGGTTGCTCCCAGAGTGGTATTTATCACAATTCGGCAGGAGGCAGTATGAATAGTTCTCCAAACACTACACCACGGGGTCCATCGCCGTCGCTCTCACGGAATGGAAACCGGCTTTCTCAACGGGGAATGCTTAGCATCCTGATGCTTTTGGCGAGCATCTTCGGGCTGGGTTTTGCCCTGCTCGGCGGCGCAAAGCTGGTCCTGGATATTTTCAGTGTTGGCCTTATCAATTCTTTCAGTGGTCTTGGCACAAAGGTGTTTGTGATTGGATTGGCTTATGCCGTGGGATGGCTGACCGCCATGGTCGCCATACGCGTCTACGGGAATTTGGTACTGCCATTTGTCATTGGCTTTCTGATCTGGGGTTGTCTGATCGGGGTCTGCGCCTTGTATGTGCTGGTCCTGCAAAGGCTGTACGACCAGGCATATGACCTGCCGCATTACTGGGCGTATCTGATGATCGTGGTGGCCGGGTTGGGAGCAATGGTTGGGCTGCATTTGATCGTGGAAGGGCACGACTTAAGACCTCTTGCGATTCCGCTGCTGGTTGTCAGCCTGATCCAACTGGGCCTGATCGTCATTCGCTATGTTTTTACCACCACGGCAAATCCGGCCTTTCTATGGAAGGATTTGTTGTTCTTTCTCGTCATGGGAGGTTTTGGATTTTTGATGTTGGCGCATCTCGGCTTGCTTCAGCCTTTACGGCACGAGCTCGCCAACTATTTTGACAGGAATAGTAAGGTGATCCGCACAGATAAATAAAAAACGTCCCGCAGGTGATTTGCTCTACTTCCACCTGCGGGACGTTTTGTTTTCTATTGAGCCATGGGGATCTGGACAATGAAGGTGCTGCCGGGCAGCTTCTCTTCGTCGTAGCCGGGGCTTTCCACCCAGACCTTCCCTTTATGGGCTTTGACGATCCCGGCTGCGATCGCCAGGCCGAGGCCCGGTCCGCCGCCTTTGAATTTGGTGCGGCCTGAAGAGTGCAACTCCACTTTGCCAAGCTGATAGAGCTTTTCGAAAACGATCGTGTGATTAGCGGGATCAATGCCGATCCCGGTATCGCGGATGCGGATCTCGCAAAAATTCCCGCGCTCATCCACCTCGACGGGCTGTGCGCTGATGAAGATCGAACCGCCATCGGGCGTATATTTGATGGCATTGACGATGATATTGTCGAGCGCCTTTTTGAGGAGTTCGGTATCTGCCAGGAGGGGAGGCGTGGAATTGATCTCGGGATCGATCTCCAGGTTCATCTTCCGCTCCTGCAATTCATCCGTGTACTCCTTTCGGAGCATCCGCAGGAGGGGACCGAGCGCCACAGTTTCAAGATGCGGGGTAATGACCTGATTTTCGAGCCGGGCAACATCCAACATACTGTTGACCACCTGATGCAGGCGGTCCGTGCCCTGGATGACGCCTTCCATGGCCTGTACCAGGGACTGCTCCTTCTCTATGGCAGGCGCAGATTTGATCATCCCCATATAGCCTTTGATCACAGTCAGCGGTGTCCGCAGCTCGTGGGCGGCGACCTGGATGAAGTCACTCTTGTTCTTATCCAGTTTTTCCAGTGTGCGATAGGCACTGTTGAGCTCCTCGACACGCTGCTCGACCATGCGCTCCATCATTTGGTTGAAGCGGTTCAAGTCATCATATAGACGGGCGTTCTCGAGGGCGATGGAAGCCTGGATGGCAAATGTGCTTATCAGGATGACGTCGTCCTGGTTGAAGGCTGCCGGTGCGCTCCGGCTGAGTGCCAGCATGCCCATAACCTTATTCTTGGAATAGAGCGGCATCCCCAGCCAGGCACGATCTTCCGGCACCCATTCGTTCTGCTTCCAGCTTTGCATCTTTCTGACATCGCCGATCACCAGCGGCTCAGACTGGCGGGCGACGATGTGATACGCATTTGTGTCCCGTATGCTATACGCCAGCTTCTCCATGGGTGCGTCTTCCGGAAAGCCGGCATGGGCATACAGGCGCGGGATCCCATTTATATCTTCAAGGAACAATGCACAGCGTTCATTCGGAATGACCTGTAGCAACTGTGCCACGATCTGTTGGGGGACTTCCTCGACGGTTCCCAGCGAGGAAAGCTGCCGCGCCGACTTGGTGAGACCCTCGGCTGACTGGCGTCGGGCCTGCTCGCTGGAATAGAGCTTTGCATTTTCCAGGGCAGTCCTCTCGGCGAACTCCTTGGCGATGGCCAGTTCCATGGCGCGCTCACGCGCCTCGCCGAGCAGGCGTTCCACTTCCTTTTGCGCCTGTTCCTTTTGTTGCACCAGCATGATGCGCAAGAGGGCACTGCTCACCAGGTTGCGCACACGGACATAGATTTCCCAATCGCGTGGACCCATCTCCACCCACATGAAGCCAAAGCGATTGCGTGCCAGGGTAAGCGGCATGACCACTGCGGTGTAACGGTGATCGGCCGGGGTCTTGCCGCGCGGGATCAGCTGGCCCGTGCCAACGGAAGTGCGCTTCTGGGGAATCTCGAAACGCGCAGCTTCGTACTGGAACAGCAGGTTGTAACTTTCCGGCGGCGGCGCAGAGATGGACTGCGGCGCGGTCACGTCACTGTAGAACATCACGTACCAGCGGTCGATGCCCATGGCCGGGAAATGTTCTGAAATGGCGGTGCCGATCTCATTCATGCTCATGGCCGGCGCCATGGAGAAACTGAAGCCCTGCAGCACACTTTCCTGCTGCTCGAGCACCAGCCTGCGATAGGCTTGCGAGCGCTGCGAAAGCTCGCCAGCCAGCAAGCGTGCCTGCTGGAATAAATTTTCTGCTTCCAGCATGGTGGTATGGTTGGTGATCCCGCCCAGGGCATAGCGGCGCATCATGGAGATCACGTTATGCCACACGGTGGGCACCATTCCATGCTTTTGCATCAATTCGATCATGCTGTTGACCGTCTTGAGAAATTCATCGCTGGAGGATTTGCCGTTGAGCGCCAGCAAAAAACCATCCCAGACGCGGCCAAAGGCATCCTTGAACTGTGGAAGCGTCGTATCCTCACCGGTAATGCCGGCTGAGCTGAGCAGAGCCTGTAGGGCCGCCTCCCTTTTATTTTCCAGCCGGCCTGTCTTTGCCACGTCACGCGGCGCCACGGCCGCCTGGCGGACATTCTCCGGCAGACAGCCACAAGACCAGCGGATGAGTAATTGTGTAGGGGTGACGGTCACGCGCGGAATAGTATCGCCATGGATGCGCCTGAGCAATGCTTCGAGGGCGCGCTTGCCGGCCGTATAAAACGATTGCCTGACAGTGGTGAGGGGGACACCGGTCGCCTGGGCTTCGCGCAAGTCGTCGAAACCGGTCACAGCCACATCGTCCGGGACGCGCACGCCGCGCTGTTGCAGAGCGTCCAGGGCGCCGAACGCCATGCTGTCGTTCGCGGCGACCACAGCCTGAAAACGGAGTCTGCGCTCGTCCAACAAAACGCGGATGGCAACTCTGCCGCTTTCGTTGGTGTAGTCGCCGTCCACAACCAGATTTTCATCAAAGCGCAGGCTGTGCGCCTTCAGTTCGTCCTGATAGGCTTGAAAACGCTGTTTGGCATCGAGTTGCCCCTCGATCCCGCGAATAAAAGCGATCCGTTTGTAGCCATGCTCTTCGATGAGATGGCGTACCGCGGCACGCATCCCTTCGGTGTTATCCGGGATGAATACCGAGGCGCCGTCCAGCTCCACCGATTGCGTGAGGATCGGAATTCCTTCATAAAGCTCGGAGAATGCCTTGAGTTCCTCCGGCTTCGATCCATACGCAACGTCGGAGGTTAATAACAAGCCGTCTAACTGATCGGGCTTGGCAAGGTCATATAATCCATAGGAAGGTTTGTTCTGATTCGCGGTAGTGTCTGGTGCGAGTTTTCCCCCGATGAAATGCACAAGGTTTACATCCTGCTCCTGGGCAGCGTCATTGATCCCTGCGATAAATTCCGCACCCCAGGCGCGTCCCACCTGGGACGCGAACACAGCGATGGTTTTACGTTCGGAGGTTGGCTTGTTTGAAGACGGCATCCTGTGTAGCCTCCCATTAAGGGGAATAAGTGGATTATATCCCTGATTTTCGTCTACCGAATAAAACAAAAGAGTGACAAAATCCGCCATCCCGCTTGATGCGGGACCTTCGGCGCGCAGCTGGCAGTTGCTTCCACGATGCAGGTCCGGCTTACAGCCGGACGCTTCGGCGGACTACAAACTCAGCCTCATCTGCCACTGGGACAACTCCTCCCGTTCAAAACCTGCTTTCTCAAACACCTTGCCAAGTTCTTCAGGGAGGATGGCGGGCATGTGCCATGTTTTGCCTGCGTGCTGTGCGATGACGCTTTTGAGAATATCGGTGCCCAGCCCGTTCCCGCGCGCAGCCTGCTCGACAAGCAGTGACCAGATCACCACGTGCTCTGCCTCGAGGTTGGACATCGCGATATATGCCTTGCCGTTACTATACGCGCAGGCTGGCGAATCCATTTGTGCGAGGCTTTCGCCTGACAACTGCCAGGGCAGGTCCGCCAACCCCTGTTGGGAGATCAGGCGGCCCAGCTCGCGCAGCTCAACTTTATACAGGGCGCTTCTCTCGTTTTCTCTTGCATCTGTGCGGACGAAGCCGATCAAGCGTCTGACGGTTTGAAACCCAGACCTTCGGTACAGCCTGACGGCCGGCTCATTTTGTTCGATCACCTCCAGGACCATTTCATGGTCACCGCGCCGGCGTGCCTCCCGGATCAATCCATCCATGAACCACGTGCCGGCGCCTTTGCCGCGTACTTCCCTGGCAATGCCCATCGCCGCCAGCCGGCTGGCGCGCCGCGTGTCACGGTGCGCGATCAGAGCGATCCCCGAAGGCTGATCGTCCACGATCAAGACGCGGCTGAGGGGTAGATCGATGCCGTCTTTGCGTTGCATATTCGAAAATGTGACGGTATTGAACTGAATGGGGACGGAATAATCCTCAAAGCCACGATTCAAAAATTGAACAAGATCAGGCAAAGGGTAGTTCGAAGCGGGCAGGGTATCGAAGTCCAACTGATTTCCTCCGGTTCGATTCTACCCGCGTCCGCGTATAATTGTTGGATAGAAAGGTATTAAAGGTATTTTAATGGTAGTGAACTACTCCAGACTTGCGCGTAAAATTACATGGGTACTTTTTGCAAATCAGAGCCTGGCGTCGGCGGGCTTCATCGCCGCCACGACGCTGAATGCCATTCTTGGAGCAGAGTTGGGGGGGAGTGCTTCGTTCGCGGGGGTGCCTTCAGCCGTTTATCTCGTAGGCTCGGCCTTCGCCGCTTCTGCCTGGGGCTACATCATGGACCGGATCGGCCGCAGAAATGCAATTGTCTCCGGGCTGGTCATCGGCGCCTTCGGCAATGCGCTGGTCTTATTTGCGATTGGAAATTCCTCTTTCCCACTGTTTCTCACAGGCATGGTGCTGATGGGGATCACCAACGCCGCGGTAGCGCTGGGACGTTTCGCTGCGGCAGAAGTCAACCCGCCGGAAAAGCGCGGTGCGGCGATCTCGAACGTTGTCTTGGGCGGCACGTTCGGCGCGATCGTCGGTCCCCTGCTGGTGGGACCGATGGGCAACTTTGTCCGCACATTGGGCATGGACGAAGTGACCGGCGCCTATCTGGCGTCCCTGGCTTTGTTCCTGATCTCCGCCGTCGTTGTTCTCATCGGGCTGCGACCGGACCCGCGCGATCTCGGCAAACAAGTCGCCGCGCAACACCCGGATCCGGCACGGGCGGATTTCACCGGTGAGGCGCGGCCCATTTTCGCGATCCTGCGCCAGCCTGCGGCGCTGATGGCAGTCAGTGCAATGGTGCTGGGACAGGTCGTAATGGTCGCCATCATGGTCATTACCTCCCTGCATATGGACAATCACCAGCACAATCTCCGGGATATATCGGCTGTGATCGCATCGCATACCTTTGGCATGTTTGCCTTTTCTGTCGTTTCCGGGCGTCTCGCCGATAAATGGGGGCGGGGTCCGGTGATCCTGATCGGCGCGTCGACGCTTCTGCTGGCTTGCATTACCGCGCCCCTGTCGCCGGACGTATTTCCGCTGGCAGTTGCCCTCTTTCTGCTGGGCCTGGGCTGGAACTTCTGTTTCGTAGGCGGATCGACGTTGCTGGCAGACCAGCTTTCCCCGCTGGAACGTTCGCGTACGCAAGGTGTAAACGATTTGCTGGTGAGCCTGGCTTCTGCGATCAGCAGTTTGGGAAGCGGCATTGTGTTTGCCGTGTCAAACTATACCGTGATCGCGATCGTTGCCGGCCTGCTGGCACTGATCCCATTGGTGATGTCGCTGCTCTGGTGGAGAAGGAAATCCGTATCGATGTCCTCTGAAATGAATCTTCCCGCAGACTAATCTGCGGGAAGTGGTATTTTTGCCAAAGTACTTTTTGTACCCGGATTCCACGGACAACACGGTTCATTTTCCGTTGTTCAAGGAAGGGATCCGTGGTTTCCGTGTACAAAAACTCATTTCAATTGCGGATCATCGTCAGCAGCATCTTGAAGCGGGTGGATGCCTTCAGGGCGTGGGGTTCATTGGCGGGCATGACGATGGCATCGCCTGCTCTCAAATTGAAGGCTTTGCCTGAGATCCTGACCTCTGCATCGCCGTCCAGCACATGGACCAAAGCATCGAACGGCGCGGTGTGCTCACTGAGTTCCTGGTCTTTGTCGAAGGCAAAGAGAGTGACGTTGCCTGCATCCACTTTGGTGATCTGGCGGCTGACCACGGAACCATCCTGATAGCTGACCAGTTCAACGATATTCAATATTTCTGATTTTGGTGCGGTTGCCATAGCGCCTCCAGCGCTGTAGACAGGTAAACACGTACACAAGTACCTTGATGTTTACCTGTCTACGTGTTTACTTGTGTACCTATTTACTTGATCTCGATCTGATACGCGGCGGGCAATCTTGTGAAGCGCGTGGTCCCGGTGACGACCAGCACGGCTTCTTCACCCGGCTTCAAGGAAAGCGGGATATCCACGGTCTGGTCTGCGTTCAATGGGATATGTGTGACAGTGGTGGTGTCGCCTTTGGTAATCAGAGCCAGCCTGTAGGTCTGGGGGAGAATATTTTCGACGCGTACGAATCCGGCAGCTTCCCAGCCATCCTCGTCCGCTTCAAAATCAGACTGGTAGTCGATCGCCTCGATCTGAACGTCGTCCAGCAAAAAGCCTTCGCCGTTCAGTGCCGCGTCGGTGACGTATTCGAAGCGGATCTGTACCTTTTGACCCGCAAACTGCGAAAGATCGACTTCTTCTGTTTGCCAATCATTGGTTTGACCGTTGTAGCCCCAGCCAAACGAATTGCCGGAGGGATCCTCGCCTGTGCCGGAAGGTGTGGTGAGGATTTCCCAGGTCTCGCCGTCGGTGGATGCCTCCAGGAAAACATAATCGTAATCGGTCTCCAGGTCGTACCACATGGCAAATGACATGCGAATGGGTTCGCTGACACCCGTGAAGTCGAATTCGCGCGTGAGGGTCATATCTGACTCATCGCCTCGGTTTGACCAAAACATATATTTGCCCGAATTTGCCTTGACAGGCAGGAGCCCCGCCGCTGTTGAACCGTTGAAGTGCAGGGTGTAATCCCCTTCGCAGCTGATGGTGTAGTAGTCTATGCCGTACTGGTTGACCGTGCCGCTCAACGATTGCGGGCAACTTGAAACAGGCTCGCTTACCTGTACCTGCGGAGCATCGGGATAATTGTTGTAATCGTAGCGTCCATCTCCGACCGATTTATCCATAAGGTGCAGGGTCACTGCCCAGTCCATGAAGACATCATCGGCGGTGATGACGTTGCCTGTTTCCGGGTCGGTGATGTTTAGTTCTGCCAGGGTGTTGTCGATGCTGGTCAGGTCATTTTCCGGGTTGCTGGTGAGTGCCTTTGTGGCTTCCTGCCCGAAGCGATCAAGGAAGTAGGTGAGATAGAGGAAACTCTGACCGTAGTGCGCTGAAAAATCAGGCGATGAATTGTCCACCCAGGTATTCAACTGCATATCTGGCTTTTGGGTATAAAACCAGTCTGCGCCGCCTGAATAATAACCGTTCAAAAATGAGCCAAGCTCGGCGAAGCCTTCGCTCAGCCAGGAGACATCATTGCGGTCAGAGGCGCCCTGGATCATATGCACAAATTCATGTGCGAGTGTGCCATACGCATAGGGATCACCCAGAGGCTGCGAATCTACCATTACATATGTTTCATGGGCGTTGGAATACTCATCGATCAAAGGATTGTATCCATCCTTCGAGCTGTAATATCCTCCAATGTTACTGCCGAGACCGCCTGCATAGATCACATAAATATGCGGATCACCATCCACGCCCGGGTTTGCTTCACTGCCGAAGAATTCGCGGTCTGTCGGATAGATCTCGTTCTCGAACGTATCCATTAGCGCCTTCATGTCATTTTCGTCTACGCGGGTGGGGTCCTCCGCCCAGAAGTACGAATGGGGCGTGATATAAAGCAATGTTGCCTCAGTCTGATGATGCTCATTCGTATCTCCGTTGATCACCCAGAATGTTTCCTTGTCGCCTACTTGATAAGACTTTGCCTGTACCGTTTCCGAGACATTACAGATTGCCTGCAAGCGGCACGCCAGTTCATAGGGATCATTTTCGGGAACCAGAGCTTTTTCAAGCGTTTCGATGGTTTCGCGCGAAATATCGTCCACGGGTGGACGGTCGATCTCTGCGGTGGGCGCCGGAACGGTGCTTTCCTCGGGCGGGGCAAAGGGAGTCACACTGAGCTGCCGAAATGCCGGCAAAAAAATTGCCGCCGCTCCCACAATGGCAACGCATGCACAACAAACCAGAACCGCCACAATCACGGCGATGATCTTTGGCGTGGACGAAGATTGATTACTATCTGTTTCCATGGATAAGGACCTCCTACCGCTTGTTTTATCAATAAGTAAACTTTTTGAATTGTTTGCAGGTCAAACTTTAGACTTCAAGTTTACATGATTATGCGGTACTCTGTGAAATATTTCGTTCATCTTACACTAAATCGATAAACCTGTGATTAGGAAAAAGGATTAATGGGAGAGTAGGTCAGGCCTTTAGCCTGACAAAAGAAATAGGTCACGCTGAAAGGGTGACCTATTTCTTTTACTATTTACGCGTCTGCGTGTTGTTTGGTCTTTTTCTTGACCGGTTCGGATTTGTGGAAGATGATCTTGTTATTCTCCTCATCCACATCCACCTGGACGGTTGCGCCCTCCTTGAACTTGCCGCCGAGCAGTTCCAGCGAAAGCGGACTCTCGACATTCTTTTGAATGGCTCTGCGCAGCGGGCGGGCGCCGAAGGCCGGATCATACCCTTCCTTTGCCAGCCATTTGCGGGCGGCATCGGTCAATTCAACCGTAAAGTTGTATTCGTTTAGCCGTTCCTGGACTTCCTTCATTTGCAGCACGACGATCTCTTCCATTTGCTCGAGCGAGAGCGGCGAGAACATGATGATCTCATCGATACGGTTGAGGAACTCAGGCCGGAATGCGCCCTTAAGA
>Ga0105104_10000892_pt1 | contig 23182 bp, 20 predicted proteins | sample PPLLaktember2015_3_FD_87034 | JGI IMG/M metagenome (GOLD analysis project Ga0105104, IMG submission 87034) | Freshwater sediment microbial communities from Prairie Pothole Lake near Jamestown, North Dakota, USA - PPLs Lake P7 Core (6) Depth... | ecosystem: Environmental > Aquatic > Freshwater >...
GACCCATGCGGAAATGGAGAAAGCCCTGCAGACGCTCAAATCGGAAGGGATGCATAAACTGATCCTGGATTTACGCGATAACGGCGGAGGATATTTAGAGGAAGCCGTGCGTATGGCGGACCAATTTCTTGATGGAGGCCCGGTCGACCATCCGCATAAAATTGTATATACGAAAGCGCGCAAACCGGAATTTGAAGAATCGTATACTGCAAAATCCGGGGATCCGTACGAAAAAATTCCACTCATCGTTCTCATCAATAACGCATCGGCAAGCGCCAGCGAGATTGTTGCAGGTGCCATTCAGGATTGGGATCGAGGATTGATCGTCGGTGAAACCTCATTCGGCAAAGGGCTCGTCCAGCGGCAATGGCCGTTGAGGGATGGTTCGGCGTTCCGGCTTACTGTGGCCAGGTATTACACCCCCAGCGGACGTCTGATCCAGAGATCCTATCAAGGGAAAGACAAAGACGAATATCAGATGGAGGCATTTCAGCGCGACGAACAGGAAGGCGACAATCTTGAGCACCATCAGGATGAAAAGGCTATAAAGAAAATTCATGGGACCGGAGAACAAGGGGACAGTCTGGACCAAAAGGTTGATGCAAAACCCGACTCCACCATTCCGGTATTTAAAACCGCCGATGGACGGAAAGTGTTGGGCGGCGGCGGCATTACGCCGGACTATGTCGTCAAATCGGAACGGGTCACCGGTTTAGTGCAGACGGTTTGGCGGAGAAATCTTTTTTACGATTTCTGCAAGAACTATATGGAAGGTCCGGGATTTGCTCTTCGTGCGAAGTACGGTAAAAATTACGAAGAGTACAAATCGAAATATTCGATCTCTGATGAGTTATTGAAAGATTTCAGAAAATTTATTGAATCGAAAGAAGTGAAGGTAGATGAAAAAGAGTACACCAAGGATCTCGATTTCCTGAAAGCCCGTCTCAAAGCGCAAATCGCACAGATGATATTCGGACTGGAAGGGTATATCGGCGTGATGATCGGCGTTGATAATCAAATTCAAAAAGCACTCACCCTGTTCCCAGAAGCGGAAAAAGTAGCCAACCTGAGAATGGAGTAACAGCGGAGCATGAACCACGTGCGATTAGCGTTTTCCGTAATCATCGGGTGCTTTTTTTTATTTCACAGCGGTGAAGGGAGGATTCTCCAGGATGAAAAACCCTCTGCCGCTTCTCCCGCTCAAAACACCGAACCGGCAGGGACGGATGAGCGGATGCTGCAGGTCGGAGAAGAACTGGAATACAGTGTTCATTATTCCTTCTTTAACATCGGCACGATCCATTTTAAAGTAACGGATAAAGAAGAACGAAACGGACGGACCATGTATCGCGCCTTCGCATTTATGGATTCCAATCCATCGCTGAGCTGGCTCGTGGATTTGCATATCCGGTTTTACACGGTTATGGATCAGGATGCATTTACATACGATTGGCTGAGTGAAGACAGCACCAGTAAGATGGTGACCTATCGAAAAATGCTGTTCGATTACGATTCCCATAAAATGCATTTTGAATGGGGCCGCAAACTCAAGTCGAACGAATATAAAAAAGACGGTGAGCGGATCATCACGATCTCCAACAACTGTCAGGATGGATTGTCCCTGTTCTACTATGCGCGCCAGCATGCACGGGAGAAGCGCACCTCGAAAATTCCGACATTTATTGATACGAATGAAGTCACGACGAATGTCAATTTCGGCATCGAGCACGATGAAGAAGAAATTGATGCGGTGAATTATCCGATAGATGTGATGAAGCTGGATGGACGTGCTGATTTTGTCGGCGTCTTTGGGTTGACCGGCGGTTTTGAAGGGGTGTTCAGCAACGATGCCGCTGGAATTCCGATCACCGCCCGGATGAAAGTGATACTGGGAAGCGTGAAGGTGGAGCTGAAAAATTGGAAAAGAAATCATTGGACTCCTCCCAAGGCAGCCGAAGCAAAATGACAGGACTCATCCCGTTTCAGGGTCGAATACCAAAGCTCCACACCTCCGTCTTTGTGGCGGAGGGGGCAAAGATCATCGGCGATGTTGAAATCGGCGAAGACAGCGGAGTCTGGTTTAATGTGGTTATCCGCGGCGATGTGAATACTATTCATATCGGTTCACGGACGAACATTCAGGATAATTCGGTGCTCCATGTGACAACGAACACAGCACCGATACGTATCGGTTCGAATATCACCATCGGTCATAGCGCGGTGCTTCATGGCTGTACGATCGACGATGAGTGTCTGATCGGAATGGGTGCAATTATCCTGGACCGGGCGCATATTCATCGGAATTCGATGGTGGCAGCGGGCGCCATTGTGCTGGAAGGATTTGAAGTCCCGGAAGGAATGCTGGTTGCAGGGATCCCTGCAAAAGTCAAACGTCCGTTAACGGAAGAAGAAAAACAATTCATACGTCAGTCCGCTTCAAATTATGTTGGATATGTCCGGGCATATCAATAATAAACTGAGAGAGATGCTATGAAACTTACATTTTGGGGTGTCCGCGGTTCCATTCCAACTCCGGGCAAACAGACGGTTCGCTATGGAGGGAATACGCCGTGTCTGGAGTTACGTCTGGACGATGACCGTCTGATTATTCTTGACGCCGGGACCGGGATACGGAGTTTCGGTGATTATCTCATTAACAACGGCGAATCGGTGAAAGCGCACCTGTTCATCTCTCATCCGCATTGGGATCATATTCAGGGATTCCCTTTTTTCAAGCCGGCATTTATTCCCGGCAATGAATTGACCATCGTCGGTACCGACCGCCCGGAGAAATCCTTAAGTGAAATTATTTCAGAACAAATGAACCGCATTTATTTCCCGGTACAGCTTCACGATTTAAAAGCGAAGATAAAATTTATCCCGATAAGAGAAGAAGGGGAGATGAAAGTCTACGATGCGCTCGTCAAGATGATCTATGTGAATCATCCGGGCTTTGCGCTCGGGTACCGCATCGATTATAAAGGGAAATCCCTGGTCTATATCAGCGACAACGAACCATTCGATAAAGCATATGCCGGGTCGATGAGCAATTTTGAGTCGAAGGTAAAGGAAAAATTTCTCACCGCGAGCGGCGATCCCAATCAACGGATCTTCGATTTTTGCCGCGGGGCCGATGTCCTGATCCATGATACGACCTATACGCCCGAAGAGTACATCGATCGGGTGGGCTGGGGACATTCGGATTATCTGTTTGCGCTGCGGTTGGCGGCGGAAGCGAACGTCCGGCGCCTCTACCTGTTCCATCATGAACAGAACCACAGCGATGATAAGGTCGACGACATTTTAAAAAAATGTAAAAAAGAAATACGGAGCCGGGGATACAAGTTTGAATGTGAAGCGGCAGTTGAAAATACGACGATTGTGATCTAAACTTGACATTCACTTTTGTGGAATGTATATTGGCGTGAGGAATCATGGGCGAAAAGGTTTTTTAAATGAATGAAGACGATGCAGGACAGGAATGAAATTCGAATTTAAGAAAAAAGATATCGCAAAACTGGCGCACGTGCTGGATCTCAAACCCAAGTTTTTAGGAACGAGCGTTCGTTTTGAAATTGAAAACAAAGAGCAGAAGCGAAGACTGGCGGTTGAAATTTATTCCAACATCGACATCGGCAGCCGCAAAGGGAATCTTATTTCCGTTTATACGCGCGCCGCGCATCTTCAGCTTCATTTCTGCACGGGATATGTCGTCAGCAAGATGCTGGGAGAAATTACCTTCATCGGCGAATCGGACGGAAAACTTTCCGGCCTGACGGTGGAACGGGAAGGCGGTTGCTCTCTCTACGCGAATGTTGACAGAAATATTCTCTCTGGTGATTTTACAAAACTCGGTCCTGAAGTCATGCTTTCTGGTATTGCACTGTCATTAACCGAATCGATTCTTCCACCCGCCGGCCCGAAAAAAAATGCATCACCGGTGAGGGGAAGGAGTCTGAAGCGGAGATGACATCACGAATGATCATTCTCTCAACGAACCATCCTCAGCTCCGTTTTCCCTACAAGGAAGTGTTCCGCGTAGTAAAAATAGTTGCTCAAGAAGAGGGGAAAAAAATCCCGGCTCTCGCCGTCATCTGGACGCATCGCCGTTTCATCCGCACCATCAACAAGAAATTTCTCGCTCATGATTATGATACCGATGTTATCGCATTTCCCCTGGGGGACGATGGCGGTGTGGAGGCGGAAATTTATATCAATCTCGATGCGGCGAGAAATCAGGCAAAGATATATCATGTGACATACCGAGAAGAGGCGCGCCGCCTGTTGGTCCACGGAATCCTCCATGTGCTGGGATATGATGATCAATCCCCGCGGAATAAAAAAAGAATGCGGGCCCGCGAAGACCATTTGGTTGCACGGATGAGCGAAAAGACAAGGATGTCGTAATCATGCAAGAACGCGTCGTGGAAATAATTCTTTTTTTAGTCAATGAAATGCGCTCGAACAAACGCCTCAACGACGTCGATGTCTCTTCACTGACGCGTGATGGTTATACGCAGAGCGAAATTTCATCGGCATTTTCCTGGTTGTTTGAACGACTCTCCGCAGGGAAATCGATCGCCGGAATGTCCGGCGGCGCTCTCGCTTCTCACCGGATGCTCAACGATGCTGAACGGATGGTCATCGGCTCGGAAGCGTACGGGTATATGATACAATGCCAGCAGCTGGGCCTTCTTCATAATGAAGATGTCGAAACCATTATCGAACGGATTATGATGGCAGGATTCGCTGCAGTCGGTTTGCCGGAAATGAAATCCTTTGTTGCCGGATATCTCTTTGACGCCGAGGGCAGCACCGGACAAATTTCACTCGGTACAAATGATACAATTCACTGAAGAACGGGACTCATGGAAAAATCTCTTATTATAGTTGAATCACCAGCAAAAGCAAAAACGATTAACAAATATTTGGGTAAAGAATATTTTGTTGAAGCATCAGTCGGGCATATCAAGAATCTTCCAAAAAGCAAATTGAGTGTCGATATCGATAATGATTTTTCCGTCGTCTACGAAACCATCGCCGGAAAAGAAGATGTGGTCGGACGGATCAAGGAAAAAGCGGCTAAAGCGAAAGCGGTCTTCATCGCCACCGATCCTGATCGTGAAGGGGAAGCGATTGCAGCACATATTGCTGACGAGGTGAAAGGGGATAACAAGCATATCAAACGGGTGCTCTTTCACGAAATTACCGAATCCGGGGTGAAAGACGGGATGGCACATCCCAAAAAAGTTGACATGCACATGGTCATGTCGCAGCAGGCGCGGCGTGCCATGGATAGAATTGTGGGATATAAGGTCTCCCCGTTCATCTGGAAGACGATGTACTACGGACTCTCCGCAGGCCGGGTGCAATCGGTTGCACTGCGGCTCATTTGCGAACGGGAATCGGCAATCCAAAAATTTGTTCCTCAGGAATATTGGTCGTTGACCGCTGAATTCACGACACCGCAAAGCGATAAATTTCTTGCCAAATTGGTGAAGGTTGCCGGAGATGATCCCCGTATACCGGATCAGACGACTTCGGATGGATACCTGGCCGATGTCCGTACACAGAATTATGAAATCAGCAATGTGACGCGAAAACCGGTAAAACGGAATCCGCCCGCACCGTTTATCACCAGCACCCTGCAGCAGGAAGCGGCAAAACGTCTCCGCATGACGGCGAAGCGCACGATGATGCTGGCGCAGAAATTGTATGAAGGCCAGGAAATTGGCGAAGAAGGATTAACCGGCCTCATCACGTATATGAGAACGGACTCGACACGGTTGAGCGAGGAATCCGTTTCGCACGTCCGTGAGTATATCTATAATAATTACGGCAAAGAGTACTTGCCGAAGGAACCGCGGCTCTTTAAAAAGGGCAAGTCCTCACAGGATGCCCACGAAGCCATACGGCCGACCTCAATTAAACTGACTCCGAAAGTGGTAAAGAAATATCTGGATAAGGATATGTATGCCCTTTACGAGCTTATCTGGAACCGTTTCATTGCATGTCAGATGTCGCCTGCAGAATTTGAACAGATGACCGTTGAAGTAACGGGCGGGGATTACCTCTTTCGGGCGAGTGATCAGATTCCGACATTCCGTGGATTTTTACAGGTCTACGACGATATTGAGGAGGACACCGCCGCGGAACAAGGAGATACCGATCCGACGTCTAAACTTCCTGCCCAGGTGGCGAAGGGCCAGGCGGCTCAAATGACGGACCTCCTTCCGCTGCAGCATTTTACAAAGCCGCCCGGTCGATATTCAGAAGCGACGCTGGTAAAAGAATTGGAATCGCTGGGCATCGGACGCCCCAGTACGTATGCGTTGATTGTCTCGACCGTCATCGACCGGAAATATGTCGAGCAAAAGGATAGGAAGCTTTACGCTTCAGAACTCGGCATGCAGGTGAATATACTGCTCGTGAGCCATTTCCCTGAAATCTTTAACGTAAAATTCACCGCAAAGATGGAAGAGGAATTGGATACCATCGCATCAGGCAAACAGGATTATGTCGATGTGATGAAAGACTTCTATGGTCCGTTTCATCAGGCGGTGGAAAAAGCTTCGGGCTTGGCGACCGCAATAAAAAAGTCGCTGCAAGAGAAGACCGAAGACATCTGCGAATTATGCGGCAAACCGATGGTGATCAAATGGGGCAGGAATGGCCGATTTATGGCATGCACAGGCTACCCGGGATGCAAAAACACAAAACCTCTTCCAGGAGATGCAGAAAAGACACAGCACGTTGTCGGAGGCAAGTGTGAATTATGCGGCGGAGATATGCTGGTCAAGGGAGGACGGTTCGGGACATTTTTAGGCTGCTCGAATTATCCGACATGCAAAAACACGAAACCCATTTCTATGGGCATCAAATGTCCGAAGTGCAAAGAGGGAGATCTCATTGAACGGAAGACGAAGAAGGGAAAACGCACATTTTACGGATGTTCAAAATATCCGAACTGTGACTTCGCGTCCTGGGATAAACCGGTCGCACAGGCGTGCCCGTCGTGCGGGAATGAGTATGTCGTTGCAAAATATTCACAGGCCAAAGGTGAATATATTGTTTGTCCATCATGTAAGCAGGAAGTCATTCAGACAGAAGTGGTCGCGACAGCGTCTTGAAGAAGCGCAGCCGCGGACGGACAAGGCTATGGAAAAAATAGTCAGAACGTACCTTGAGTATCTGGAAATAGAACGGAATTATTCCAGCCATACCATACTTTCCTATGAAACAGATTTATTGAACCTGGTTCAATTTCTCCGCCGGGAAGGAATCGATACATTCCACTCCGCACATAAAGAATCACTCCGTGCCTGGATCGGTTCACTCATTGATGAAGGATTCGGCCAGCGGAGTATTGCGCGGAAAATTGCCGCCCTGCGTTCGTTTTTTAAGTATCTCCGTCGACAAAAAATTATCGATGGAAATCCGGCGCTGGTCCTGATTACGCCAAAAGTCGGAAAGAGGCTGCCGAGCTTTTTAGATGAAGATTCCATCGAGCGTCTTCTCTCAATTCCGGAGAGAACCACGAAAGAGGGAAAAAGAGACGCAGCCATATTGGAGCTGTTCTACAGTACGGGTATCCGGTTGAGTGAATTGATCAATCTCAATATCGGCGATTTGAAACAAGAAGAAGGGATCATCAAAGTTCGGGGGAAGGGACGCAAAGAACGCATCGTTCCGGTCGGCAGAAAAGCCTTAGCGGCGATCCATGAGTATCTTCAGGAAAAGAACACGTTGCCGGTGGGAATCCGCGAACCGAGGAACGAACGCCCGTTATTCGAGATCAAAGAATCCCGGCGCATGTATCCACAGGCTGTCGGAAGGCTGGTTCGGAAATATATCGGGAGGGTCTCGGAAATTGAAAAAAAAAGCCCGCATGTATTGCGGCATTCATTTGCAACGCATATGCTGAACCACGGCGCCGATTTACGGGCAGTGAAGGAACTGCTCGGCCATGAAAGTTTATCGACCACCCAGGTGTATACCCATGTGTCTTCAGCGAGAATGAAAAAGGTCTATGAGGACGCACATCCCAAAGCATAAATGGTTAATTCTTTTTTACGCCCCATCAACCTCAGGTAGAAGGAGAACGTCTCATGAATATTAAAATTACCTCACGTCACTTCAAGCCTCACGCATCGCTGACGGAATATGCAGAGAATGCGATTGAAGAACTGTCGCATTTCTATGACGGGATCATCAAATCCGAAGTGATCTTCTCCTACGAAAAATCACGAGACAGTGTAAAAAACGCGGAAATATCGTTGACGGTCTACGGCACCGTATTGACCGGTATCGGATCAAGCGAGGAGTATGAAAAATCAGTGGATATCGCAATTGCGAAAATAAAAACCAGACTGAAAAAGTACAAAGAGAAACTCCACGAAAAAGACCGCAAGGGTGTAAGAAAGATTCGAGAGAAAGCGTAATTCCCGGGAGACGGGCCATGGCACTGACGAATATAAAAGAAACGAAGAAAAATAGCATGACCGTGGGTTTCTTGTTTGATGTCAACAAACAACGCCTGAAACTCGAAAGCGTGAATGGGGACGTCGGTTTTGACCGGGAAATCACCGACAAGAATATTCATCGGCCTGGATTAGCGCTTGCAGGATATGTCGAGCTGTTTACCTATGACCGCGTCCAGATTTTCGGCAATACGGAAATTCGTTATCTCAATCACTTGACATTCGCCGAGCGGATGAATGCATTTAAAACCATTTTTCGATTCGACCTCCCATGCATTTTTGTCACCGGCGAAAATAAACTTGATGAAGAACTGGTCGCGATTGCGACGGAACATCATGTGTCCGTCATTCTGACTCCGTTGGAAACGACAAAATTTGTTTATTTCATCAGCGATTTTCTCGATGATCACTTCGCACCTCAGACCGTTCTCCATGGATCGTTTGTCGATGTCGATGGCATCGGGGTCTTGATTACAGGACGCTCGGGCATAGGGAAAAGTGAAATTGCATTGGATCTGGTGGAACGCGGCCATCGCCTGGTCGCTGATGACGTGGTGATGGTGACACGGAAAGGCGAAGGAATTTTGATGGGTGCTGGTTCGGATGTGGTGAAACATTATATGGAAATCCGGGGCCTCGGTCTGATCGATGTTCGTTCGATATTTGGCATACGGTCCATTCGCTTTCAAAAGAGAGTGGAGATCATTGTCGAACTGCAGGAATGGAGAAACGATATCGAATATACCCGCACGGGGCTGGACCATGAGAATATCTCCATCTTGGGGGTCAGTCTGCCTCACATCAAACTGCCGATCGTTCCCGGGAAAAATATCACCGTCATCGTTGAGGTGATTGCGATGGATTATCAGCTCAAACATTATGGCTACGACTCCGCAAAAGAATTTGCCAAGCGGCTGGATGCCGCGATTGCTGAAAAATCGAAGGGAAAGCGGGTAATTAATTATTTTGATCACGATTTTGAATAAGGTGACGGCGATTCTTGACAAAGAATCGATAATTTCCTATTTTCAGCGAGCAGTTTTACTGATGTCAAGCACGACTCTGTAAACGGATAGAATGATGATATGAGGAATTCAAGGCTCTATCGCTTTTCATTTGAATCGCTCTCTTTTCATGAGGCGCGATGGACCCGCACACGCCTGTTGACCGGCGGTCTGGTCCTCGGGATCGTCATGCTCTGCTCCCTCTTTGCGGTGAATCAATATTATGGAGATATCTTTGGATTGGGGTTCATTCAGAACAATTCACTGGTCAATGAAAACAGAGTACTGCAAAATCAATTGCAGTATCTTTCACAACGGCTTGGAGTGATTCAGAAACAATTGCATCTGCTCGGGAATAAAGGAAACGAATTACGTCTGCTCGCCGATCTGCCGAAACTTGATGAAGACCTGCAGAAGGCAGGAACCGGCGGCACGGACGAGCGGGTCGATTTTACAACATCCTCCAGTGTGAATACACTCCTGAATAATTTACAAGCAACAGCAAATCAGGCAGAGCAGGAGCTGCATCTCCAGATCGCGAGTTATGAAGCAATTGGTACTGCGTACGATCAAAATAAAGTCCGGTTTTCTCATCTTCCCGCAATCAAGCCCATGGAGGGATTTTTCAACCCTCACGGGTACGGGATGCGTCTTCATCCCATATTGAATTTCGTGCGCAAACATGATGGAATTGATATTATTAATGAGGTGGGAACCCCGGTCTATGCATCGGCGGAAGGATCTATCGAATTTACCGGCCGCAAAGGTGATTATGGGTTGGCGGTCGAAATAAACCATGGATACTCCATGGTGTCGTTGTATGGGCATCTTTCAAAAATACTCGTCCACGAAGGACAAAAAGTAAAACGCGGAGAACTGATCGCCCGCAGCGGTAATACGGGACTCTCGAACGGTCCGCATCTCCACTATGAAGTACGGGTGAACGGTGTCGCGCAAAATCCAGCCTATTACATTTTCGACGGGGTGAGTGCGAAAGATTTTCAAAATTAGTTAAATGACTCGTTAATTTATTTTTTTAAGGGAATGGAACGAAAATGATTTGGACCATCGAGCTGGCGACATATTTAGATGATGCTCCTTGGCCGGCGACAAAAGAAGAACTGATCGATTACGCTGTCCGAACTGGTGCTCCGACACAAGCAATACAAAACCTAGAAGAGCTTGATGATTCTGACGAACCGTACGAAAGCATCGAAGAAATCTGGCCGGATTATCCTACTGATGAAGACTTCTTCTTCGAGGATGAAAAAGAGTATTAACACCAACACCGTTGCATAAACGAATAGGGTACTTCGGGATTAGTATGTTTGAATGAAGCCCAGCACTTACCTGCTGGGCTTTTTATTTTTAATTTACGATGCATAAATTCCTCATCCTCATATTGCTCATTTGTTGGTTCCCGTCAATTTCTCCCGCACAGGTTCTGGGCCGGGAATTTGAGGTCGGTTCATTGACCTTTGAAGGAAACCAGGAGGTCAGCACGGACCAGCTGCTGGCGGAAATGCGCACGCACGAAACGCCTTGGGCCATATGGAAATGGATCTACCGTCGACTGGATAAAGAAATTTTGGGCGGACAGAAGCCGGAATATTTTGATCCTGTCGTCTTTTCTTCGGACTACTGGCAGGTAAAAAAAATCTATGAAGATAACGGTTTTTTTCATGCGCAGATTGATACCAGCATTCGCTTCAGTCCGGATAAAGAAAAAGTATTTCTCACTTTTTTGATCCATGAAGGCCGGCGGTCGTTCATCGACACTATTTTCTATAACGGCCTTGACAGCCTTTCGCCGGATCTCAAGGAAGATTTCCTCGGGAATAAACTGGTCACGGTCGGCATGCCGTATCTTCAGCCCAAGATAGAAGCGGAATATAACCGCATCGTCAATCTCTGTACCAATAGCGGATATGTGAATATGAAGCTGCGTACGGTCGAAGCGCAGCGGTACGCTTCGACGGACAATTTTTCGATTCTTTTCGTCTTTCACCTGGGGAAACGGTATACGTTTGGGAAAATCGCGGTTGAACAAGACACCGCTTCCCGGCAGTTTATCGATTCGGCGGTGGTTCTTGAACATCTTGATTTTTCAGAAGGGGATTATTACGGCAAGCAAAAGGAGATCGAGAGCGAGAGGAATCTCAACCGGCTGGGGGTTTTTGAAGCGACAAAAATCGAAAATATCGTATTGAACAATCCTTCCGAGAGGACGGATATCCCCGTCAAGGTCTATGTCCGCACGAGGCCGTTTCAGGAAGTATCGCCGGAAATTGGCATGAATGATGAAAATAATGCGTTCAATGTCCTGGTGGGAATTGGCTATAACCACCGGAATTTTTTCGGCGGTGCAAGAAATATATCGACGAATCTCCGGTTGAATATTCAGCCGCTTCAGGTCGGAAAATTGTTCCAGACGAATGCGCTCCGCGACAGATCGCTTGTTGCAAAAGCGGAATGGACAACGCAGATCATTCAGCCGTATTTCATCAACAATAAAACAAGCTTCAACGCCGCATTTTCTGCAATCCTCGATAAGCAGACGACATACTATCTCCCCAGTCTCAATATTCGCCTGGGCACGCTTACCCAGACGGCGACATATACAAAATTATTTATCGATTGGAATCTCCAGCTCAGCGATCCGAAGTCTGTCACGCTCCAGAACGATATTCCGTCGTACTTGGCTGAGAGAGGTTATCAGCGACAGTTCAACTCCTTTGTCATCATAACACTTCAGGGCGACCGCCGGAATGATGTGTTCTATCCTTCCTCGGGGACGTTGCAATCAATCTCTGCCGAAGAAGGAGGTTTTGTTCCGAGAGTGTTCAGGAATGCATTTGGAGGGAACCTCCCGTTTGCCCAATATGTAAAATTATTTTTAACAGGACAATGGTATTGGAATCCGGATAACCAGCGGGACCTCATCTGGGCCTTGCGGTTGCGGAGCGGCGCTGCACTGATTTATGGAAATTCGCCGTTAACGGATATCCCGTTTACGCAGCGTTTTTATTCCGGGGGGAGTGGAAGTGTTCGCGGCTGGAGAGCGCGGGACCTCGGATTCGTCCCGTTGACGACACAAGGCGGCGATGCGTTCATCGAAGGCAATATTGAAGCCCGGTGGAATCTCCTGAGAAATGCGGGAACCCTCGGGTTTATCGACCTTGAAAAAATATCCGTTGTTTATTTCTACGACTTCGGCAATGTCTGGACGGCGCCCAGGAAAATCCGTCTGGATCAAATCGCAATGGCATTCGGCCTGGGCATACGGTATAACACGATCGCCGGGCCTATTCGATTCGACTTTGGCATGAAATTATACGATCCCCATGACGGCAGATGGGTGAATGAAAAACGATTCTTTCCCGAAACATTCAACCAGGGCGTTCTTCAAGTGGGATTCGGTCACACGTTCTAAGGCATATTTTCTATGAGCTGGTCAACGATTGTCGGACAGGAACGCGTCAAAGCACTTCTCAAGCGCACGCTGCAAAACGGCCAGATTGCCCATGCCTATCTGTTCTTTGGACCGGAAGGGATTGGCAAAGACGCTCTCGCTTTAGAATTTGCGCGAACCTTGATCTGCACCGGCGGCGGCATTGAATCATGCGGCGTCTGTCCTCAATGCCGGCGCATGGATTCCTTTCAACATCCGAATGTCAAACTGGTGTTTGCTCTTCCTGCGGGGAAGAACGAAACGAATGGCGATGACCCGATCAACGTATTGACCGACGCGCAGGTCGCGAATGTGCGGGAACAACTGTCCGTGAAAGCGAAAGACCCCTATCATCGCATCGAGATCCCCAAAGCCAACTTTATAAAAATCAACAGCGTACGGGATATCAAACGCGAAGCGGCAATGAGCCGGAGTGAAGAGGGCAGAAAAATCTTCATCATATTCAATGCCGATATGATGAGCACCGAAGCAGGTAATTCGCTCTTGAAAACATTGGAAGAACCGCTGCCGGGAACGGTCCTCTTATTGACGACTTCGGCAAAAGATCAGCTCCTGCCGACGATTGTCTCGCGGTGCCAACTCATTCAATGCGACCTTGTTTCAGAAAAGGAAATCGAATCGGCTTTGATCTCACGCGATCATGTCGCGACAGCGCTGGCCCGCGTTATATCCCAGCTTGCCAATGGGAGTTACAGCAATGCACGGCGTTTGAGCCTGCAGAATATGGCGGAGGAACGGAAAGAAGTGGTGGAATTCATGCGTTTGGTTCTTGGCAGGCGGAAAACCGCGCTTATCGACGCGATTGATGAACTCGCCTCTTCCTCCGACCGCCCCGCAACAGAACGATGGCTCAAATTGCTTCAGTCATGGCTGCGTGATGCCCTCCTGGTACAACACCATGCTCCCGCGCCATTGCTGGAGGATGAAAAACAGAGCATTGAAAATTTTAATAAAAATTTCCCGCAGGCGGATCTCGTTACAGCGGTTCAATCCGTCGAAAAGGCGATTGCTCATCTAGACAAAAATGTCTACCTTCATCTTATTCTTACAACGCTCGCTATTGAATTACGGACGACTATCACGGAAACGCAGCCAGTATGAAGCAGTCATTTGAACGAATTCTTATTACGGCAGCATTGCCTTACGCCAACGGGTATCTCCATCTGGGTCATCTCGCCGGCGCCTATCTGCCGGCAGATATCTATGCCCGATACCAGCGCCTGAAGAAACGCGATGTCCTTTTTCTTTGCGGCTCCGATGAGCATGGCGTTGCCATCACCGTGTCGGCGGAAAAAGAAAAATCGACTCCCCAGGCGATTATCGACCGGTATCATCCTGCAAACAAATCGGCATTTGAAGCGTTCGAGATGAGTTTTGATAATTACTCGCGCACCTCCATTCCGCTGCATCATGAAACGACGAAGGAGTTTTTTCGTGAATTCCATAGCCGCGAAATTGTGGTCGCCAAGAAGGAATTGCAGCTCTATTGTGATAAAGACAAAATGTTTCTTGCCGATCGGTACGTGGAAGGCACCTGCCCCAAATGCAAATCCACCCAGGCACGCGGAGATCAATGCGAAAACTGCGGTACCTGGCTGAACCAGACTGACCTGATCGATCCAAAATGCAAACTCTGCGGGACCACACCGGTCGTCCGCGAAACAACTCACTGGTATTTTCCCCTCGGCAGATACCAGGACCGGTTAATGGCATATATCGATGAACGCAATAAACGGGATGGATGGAAGGATAATGTCCTGCGGTACTGTGAAAGCTGGTTTAAGGACGGTTTGCAGGATCGCGCGGTGACACGGGATCTCTCATGGGGCGTTCAAGTGCCGGTTGCAGGATATGAAGATAAAGTCATCTATGTCTGGTTCGATGCGGTGCTCGGTTATATTTCATCGGCGAAAGAGTGGGCGATTGCAAAAAACAAACCGGATGCGTGGAAGGAATTCTGGCAGAAGGAAAGTACAAAATACGTCGCGTTTATCGGGAAGGACAATGTGGTATTCCATTGCATCGTGTTCCCGGCAATGCTTCTCGCATGGAATGATGCACACACGGAGCACTATGTACTGCCGGAGAATGTTCCCGCCAACGAATTTTTAAATTTCGAGGGGCAGAAATTTTCCAAAAGCCGCGGGTGGGGAATAGATGTTCAGGATTTCCTCAAGTATTTTCCAGCGGATATGCTCCGTTATGCACTGGCGGTGAATTTACCGGAAACACGCGATAGTGATTTCTACCTGAAAGATTTTCAGGCTCGTGTGAACAACGAGCTTGCCGATATCGTAGGGAATTTTGTCAATCGCACGGTGGCGTTCATCGATAAAAACTTTGACGGTAAAGTTCCGCTCATGGGGAAACGGACGGCGCCGGATGAAGAGATGATCGAAATTCTGAAGCAGACTCCCGTCAAAACCGGCGAACTCTTTGAGCAGTACCGGTTCCGGGAAGGATTGATGGAGGTGATGAACCTTGCCCGCTCCGCCAATAAATATTTCAATGATCATGAACCATGGAAAACGTTGAAATCGAATCCGGAACGATGCGCGACAACACTCCATATTGCAATTCAGACGGTCCGTTCGCTTTCCATTTTACTGGAACCGGTCACGCCGGAATTTTCTGCAAACATATGGAAGCTCCTGAATCTTTCTTCCACAACGGACGAACGGGAGTGGGATTCCGCAACTCAGTTGGTACTCCGAGAAGGTCACCAGCTTCAAAAACCGGAAATTCTGATTCATAAAATTGATGATAAACAGATTGATGAAATAGTAAAATTTCTTGAAGGAGGGGAGCAGATTCCGGCATCCGTGCCGCTGGCGCCGCTGAAACCAACCATTACGATCGATGATTTCAAAAAGATCGATCTCCGCGTTGCGCGGGTCATCGAAGCGGTGAAAGTTCCGAAATCCGAAAAATTAATAAAGCTGCAGATCGAATTTGGCAATGAACGCCGGCAGGTGGTCGCCGGGATTGCGAAGCATTACACACCAGAAGAATTGGTGGGGAAAACGATCGTCGTCGTTGCAAACCTGCAGCCGGCAAAGCTTATGGGTCTGGAATCGCAGGGGATGATACTTGCAGCGAGTGATGAATCCGGGCACTTGACACTGGTCGGCCTCCAGTCAGAAATCATGACCGGATCAACGGTGAAGTGATTTTCCGCCGGATTTCCGTTCCGGCATATCAAACAGGCGGTAAGGAATACTATGGCGCTGCAAAAGTTAAAGAGTATTGCACGATTTATCAAAATTGAACATACCTTGTTTTCGTTGCCGCTGATCTTTAGCGGAGTATTTATCGCATCGAAGAACCCGCCCTCGCTGATGCTCATCGTGCTCATTCTCTTCGGTGCCACCGGTGCGCGGACGGCAGCGCTTGCCCTGAACCGGATGATTGACCGGAAAATTGATAAACGAAATCCCCGCACGGTGGACCGTGAATTGCCGAGCGGGAGAATGGCGTTCGGAGACGCAGTCCTCATTCTCCTTGCGGGCTTGATAACGTATTTTGTCTGTGCTGCGTTGATTTCAACATTCTGTTTAATGCTTTCTCCGCTTCCCCTGATCATTTTCACCTTTTATCCCTATATGAAGCGGTTTACATCGTATGCGCATTTTGGCGTCGGGCTGGGCCTCTCCATGGCGCCGCTGGGCGGCTGGTTCGCAGTCAAGGGTTCGTTCGAGCATATTGTGCCGGGGCTCTTACTTTCATTCTTCACTTTCTCCTGGGTATCGGGTTTTGATATCATTTATTCCACGTTGGACGAAGCATTTGACCGTGGAGAGCATCTTTATTCCTTCAGTGCACGGTTTGGAAAAACCAAAGCGCTGCGTATTTCTGCCATGCTGCATCTCACGGCGTTCGTTGTGCTCGCCATTCTCTTTTTCATTCAAGTGCGCGCTCTTGCGGCATTGCCATTCCTCCTGGTCTCGGGGTACCTCTTATTTCTCGAACAAAAAAAATCGAACGATGTCGAATTGGCCTTCTTCAAAATTAATGCCGTTCTCGGATTTGCTGTCCTTGCCATGGTACTCGTCGGAGTGTATTTTCCATGAGAATCGTCGTCGGAATTACCGGATCCTCGGGTGCGGTGTACGCAAAAGATTTTTTAAAACAATGCACTGCCGATATCTATCTTATTGTGAGCAAGTGGGGGAAGGTGCTGTTAAAAGATGAACTCGGCGTCAGCGACCGTGATCTCGAACCGTTTATCAAGAGGCAATTTTCGGACGACGATCTCACGGCACCGATGGCGTCAGGAACTAATCGGTTCGATGCATGTGTTATTTTACCGTGTTCAACATCGACGCTCGGAAAAATTGCATCGGGCATCGGCGATACGCTTATTACCCGGACAGCACAGGTTGCAATGAAAGAACGATATAAACTCATCCTCTGCATACGAGAAACTCCGCTCTCGACCGTGACTCTGGAACACTGTGCAAGACTCTCGAGAGATGGGGTGATCATCATGCCGATTTCACCGCCGTTGTATCATGTCCCGAAATCGGTGGATGAGTACGTCGGCGCATTTACGGATAAATTGCTCGGAGTCATTGGAGTGCGCACGCCGAAAGGATGGCGGAGTGAAGAACTGGAATAAGGGATTGGTGAATCGTTCATGAGATTTCCGGCACTCGGAGAATTTGTTCAATACCTCGAATCAATCGGAGAACTGAAGCGCGTCAGCGTCCAGGTCGATCCGTTTCTTGAAGTGACTGAAATCGCAACGCGTGCACTTCATGAACAGAAGCCAGCGATCCTGTTTGAGAATGTCAAAGGCTCAAAGATTCCGCTGGCGATCAATGTGTATGCATCGGCACGGAGAATTGAACTCGCCCTCGGTAAACATCCGCAGCAAATCGGCGAAGAGCTGATTTCTTTTTTCGATCAAATGATGCCGCCGAAGCCTGCCGCTCTCTGGAGGAACCGGTCCGTTCTCAAAAGACTTCTGAAGGCGAGGACGCGGACCGCCGCTTCGGGGATCTCACAGCAAATGACAGCGAATTCAAATCTCAGCGACCTCCCCATTCAGACCTGCTGGCCGGACGATGGGGGAAGATTCATCACCCAGGGCCAGGTCTTCACCTACGATCCCGTTAATCGGAAGCGGAACGTTGGTTTATACCGGATGCATGTCTTTGACGACAGAACAACCGGTATGCACTGGCAGATACAGAAAGGCGGCGGATTTCATTATCATCGCGCGGAACAACTGGGAAAAGAGATTGAAATTGCCGTCGCACTCGGAACAGACCCCGCGTTGCTGCTCTCGGCAGTCTCGGCATTGCCCGAAGGGATTGATGAAGTGATGTTTGCATCCTTCCTGCGCGGTGAACGAATACCGATGGTGCGGGGGAAAACAATCGATCTTCCCGTTCCGGCAAATGCTGAATTTATACTGGAAGGGTCCGTGCCTTCACATGAACGGCGGATGGAAGGGCCGTTCGGCGATCACTTTGGCCATTATTCAAATGCCGCCCCCTTTCCGGTGTTCCACCTCCGGACCATCACCCAGAGGAAAAATCCGGTTTATCCCGCGTCGGTCGTCGGGATACCGCCGATGGAGGATAAATACCTGGGAGATGCCACACAGCAAATTCTCGGACCGCTTGTGAAATTAATTCATCACGAGGTGCGTGATCTCTGGGCATATTATGAAGCGGGCTTCCATAATTTATTGGTGGTGTCTGTCGAAGAGCGGTATAAAAAGGAGGCAATGAAAGCGGCGCTCGGACTTCTGGGAACCGGACAATTAGCCCTGACGAAATGCCTGGTACTCGTTTCCCAGGATGTCGATCCCAGGGACTGGCTTGCCGTGGTGCGTGAAATACGCCTTCACTTTGATCCGCATTTTGATTTTGTGCTCCTGCCGAAAGTGCCTCTCGATACACTGGACTTTACCAGTTACAAGATGGAACTCGGAAGTAAGATGATTATCGATGCGACCAGGAACCAACGGCCGCCGGCATCTGTCGACAGACTGCAGAAAATAAATAGTGAGAAATTATCACGAGATGCTCAATTCATGAATTTGAAATCTTTTGACAGGCGCATTGCAGACAGCACGCTCATCGAGGAGACCATGCTGGTGGTCAAGGTCCGGAATCAGGGCCGGTCGGTCATAGAAAAATTGGTGAAGCTCAAGGCATTGCAACAGTTAAAAATTATTGCAGTGGTGAGCGAAGACGTTGAACTCAGAGACCAGGAAAGTACTCTCTGGGGGATATTCACGAGATTCGATTGTGAGCGCGATGTTATTTTTAGCGAACAGAAACTTATCGGTATTTCACCGGTCTATCATGGCGTGATGGGGATCGATGCAACATGGAAAAAAGGATATCCGGCGGCATTGCGGATGGACCCGGCAGTGATGAAACGGGTGGACGACCGCTGGAACAGTTATTGGAAATAAAGGAGACAGCGGGGTGAATCAGGAAATACATTTCAGAGATGCGTTACTTCTGCCGATCTGGAAGAAAGTCCAGGAGGGGGAGCGGTTATCTCATGAAGACGGTCGAACGTTGTTCCGAACGAATGACGTGCTTTCTCTTGGAAAGATGGCTCATTTCGTTCAGAAGAATCGCAGCGGAGATGCGGTCTATTTTGTGTTGAATCAAAAAATTGAACCGACGAATGTTTGTGTCCTCTCGTGCAAATTCTGCAACTTCGCGGTGAAGCAGGGCGATGCCGGTGCATACGAAATGACCATTGCGGAGATGCTTGCAAAGCTGACGCCTGACATCCACGAAGTGCATATGACCGGAGGATTGCATCCCGACTGGCCATGGGAATATTATCTGGAAATGATGCGGAAGATTCATATGAATTTTCCGAACCTCGATATTAAAGCATTTACGGCGGTGGAGATCGACTTTTTTCACAGGAAATTTAAACTCTCCATCAAAGAAGTCCTGCACGAGTTAAAAGAGGCAGGAATGCGCACCATGCCTGGAGGAGGCGCGGAAGTATTTTCGGAACGGGTGAGAAAGGAATTGTTCCCCCAGAAAATCGGCGCAGGCCCATGGCTCGATATTCATCGCGCCGCCCACGAACTGGGCATTCCATCGAATGCGACGATTCTTTATGGGCATATCGAGACGATTGATGAGCGGCTGGACCATCTCATAAAACTACGCGGACTGCAGGATGAGACCGGCGGGTTCTTATCGTTCATCCCGCTGGCGTTTCAGCCGGGGGATACGGGAATTAAACCGCGCGAGCAATTTACCTCCGCGATCGACGATTTAAAGATGATTGCAGTTTCAAGGCTCATGCTGGATAACTTCCCTCATATCAAAGCGTACTGGGTCATGTTGACGGAAGAAGTGGCATCGGTCGCGCTCAATTTCGGCGCGGACGATATGGACGGGACAGTCGGCGGAGAGCGTATAGCCCATGACGCGGGCGCCATCAGCCCGTCGTCCATGGCAAAAGACCAGCTGATAAAAATTATTCGTGATGCGGGAAAAATTCCCGTGGAACGGGATATTTATTACAACCCGATAAACCTCTACACGAAAAATGTCGTCGGAAAAATCCCGTATTTGAATTCCGTCCCGTTCTACGAAAATATCGAACGGCGGCAGTTTAAAATACTTCCGGTAACACCGCGGCGGATGGGCGTTCTTTCGGCAAGCGGCATGCTCGATGCCGGATTATTTTCATTGGTCAATTATTTACAGCAACAGGAACGCCTGGAGATGCTGGAGTATTGCATTGCGACACGCGACCAGGTGAAAAGTGTTCTCCTCTTCTCAAATCATGGATGGCATGATCTGGAAGGAAAAACCATCGGCATTATTGACGATACAGCGACATCGGTCATGCTTCTAAAAATACTGCTGCAAAAACGGTACGGCGTCCGCACAGTCTTCAAGCGAATGAATTCCGGCGTCAATGATTACTCGGAGTTCGATGCAGTCCTTCTCATCGGTGATGAAGCGTTGCGGTCAAGAAAGAACGGACTTGCAGGTTTTGAAATTGTATATGATCTTGCAACAGAATGGTATCAATGGAAAAAACTGCCGTTTGTCTTTGCAGTATGGGCGGTTCAATCGACGGTGCCTCAGGACCGGAAAAATGAACTGCAGGATATCCTTCAACAGTCTCTGAGACGGGCAGAGGAGAATGTGACCGCCGTTGGAACTTCCCATGCCAAACGGATCGGACTGAGCGCTGATGAAACGGTTGAGTATCTTGAAGGATTTAATTATAGAATCGGAAAGCGGGAACGGCTTTCGATTGAACGGTTTCAGGAACTGCTCCTGGAACTGGAACGTATCGAACAACTCTAATACCGTATACCACGGGATGTAATCAGAACAACGATGTCAGAACAAATTGTAAATAAATTTAAAGAATTAATTGAAACGGGAACCACGCTTGCACCGATTGGCGGATTTGATTATTCCGGGTATAACGCACGGCTTCAACATAAATATCTGGAATGGCGAAAATCAGGACTCGAAACTCTCGAATCGTCCGGCCCGATCGGATTTCCGTACAAACAGAAAATTCTGGGTGATTCAAATGGAGGATTTTTTTATCAATCGTCGGTACTGCTGATCTTGACCTGTCTGAATGAGTTATTCGAAAAATTGAAGGCCTCGCCGGACCTGGTCGCGGCACCAGTTCCGGTCGCCGCTGCCGAACCTTCCACCGTGACGTCATCAGAGACGAGCGGTAAACGTATCCTGAAGCCGCCCCCCAAAAAAGTGGTCGAACCATCGGTACAACAGGCCATTCCGGTCCCCGCGGAAGTACACAACAACAAAGTGTATGTGATCGGCGAATTGGATGAACCATTACGCATTCAGCTGCTGCAATTCCTCAATGAAATTGGTTTGGAGGAAATTACCATTCAACGCCAGCCTGGTCATATGCTGCCATTGGATTCGCTGTCGGTGAGTTCGGATATTAAATATGCCTTTTTTATTGTCACCGCTGCAGATCTTCCCTATGCGATGTTTGAGATCGGACATCTCGTCGGCAATATAGGAAAAAATCGTGTCTGTGTTATTCACAGTAATGATGTGAAGTTTCAGAAAGAGGTGCCGGGCGTCCTGGTCAAAGAAATCTCTGTAAAACTGGAGGAAGCCAGTTTTAGTCTGATGAAAGATCTCAAGGCAGCAGGATATCAACTCAGTTTTTAGGAATAAATTCAATGACCTTAGAGCAGGTTTTTCGAAAAATTCGGGAAGGCGAACGCATCTCTTCTGATGAAGGGTTATTCCTTCTCAGGAATGCAGAGCTTCTGGATTTAGGCGATCTGGCAAATGAAATCCGATTTCGCAAAAACCCGGAACAGCAAGTCACATATCTTTTGGATACCAATCCAAACTATTCCAACGTCTGCACGATCGACTGTATTTTTTGTGCGTTCTACCGGCACCCGGGGGAAGAAGGCGCGTATCGATTATCGATCGATCAGCTGATTGAAAAATTTAAGACGGCGGCGGCATCCGGCATTACCACGGTCCTGTTGCAGGGAGGCGTGGATCCAGCCATTCCATTCGATTATTATCTCGAACTGGTTGAACGCACCGTGAAGGAAGTTCCGCAGATCTATCCGCATTTCTTTTCGACGTCCGAGATTATTGGAATGTCGCACATTTCCGGATTGAGCATTCAACAGGTCCTGGAACGATTATGGGAAAAAGGGCTGCGTTCTCTTCCGGGCGGAGGCGCGGAAATTCTCTCCGATCGGGTAAAGAGAAAAATCAGCAGCCGCAAAGGATCATCCGGGGACTGGCTGAATGTCATGCGCATCGCTCATCATGTCGGATACAAAACGACGGCGACCATGATGTACGGACATCTGGAATCGGACGAGGATATCGTTGAGCATCTGGACGCCGTTCGCATGCTTCAGGATGAGACCGGCGGATTCACTGCATTTATTCCATGGTCGTTTAAACCGGGCAATACGCCGCTTGAAAAAATTATTCCTCACTATGCCACCCCAACACGTTACCTGCAGATGATCGCCTTTTCACGTGTCTATCTGGATAATGTCCCGCATATTCAAGCTTCCTGGTTTTCAGAAGGGAAGAAGATCGGTCAGATCGCTCTCCACTTTGGAGGCGATGACTTCGGTGGAATATTGCTTGAAGAAAATGTTCACGCGGCTGCTAATTTTGTCAATACCACCAGCGTTGAAGAGTGTAGAACCATGATCCGGGAGGCCGGATTTATTCCTGCACAGCGGA